>OJAM01000133.1_pt1 | contig 35263 bp, 26 predicted proteins | sample 1589071 | NCBI WGS metagenome assembly OJAM01 (sample SAMN03283243) | human gut metagenome | biome: human-associated habitat; material: feces | host: Homo sapiens | place: Peru | collected 2012
TTCCTTGGAAGAAGCGGTCGAAACTGAAGTTTTTCACTCTCAAACCTTCAAACAAACAATTCAAAACAGCTTCTAAGTCTAATGAAGAAACTCTATGGAGGAAAGAAAGCAGAAAACGAAAGTAGGAAGAAAACTACTTCGTTTTCCTCCTACTCGATTGTTGGAATGTCGCTTCGACAGGCTCAGCGGCACGAAACCTACTTCCTCATCTTGGACAACAACTTCTTAGGGTAGTTGGTGCAGATGGCTTTCATCTTAGACGCATAGGCGATGTAGTAATCCATCGTGACATCGTCATCGGCGCTGAACACGCTCACGTCCACACCGGCCTTGTTGAACTCCTCGATCGTGAGGTTTCCGCCGCCATGCTTCATGAACTCGGTGGAAAGGTTCGCCCATTTGTAACCCCTCTGGGTGTACTCGGAGGCGGACTTGTTGGCCATCCAACCGATGTTCGAGCCAACCGCGGTGGCGTATGAATATGACGATGCCATCACGGTTGCGTTGGACGTGCAGATGAACTCAACGAAATTCTGTGCCTTCTTCTCCTTGATGATCTCGCAAGCCTTGCGGCAGGCGTTGATCGGATACGCCGACATTCCGCTGATGTTCTTGATGTCCAGCCAGAGCCTTGTGCAGCTTCCTGCCTTCATGACCTCGTCCAGAAACATCTCCAGATCAGGAACCGTCTCGCCGTTCGCCAGTTTTCCGGCCGCCCTGATCTGTTCCAAGGTGGCTTCCCATGGATGCAGTCCGTTGATCCTGTAGTCGCCGTCAGCATGGGCGACGACCACTTTGTCATCTTTTGTCCAGTAGATGTCACACTCTGAAGCGTAACATTTAAGGCTCATCGCATATTGCAACGAGGCGATGGAATTGTCGGGAAACGCTATGCCGGCTTCCGATGCTCCACCCCTGTGGGCTACGACGATATTGCCGCAGTCAGCAGGCTTGTCAGCGACCTCACCGGGCGTCTCACCAGGATCGTCAGGCCACACAGGCCCTGGATCCGGTTCGTCCTTGCTACATGATGACAGGCACAGGAGACTTGCCGCAAGAAATGACCAAATCAGTTTTATTGATTTAATTCTCATATTCTTGATCTTTGATTATTTGTAGTTCTTGACACAGCGGAACGGCATGATGGCCTGGCCGTTGTCGATGTTTGTCATCTCGGCATAGGTCACAGTGTTGTCCAGGATCACATTGATTCTGTAAAGAGCCTTGTCCGAGAAGAACAGAGGTACCCACACTTGTGCCCTGACACCGTAGCACTGGTAGCCCTGGGTCATGTAGCGCCAACCGAGCGGGAAGTACTCGAATCCGAACTCGTCGGCTCCGTCTGACACCGCCGCTGACCACCAGGTCTTGTTCCTGAGCCATGCGGCGAGGTTGCCGATACCTCTTGGTGAGACCGGATTGTTGTTGACGGCTTTGCCCGAGGCTGTCGTGAACTGTTTGTAGGTGATCTGATCCTCCCTCAGAGGATAAGAGTGTCCGGCTGACGCCTTGCTTGCGGCGTATGCCAGGTCAAGCCAGTCGGAGGCGTTGGCGATGTGCCAACCGTAAGGACATATTCCTTGAATCTGCATCTTGAGGGTCGGGTGGTTCTTCTCGTCGGTGGTGTTGTCGCCGCTGAATGTGTCAGCCGACTTGTTGTTGAGGTACTCGATCGTGTAGTTGTCTCCGACAGCGTCGGTGATCTCGCTGCCGGCGGTCCATCCCTTAGGCACCACCTCGTTACGGGCGAAGCCGATACCGTTGGTCGGGACTCCTGTCACGATTTCGGAGAACGCGTAGATTCGGCCGCGCTCATCGCTTCCTTCGAGTTGTCCTCCTATCTCGGTGCATTCGTAGGCCATGTTCAGTTTCGGATCATCCCAGGATGAAGGGAATGCGCTCGCACCGTAACCACCTGTGCCTTTCGCTCCGACACCTGTAGCGGACGGAATCATAGGAGAGCCGAGTCTCGGCTTGATGTCGCCACCGTTCCAGCGCATGTTCTCGACCATCCAGACCTTCATGGAACCGTCTCTGGCAACGAAGGCCTTTGTCTTGTACTTGGACACTTCGGAGTCCGGCATGCTGTTCAGCGTTGATATTCTGCTCCAATTCCATGTCTTCTTGTTGAAGTTCACCACCAGGGAGCGCAGACCGTCCACATCGATTTCCGGGCCCTCCGGCATAGCGGACGCGGCGGATTCGATCGTGGTGACGGATCCATCCTTCGCAAGCGCGTAGCAAGGGTATGACAGCACACGTGAATCCTGATTGAACATCACGGTGTTGGCCCCAGCCTTTGCGTTCATGAAGTAGGCTTTGACGCTGTAGATGCCCTCGCTTTCCTTTGTCATCTGCAAAGCCTTGTCGATCTCAAGGCCGGCGGCCGATGAACCGTACATGAAGTAATATATGTCCGCCGCGAGCTGTGTCACAGGCACATCCACGGATGCCATGCTGGTCTCTGCCGAACCTACGGTGATGTGGAGCACGGCCTTGCGGACATTGACATGGTCGTTCCATCCGGAAGCGATCAATTTGACGGAGCCAGCCTCGGTGGCCTCGCAGGACAGCCAGTCCTTGCTCTCACCTTCGTAGTCCACGGTGAATGAATATGCGTCCCCCATGTTGGTCGTGTAACTGATTGTCTGCTCACCTCCTTCGGCGAAGAACTCAACATCTTTCGTGTCAGTGGACACGGTGGCGTCAGCCTTCTCGCCTTTCTGGGTGAACTCGAAAGCGCGCTCGGTTCCGTCGGCTGCCTTGATTGTCAACGAGAATGACCTCTTATATTCAGGATTGGCCTTCATCTTGACCATCAATCCTTTCCCTGTGTAGGTCCTGGAATCACCTTCGTAAGTTCCGATGAAGTCCTCGGAGACATCCGTGACACTCACCTCGGCGCATTGCTTCGGATCCTCAAGGGAATAGTCCCAACCGATGCCGTTGATCTTGTCGCCTTGCACGATCGTGACGATGGCGCGGTAAGCGTCCTCGCCGTCCTCGGTGTTACCGCTGGCGGTGAACACAGGAATATCCTTGGACAACGCGATTCTTGTGGCGGAATCTATCTCGGACGGGTCTGTCTTTTCCGCGCAACCTGACAACGCGAGCATTGAAAGAGCGGCGGCGTACATGAATATATTCTTGAATCTCATGATAATAGTCATTTAAGTAAGATCATTAGTCCCATCCTTCCGTCTGGGTCAGTTTATGGTTCTTGTTCCTTGCGGACTTGGAGATAGGCCAGAGCAGGATGTTCGGATTCTTCTGCTTCTTGGCGAGCAGCTCCGGGTTGTAGTCCCAGATCTTGTCCAGACGGATGAGCGGCCACCAGATGACGCCTTCGGCAGGGAACTCGAGGAAATATTCATTGACAAGTGCCTCCAGGACGGCGTCCCTTGTGGCGGTCTTGTAGAAGTCCTCGATTCCGTAGGCCCTTTTAGCGATGATGTTCAGAGAGGCCAGAGCTCCGGCATAGTCCTTCTTGTAGTACTTCAGTTCCGCGTCCATCATCACAGCGTAGGCGTAGCGGTAGTAAAGAAGGTCGCAGTCGTTGATCACGGGCTGCTTTGACATGTCTCCGAGGAACTTGTTCGGCCAGGTAAGGGTCTGTCCTGAGGCACCGTAGGCCCCTTCGCCGAGGTTGCATTCCACTCTGGAGTCGTTGTGGTCGGCCTTGCTCTTGTTCAGCACATCGATGAACTCCTGCGAGTAGCACCACCACTGTGTAGAGCTCACCGGTACCGGTTTGTTCCTGTACTGCGCGGCTATGAGGTTAGTCGGGTGGTAGAAATAGCTGTAGTAACCGCCGGTGATCTTCTCTTTCTGGTCGTTCAGGAGGGCGAAGACAACCTCAGAGTTGCATTTGTGATCGCGGCTGAACACCTCTGAATATTTTGGAAGAAGCTTTCCTGAGGAGATCCCGATCGCTGACAGAGCCTCCGCGGCAAGGTTCAGGTACGAATCCCCACCGTCCTGTGTCGTGTACATCCAAAGCCCGTACTCGGCTTTAAGCATGTTCACAGCGTCGGCTGTAGCGAAGTATTTGTCTCCTCCGAGGTAGGCGGAGTTGGCCACCGCTGTCTCGATGTCCCTGCCGATCTGGGCATAGACATCAGCCTTAGGGGCGCGCTCCGGGTAGGTCTCCGGCTGGTTCACGGACTCGATAGGCACGAGGTTCAGCGGAACGTCTCCCCACAGTCTGGCTGCCCAGAAGTAGCAATATGCCCTTGCGAACGCAGCCTGGCCGATCGCGAATCCTTTCTCGGATTCGGTCATGTCAACCTTGTCGGCGTACTTGAGCACGGCATTGGCTTGGTCGATGGTGGTGTAAAGTCCTGACCAGGCGGTCGATCTCGTGGAGGCGTTCATCGTGCTGGTGCGCACGGAGATCATGTCGTTGTCCTGAACCCTGGATTCAAGGCTTGGACCCCACATATAGTTGCCGACACGTGCCTCGCCCCAGTAGAAGACGTTGATGTAGCCGTCAACGAAATTGGAACGCATGCGCTCGTAGATCCCGTAGGTGGACTGGATGACATCTGTTGATGTCGTCCACATGTTGCTGGCGGACAGCTTGTTGTCCTGTATCACATCGAGATCCCCGTTGCAGGACATCATCGAAGTGGCGGCCGAGATCATCAGAATATATTTCAGAATGCTCTTGTGTTTCATAATTAGAAGGTAATCTTGACATTGAACAATATCTTTCTCGCCGCCGGAGCGATGCTTGAGTTGGCGGACGCACCGGTGGACACAGATGAGTACATCGAGTCTCCCGATCCGGTTCCCATGCCGGTCTCAGGGCTGATCGAGCCGGAGACACCTGTCCAGTAGTAAAGCGTGTTGCCGGTAACTCCGACAGTCAACTTCTTGATCCACATATTCTTGACCCATCTCTCCGGGAAGTCGTAGTAGAGGGAGACATCGCGCAGACACAGGTAGTCGGCTTTCTCGACGTTGAAGTCGGAGGCACGGGAGAAGTTCCTGTTGCCATAGTCAGGGTCGTTCGGGAAGAATCTCGCGTACTTGGCGTTGTCGTCTCCTGGGTAGCGCCAGCAATCATAGACCATCTTGTCCAGATTGGAGTTGCAGTTGCCCAAAGTGCTCTGGAAGAAACGTGATTTCATGTAGTTGTAGATCGAATGACCGAGGGCGTAGTCAAGGTAGAACGAGAATGACAGGTTCTTGTACTTGAATGTGTTCATGATTCCGCCGATTGAGTGAGGCATCACGTTTCCGAGGCAGTACATGTCCTCCTGGTCGATCTGTTCCCTGCCGTCGGCCGTCTTCTTGGAGCCAGGACGGTTGCACCACTCGTAGTCACCGGCGTCCTTGCGTCCCTGGATGGACAGGCCGTCGGACCTGCGGTAGCCGTGCGACTGGCTGTCGTACAATGCGGCCGCGGCCTCGGCGTCATTCTGGAGAATATGTGAGATCTTATAGCCCCAGATGCGTCCGAGAGGCTCTCCGACAGCCGTGCCGCCGAAGCGCTCGCCGCTCTCTGACATGGTGTAGCCACCGATTCTCCAGGCGTCCTTGCCGTTGAGGTCGGTGTACTTGTACTCGTCCGGAAGCGACAGCACCTTGTTCTTGTTGAATGAATATGTAAGGCTGGTGCTCCAAGTGAAATTCTTGGTCTGGATGTTGACAGAGTTCAGTTCGATCTCGAATCCGTAGAACCTTGCGCTTCCGACGTTCGCCTTCACGGAGCCGAGGGATCCTGTGTCTGGAAGGGTGATGCTGAAGAGCATGTCGTCCGTCCTCTTGTTGTAGTAGTCCATCACGAGACGGAGACGGTCGTTGAAGAATCCGAGGTCAAGACCAAGGTCCAACTGGGTTGTGGTCTCCCATTTCATGTCTTTGTTCTGCATCGTGGAAGGCAGAAGGGTTGACTGCCCGCCATACAGAGACGAAGAGAACGCTCCGTAGGTGTCGTAGAGCCCGATTCCGTTGTTACCGGTCTGGCCGTAGGACGCGCGGAACTTGAATGTGTTCATCACGCTTTTGTCCACATCCCAGTACGGCTCCTCGGAGATGATCCATGCCAGCGATCCGGCCGGGAAGAATCCCCATCTGTTGCCCTCGGCGAACTTGGAGGAACCATCAGTCCTGACCGTGGCCGAGAGAATGTACCTGTTGTCGTAGTTGTAGTTGACACGTCCGAAGTACGAGATGAGCACTTGCTTGGTGTCCTGGTTGGAGGCCGTGAAGTTGACTCCGGAATCCAGGATCGGAACCTTGTCGGAGACTGAGCCGGTGGCGTTGGCGGTAAGATACCAGTACCTCCATGACATATAGTCGTAGCCGGCGGTGGCGCTGATGTTATGCTTGCCGAACTCCTTGTCGTAGCTCAGGTAGGCGGTGAAGGAATCCTTCAGCGTCTCTGTCCTGGTCTCTGTTGTGGAACGGTCCGTGGAGATGTAGTTCATCGTGTTGCCGACCTGGCCGTAGGCGTAGTAGCTTCCACGGTAATTGTCGTCGAACACGGCGTACTGGGCTGTGGCCTTGAGGCCGTCGAAAATGCTCCACACGAGCTTGAAGTTGCCACCGAAGCGGTTCTGGGCCATCTCCCTGTCGTAGAAAGCATCGTAGAATGACGCTGACTGCTGGTTCTTGTTGCTTCCGCCTGTCACCCATCTTCCGTCCTCGTAGAACTCCTTGTTCACAGGGCTCATCATGAGGCCTCGTCCGATGGCGTTGAAATAGTTGCCGGTCAGCGGGTTCTTCACTGACCTTGAGAAGTCGAAAGTCGTTGACGCCTCCAGGTTTCTGGTGATGTTGAAGGACGTGTTGCCGTGCATAGTGAACAACTTGTAGCCGCTCATGGCCACCATGCCGTCATCCTGAAGGTAACTTACCGAGGCGGCGTACTTCATGTTTTGTGAACCGCCGTTCACTCCGACATATTCCTTGTGCCATAGCGCGTTGGTGAACCACTGGCTCTGCCAGTCGGTGTCGGTGAAGGTCAGCACCTTCTTCGGATTGATCGGGTCGTACATCCACTGCCAGCCGGACTGCAGCTCCTCGCCTTTCTCCATGTATCTGGTTGTGTAGATGTCCGTGCTCTTGTTGCCTGTTCCCGCGGCGTTGGCTCCGTCCAGAATCAACTGGCCGTTAGGGCCTTGCGCGATCGCGGGACGGACAAATGACAGGAACTCCTTGGCGTTCATCAGATCCCATCCGCGGGAAGGGGAGGACCAGCCGACCTGCGCGTCGAAAGTGATCCGTGGCTTCTCCCATGAATTGCCTTTCCTGGTCGTCACGAGAATCACACCATTGGAGGCGCGGGCTCCGTAGATGCCGGCCGAGGCTGCGTCCTTCAAGACCTCGATGGACTCTATGTCGTTAGGGTTGAGGTCGTCCATGTCCCTGGTCACGCCGTCCACGATGACGATAGGGTCGTTGCTCAAGGTGATCGAGGAACCTCCACGGATCAGAAAGCGTGGCGCATTACCTGAGACCGTGTTGTTCGTGGCCACCCTGAGGCCGGTCACCTTTCCTTTGAGAGCGTCGCCGACGGAGGAGACAGGTGCAGCGTAGATGCTGTTGCCGTCCACCTTGGAGATGGCTGTGGTCAAGGTTTTTCTGGATTGGGTACCGTAGCCGACGACCACGACGTCATCCAGAACGTTGGCGTCCTCGGAGATCATCACATCGATCACCCCGCGTCCGTTGACCTTCTCATCGTGATTCTTGAAACCGATGAATGAATATTCCAGGACATCGTCGGCGTTGACTTCGATGGAGTACTTTCCGTCAAGGTCGGTGTTCGTGCCGGTCGTCGTGCCTTTGACGAGGACACCGGCTCCGGCCAACGGCTCTCCCGAAGAGTCCTTCACCGTTCCTGTCACCTTGATGACATTTCCCTGTTTGGCCGCCGGCTGCTCGTAGGTCAGCACGACCGTGCTGTTTGTCATCTTGTAGCGGAATCCGGACACCTGATGTCCGAAAACGTCATCCAGGATGGACGCCAGAGACTCGTTCCTGGCGTTGATGCTGATGTCTCCCATCTCTTTCCGAGCCAAGGCTGACTCGTAGGAGAACAGGATTCCAGTCTTCTTCGTGAACTCTTCGGTGAAGGACTTCACAGTGGCGGACTTTACCGTCAGACTGAAACTGTAGGTCTTCCCGGTGTTTGTCTGGGCCGCCGAACCCGGCGCGAGGCCGAAGAACGTGGCCAGAACCACCGCAAGGACACCCAGTCTTAAATAGATTGATTGTCTCATGTTTTTGAGTAGTTATTATGTTTGGTACTTAGTCTTTATCCAAAATCTTTCCGATGACCTTCAGGCGCACTCCTGTCAGTTCCTCGACAGCCTCCATGAGTTCGCCGGCGTCATCGGTCCGTTTGTAGTTGAGGTTGTATTTCTTCGTGGTGTCCACCGGTGACAAGGCCTGGACCTTGATTCCGTACATCCGCTCGATGTGCGAGATGATGCCGTCGATCGACACTTGCTGGAGCGTCACCTTGTTGTAATGCTGCACGATGTAAGGTTCGGCCGCCATAGGGGTGACCTCGATGTCTCCGGTCTTGGCGTCGAACTCGGCCATCTGATCCGGGGACAGCCTCACAAGTCCTACACCTTCAGGACTTTGCAGCCTGACGGATCCCCTTTCAAGGAGTACCGACACTTTGCCGGCCTCGCTGTCCGACTTGACGCAGAACGCGGTTCCAAGCACCTTCACTTCAATTCCCCGCGCCTTTACGACAAAAGGATGGAGCGTGTCCCTGTGGACATCGAAATAGGCCTCGCCGGTCAGTTTCACGATCCGTTCGGACCGGTCCTTGGTGGAACCGTACAGGATCGACGAGTTCCTGCTCAGCCAGACCTTCGTGCTGTCATCCAGCATCATGGCCGACACGTCGTCGGAGATATTCGTGAATGCGGAATATTCCCGAAAGTAATCCGCGTCCGTCCGAAAGTGGCGGTAGGTGCCGGCTCCGATGACGAGCGCGGCGGCCACGGAAGCGGCTGCGAGCCAGGTCGCCTTGCGCCTCCGGCCTCTCCCTGATTGAACGGTGAATATCCCTCCGCTCTCCTCCGCGTCTATCCTTGCGTTGAGGCGGGACAGCATCTTGTCTGTGGCGTCGTCCCCGCCCAAGGCCGACGAGGCGTTGCGCATCGCTGACAAAGCGGCGAAATCCTCCCGGTTGGACTGACTTGCCTCCAGCCACTCGACGAGGGCGGATTTCTCGTCGTCGGTCGCGGTTCCGCTGAGATAGCGGTGCACGAGCCTGAGTATCTCTTCTGGAATTTCCATTTTCTGATCGCATTAGAAGCTGTTTTGAATTGTTTGTTTGAAGGTTTGAGAGTGAAAAACTTCAGTTTCGACCGCTTCTACCAAGGAAGATAGCGGTGCTATCTGACTGAAGAAGCGGGAAGAAAATGAAGATTTTTCACCTCAAAGAACATTTCAAACAATTCAAAACAGCTTCTTAATTATGTCTGTCAATTATTATACACACTTTATGAAGAAATCACCTAATGAAAACGTGATTATTTTCCGCAAAGGCATTTTTTGTCCTTGTCGAGACTTATGATTCGATTTTATTGACTATTTTTGCGCTCACCAAGGCTTTTTATGAACCGTACAGAATTAATAACCGGAATACAGAATGGCGACAGAGAGGCTTTCAACGACTTCTGCGAGGAAGAGTTGCCTGTGCTGATGTCGTATGCCAGGATCTTCCTGCCGGAGGAGTGGGCGGATGACGCTGTGCAGGATGTGCTGTTCTCGTTCTGGAAAAACCGTGAGAGACTGTCGGAAGGGACTTCGGCGAGGGGGTATCTTATGAAATCTGTCTATAACAGGGCGATGAACTATCTTAGGAAAGAGAATCTGTCGCGCCAGTACAAGGAATGGAATGATGCCCGGATCGCGGTTCTCTGCCTTGAGGGTGGTGATCCCGAGCGCAATCCAGTCATAAGGAACCTGTTCGACAAGGACTTGAGGAAGAATCTCGAGGATGCCATCACCAGCCTGCCGCCCAAGTGCCGCGAGGTCTTCATGATGAGCTACATCGAAAACCTTCCGAACAAGGACATCAGCGCGAGGCTCGGGATCTCCCTCAGCACCGTTGAGAACCACATATATTCCGCGTTGAAGCAGCTTAGGGTGGCGTTGGCCAAGGACAAAGCCTTCCTGCTGTTCACCCTTCTGCCTTATCTGGGCGACCTTCTGGGCGGAATGCCGGACTGAAATCAAACCATCAAATTTTTATGAATATGAAAGGATATATTCTTTTGGCGTCATTGCTGCTTCCTGCGGCGCTGATGGCGCAGCCGGCGACCTCCGGACAGTACACTTACACCGGAGCGCCCGTTAACCTTACCGAGCACACGTTCAAGTGCGACCATCTGCTCAAGCTTCAGGGCACCGACAAGGAGGCTTACCAGGGGATGGACATCTGGGGAGACTACATCTTCAGCTGCCAGAACTCCGGTTGGCTGACCGTCTATAAGATTGACGGAGAGAAGATCACCAGAGAGTGCAAGCCGTTCAAGCTTGCCAGCTACGACAAGGTGAACCATGCCAATGTCGCCACTTTCGGCCGCACGTTCTATGACAAGGATGACCGTTTCCCGCTTCTGTACGTCAGCCAGTGCAACAGGAATCCGATCAACGGACGCAAGGACGTGCTTTACGTCGAGCGTGTAGCCAATGATCTCAAGTCATCCGAACTGGTCCAGACGATCTACTTCAAGGACACCGACCATCTTTTTGGCTACGCCCTTCAGTGGGTCATCGATCCGGACAACAATTACCTTTACGGTTACGGCAACACAGTTGACAACACCAACGCCCTGAACCGTCACCGCATCGTGAAGTTCCGCATCCCGAAACTGAACGAGTCCACGGACGGCCTCGTGACCCTGACAAAGGATGATTTGTTGGAGAATTATCTGATCGAGGACACCTACCAGACTCATTTCAATCCGATCGGCCAGGGCCTTTTCATCAAGAACGGCCAGCTTTTCATGCCTACCGGTTTCGGCAAGGAGAAGCAGCCTTCGATCCTCTACGTCTGGAATCTGAACACCCGCACCATGCAGAATGTCATCGATTTGACGAAAGCCACCTTCGGTGAGCTCGAGGACTGCGCCTACTACAAGGGCGACCTCTACATCCAGGCCCAGGGCGACCTGTTCAGGCTCACTTTCTGATTCCCTACGCTTCGGGTGCTGTAGAAGCGCGAATCACAATGAATCCCGCTCGTGGAAGGACATCTGCCTCTCTGCAAGCGGGATTCTTGAATATACTCGCTCGTGGCGTCTGTCAGCGTTTCCCTTTGAAGAAGTCGGTCATCAGGGCGGAGCACTCCTCGGCGAGGACTCCGGCCTGAACCTGTGTCTTGGGGTGGAGCAGGGAAGGGGAGTACAATGAATATCCTCGCTTGGGATCGAGTGCTCCATAGACTATGCGGCCGATCTGTGCCCAGTTCAGCGCGCTGGAGCACATGTTGCACGGCTCCACGGTGACGTACAGTGTGCAGTCATTCAGATATTTACCGCCGACGGCTTCTGTGGCGGCGGTGATGGCGATCATCTCGGCGTGCGCCGTGGGGTCATGGAGCCTTTCGGTCATGTTGTGGCCCCGGGCTATGATCCTGCCACGGCATACTATCACCGCCCCGATGGGGATCTCGTCCTCCTCAAAGGCCAGCTGAGCTTCCTTGAGGGCTTCCGTCATGTATTTCTCGTCGATGTCCATAATGAATAAGCTCAACAAAAAAGACAGGCCTGATAGACCTGTCTCTAAACGTCGTCAGACTGACTTGACTACCACCTGTCCTCAGATGATACTGTCAGCTTCTTGCGTCCGTGGCGGCGACGGGAAGCGAGTACGCGGCGACCGTTGGCGGTGGCCATTCTCTCACGGAATCCGTGCTTGTTCACGCGCTTGCGTCTGGATGGTTGAAATGTCCTTTTCATATCTACTAATTTTTTATATATTCCAAAACGGACTGCAAATTTAATCCTTTTGCCCGTAATTTCAAAATATTTTTGTATCTTGGATTCAGAAGCTGTTTTTCAATGGAAAAATTAATTGTCAGCAACGACACTTTCTTCGAGGAGGTCATCGCCTTGCTGCGGGAAGGAAAGAAGGTCACGGTCCCCGCGAAAGGGGAGAGCATGCTTCCGTTCATCGTCGGCGGAGTTGACTCGGTGGTTCTTGAGGGGGTCGATGGAGGATCGCCGACGGGAACCGTCCTGAGGACAGCCAATGTCGGAGATGTCGTCCTTTTCCGCGCCGATGGCCGGTTCATCCTTCACAGGATCATCTACAAGGATAATGATAAGGCTCTTTGCGAGATCCAAGGCGACGGAATACTCCGGGCCAAGGATCTGTGCGGCTGCGACCAGATCTATGGACGTGTGACCACCGTGCTGAAAGGAGGTGTCACCCCCGTGGACGTGGATTCTCCGTCATATCGCCGGAAAGTCTGGCTTTGGATGAACACCGTGCTTGTCCGGAGGATCCTTCTCTGGGTCTGGAAACGCTTCTTCATGAAGGCGTGGATTACCGACTCTTAGGTGTGTGAATATCCTCGTACCTGGAACGCCAACTCGCTGTCTGTCAGATGGATGATGTTTTAAGTGCGCATGGTTTATCACACCTGGAAGTCCGGAACACCAACAGGACGCTTTGTACTGAGGCATAAGCCTGAAATTATTTCACATAAGAAACTCCGACATATCCTTGCCGGCGAGGAGGCCGTCACGGATCTCGGTGGAGGAGATGTCCACTATGGGAGCGTCTATGACCTCTATGTTGTAGGAGCGGAGGAGGGTTTCCTCAAGGCTTCTCATTCCGTCTGGGACAATCTCTTCGGAATCAAGGACATAGGGTGCGGGAAAATCCTTGCACTCCTCGATCAGATGACGCTTGATGCTGTCCACGTCGTAGCCTTTGCGCGGATAGACAGTCACACCATATTCAGAAAGAATTCTCGGAAAATCTCTCCAGCGGCGGATGCTCTGAAGGTTGTCGGCGCCGATGACAAGCGTGAAGTCGTTGTCCGGCTCCCGCTGCTTGAGCGCGTCAAGAGTCCTGATCGTGTAGTGCGGCGGATCCATCTTCAGCTCGATGTCGTCCACCCAGACGTGCAGCTCAGGGTGACGCTTGACGGCGGCCACGGCGGCCTCGTAGCGGCTCTCGCCGGATTCGGCGCTGATTGAATCCTTCAGAGGGTTCTTCGGGGACACGACGAGGTACACCCAGTCATATTCCTTCTCCCTGGTAAGGTACTCCATTATGGCCTGATGACCGATGTGCAGGGGATTGAAAGACCCCGAGTAGACGGCTATCTTCACGGATTCCTTAGATGAATGTTGAGTAGTTCAGTTTTCCGTCGTCAAGAAAGTCCTCGACGACCTTCTCCACCTCGGCGAATGCGGTCTTTAGGTCATCGTTGACAAGCACATAGTCGAATTTCGGAGCGTAGGTCATCTCCTCGGCCGCCTTGGCGACACGCTCCTCGATGGCCTCCGGGGAGTCCGTCCCTCTTTTGATGAGCCTTTCCCTTAGAGCCTCCACGGACGGAGCCTGGACGAATATGGACAGAGCCTTGTCTCCGAAATATTTCTTGAGATTGACTCCTCCCTTCACATCGACATCGAATATGATGACGTGGCCGGCCGCCCAGATCCTTTCTACCTCAGACTTGAGAGTCCCGTAGAAATGATCCTCGTAAACTTCCTCATATTCAACGAAAGAGTCCTTGGCGATAAGCTCGCGGAACTTCTCCGGGGTGACGAAGTGATATTCCTTGCCGTCCCGCTCGGCGCCGCGCGGAGCCCTTGAGGTGGCGGAGATCGAGAACTCCATCTGATCCTTGTATATTCCAAGAATATGGTTGACTATCGTGCTTTTGCCGGACCCCGACGGGGCGGAGAAGATCAATACTCTGTTGCTCATTTGATTTATGAATATTTTCGTGTGTCTGCAAAGGTATCATTTTTTGCGGAAAGTTCAGAATCTTCTGTGAAAATGTGAGGAAATATGCCCGTAATTCTCTCAACCAACGGCCGTACCGGGTGGTTAAACGTTTTAGTAAAATAATTGATTATTAAAAAATTATGTTTATATTAGCCCCCGCTTTGGTAAGTGGCGAACAATAAGTTGCCGCCGAGCAAGATGTTGTTTGTATTTCTTGAACAACTTTTTAAGTAAAGATTTATATACGATTGACAGGTATGTATAATAGATGTTTGACCACTGTCCTTTCGGCTTTGCTGGCGTTTTCCGCTTGGGAGATGCCGGTGCTTTGCGGCGGCGGAGACGCTCTCGCGCGGACCCAGGACCGGCAGGGGAGACTTGTGAAAGGAACCGTCACCTCGAATGACGGCGAGCCTCTGGCCGGGGCTTTTGTCTATGTGAAGAACTCAAAACTGGGTGTGAACACCGACCTTGACGGGCATTACGAGATAGCCGCCCCGGCGGAAGGAAAAAGCTATGTGCTTGTCTTCCAGTTTCTTGGTATGACCACCAAAGAGTTTACGGTCTCCGAGCCGAAGACCTTGAATGTCAGCCTTATGGACGATTCAAGCCTTGAGGAGGCCGTCATCGTCGGAGCCTACGGTGTCAAGCAGAAAAAGGAGGATATGATCGGCAGCGCCTTTCAGGTCAACGCCGACGCTCTCAAGGACAAGCCTAAGGCCAGGATTGACAATATCCTGAACGGACTTGTGCCGGGACTCCTTGTGGAGAACAATACCGATGCGGCCGGTTCGACAAGAGGCCGTCTTAATGTAAGGGTCCGCGGCAACGCCTCCCTGTCGGCTTCCAACGAGCCGCTGTGGATAATTGACGGCGTGCCTACCTACACGGGTGGAAGAACCAACCTGATGCCTGGAATGTCCACCTCTGTCTCACCTCTTTCATTGATCGATCCCAACGACATCGAGAGCATCACGGTTCTCAAGGACGCTGACCAGACCACAATCTACGGAGCCAACGGTGCGAACGGAGTCATCCTTGTCACGACCAAGAGGGGAGTGGCAGGGAATATGCCGCTGAAGGTCTCGGCTACAGTCAATTATGGAGTGGCCGCTCCTGACAAAAGCACGATGGTCAAGGTGATGAACGCCTCGCAGTACCTTGAGGTGGCGAAGGAAGCGTGGGTCAACGGCGGCAACAAGATGTCCGACTTCCCTTACCAGGACAACGACTACAACTCCTACAGCACCACCTCGACCGATTGGTTCAATGAATATATAGGGTTGGGTTCGACGCTTTATGCCTCTCTGTCCCTCTCGACCGGTACCAAGAAGGCCAAGACCTACGTCTCAGGATCATATTACCGCAACGAGAACACTGTCAAGGCCGATGAGTCCCAAAGGTTCTATCTCAGGATGAATCAGGACTATGACCTTACCGAGCGTCTGAAAATGGGCGTTTCGCTTATGGCGACCTACAACAACGATGATCTTTTCCCTCTCAGCTATGAGTATCTGGAAAACCTTCCGATCTTCTCTCCGTACCTGGAGGACGGCAAGACCTGCAGGCTTTACAACAAGATCTGGAGCGACACGGGCAAGGATTTCATAATGAAGAAGTTCCTCGGCAACAAGCTGCCGAACAGGGAGTACAACGACAACATCCAGAACTCCCTGAAGACCATCGGCAACTTCAAGCTGGACTGGACCATCATCGACGGCCTCAAGTTATCAAGCGTGTTCGGGGTCGAGTACCAGCACCATCACGGAAGTCTGTACTATTCCCGTCAGACATTAGCCGGGATGCTGGACGGCAAGCCTGTCGGAGAGTCCCGCAGGGAGGACGCCACCTATTTCAACTGGACAAACACCAACAAACTGGACTTCTCCAAGAAGTTCGGAAGGCACTCCGTAGGCGTTTACGCGGGTCTTGAACTTCATCATTCCGGCTACAACACCGCCTACGCCTCCGGTTCGGGCTTTATGAACGACCACATCAAGGAGATCAGTTATGCCGAGAAGGACACTCGTACCGGCGGCAGCTCGGCCTCGGTCTCAAGGACGATGTCCTATTTCGCGAGGGGAACATATTCCTACGACTCACGGTATTATATTTCCGCCAACTTCCGCCGTGACGGCAACTCGTCTTTCGGCAAGTACAAGAGATGGGCGCAGTTCTGGTCGGTAGGCGCTTCCTGGAACATCCACAAGGAGGCGTTCTACGATGTGGACTGGCTGAAGGTGATGAAACTCAAGGCCACCTACGGCACGTCCGGGAACTCCAGGATCGACACCTCGGTCGCCGCGGGGGCATATTCCTACGATGATTCCTATTCTTACATCGGTGTGACCGGGGCCACGCTTTCCACCGTGCCGAATCCGGGTCTTTCCTGGGAGACGACCAGAATGATCAATCTCGGTCTGGACGCCCAGATCGGCAGGGTGCTGGATGTAGAGGTCGAGTACTACAACAATGTCACGAAGGATCTCCTCAGCAGGATCTATGTCTCCAGGACAATCTCGGACGACAGGATCTACGCCAACGTTGGGCGGATCAGGAACTCCGGATTCGAGGTCAACCTTACCAGCCACAACATCGCCCGCAAGGATTTCGAGTGGAACACGACGCTCAACTTCTCGCACAACTCCAACAAGATCCTTGAATTGTACAACGGCATCCAGACCGGGTTCACCAACAGTGTCTGGAAGGAAGGCTATGACTCAAACACTTGGTACCTTGTGCGTTGGGCTGGTGTCGATCCTGCGGACGGAATGCCGATGTGGTACGACAAGGATGGGAATCTGACAAAGACATATTCCACAGACGACCGTGTGGCGGACAAGAGCGCGACACCGATCGGTTTCGGAGGGTTGATCAATAATCTCACGTACGGGAACTGGTCGCTTTCGTTCCAGATCAACTATGTGATCGGAGGATATTCACTTCCGACGTATGCCTCAAGGTTCATCAAGGATGGCTACGACATCACCTCCGGCAACCAGGCTGTCGAGGTCTATTACTACCGTTGGACGACTCCAGGCGAGGCTTCCCGGTACCCGATCGCGTCGCAGAAGACAACCAGTTCGGCAAGGTACTCGACAAGGTTCCTCTACAGCAAGACGAACTTCAACCTGAGCAATCTCACCTTGTCCTACAGGTTGCCCAAGCCGGTGATCTCCAAACTGAAAGTGGAGGGGGCGACCGCCACGCTGATCTGCGACAACCTCTATCTTTTCACTCCGGGCCAGAGCCGGAAGTACAACTCGTACAAGACCCTCAGCAACGGCTACCCTGTGACCAGGACCATCACCCTTGGCCTTAACGTTTCATTCTGATGACAGCGCTATGATGAAGACAATATATTCAAAGATAATGACTTTGGCCGTAGTGGCCACGCTTTCGGCCTCCTGCGGCTTCCTTGAGGTGGAGCAGGTGGGCAAGAGCGACATTGACACCTATTTCTCGGAAGTCTCGGCTCTCCAGCCGGCCCTGAACGGATGCTACCACCTGTTATATTCATTCTACGACAGGGAGATGCTGGCCTATCCGGAGGTCGCCGGCGACCTTGTGGATCTTTCCTCCAACAACGCGACCTGGACGAACCAGTATAATTTCATCTCCACCTATCTTGAGGAGACGACGGCTGTGGGGTACATCTGGAAACTGGGATATTCAGTCATCCAGAACGTGAACTACATCATCACCTACGCTCCCGAGTTGAGGAAAAAGTACCCTGACAGCGCTTCCGTGATCGACAACATCCTGGCCCAGGCCTATTTCCTGCGCGCACTGACGCACCTGGACATCTGCCTCACCTACGCCCAGAACTATACGTACACATCTGATGCGTCGCACCTCGGCATCCCTGTGATGACCAGCATTCCGGTCGTGACCGACAAGATGAGGCGAAGCACGGTGCGGGAGGTATATTCCCAGATCATCGCCGATCTGGAAAAGGCTCTCTCGACATTCACGGCGGACTATTCTTTCAATGAATATTTTGCCTCTCCGGCTGCCTGCAAGGCCCTTCTGGCGCGGGTCTATCTCTATATGAATGAATATTCCAGGGCCGCCTCCCTGTCCGCCGAAGTGATGAAGGAGTTCCCTCTGACAGCGCGCGAGAAGTACAGGAATATGTTCGTGAACGTGGCGACGCGGGGAGGGGAGTCCATTCTCCGGCTCAATTGGTACGATCAGTCGGATTTCATCAGCGACCTTTACTATTACGAGAGTCCGTCCGCAAGGCCTTCCGCCAAGTTGAAGGAACTCTTCACCGATGAGCGTGACGTTCGTCTTACGCTGTTCCGCCACACCGCGAACAGCGGTCAGACCGGCCAGGCGGTGGACTATGATAACGTCTGTATGAAGTTCTACTGCACCGACGAGACGACCAACAAACTGGACAGGCACTTTGATCCGTTCATCCTGAGGTCGTCGGAGATGTACTTGATCAACGCCGAGGCGAATTACGAACTTGGCAACACATCTGTGGCTGCCGATGACATCAAGGCCTTGGAGGCCAGGGCTTTGGGCGTGGATGCCTCTGAGGTTGTGATTGACTTGGCCTCTTTGGAACTGACCATCCAGAATGAGAGGATGAAGGAACTCTGCTTCGAGGGGCACCGCCTTTTCGACATCACCCGCCGTCACGAGAATCTCAGCCGCTCCCGCAACTCGACCTCATCCGTCTTGTTCCTGAAATATCCTGACTACCGTTTTGTCCTCCCGATTCCGTACCTGGAGCTTGAGTCCAATCCGGAGATGGAACAGAATCCTTCATCTAATTGACAATGAATATGAGAAAGAATATATTGCTGATTGCTTTGTCAGCCGTTCTGGCTGTTTCCTGCACGAAGGAACTGCCGCTTTATGACACTCCGTTCTTCAGCATCGCCACCCAGGACGGCGCTTCGACCGCCGTTGTCGGCTCGGATGTCGAGAATGTCAACACCTATTATGTCACGATGAGTTCCGTTTCCCGTGGCGATAACGCTGTCGTTGATTTCACGGTCACTCCTGGTGCAGGGCTTAAGGAAGGCGTTGACTATGAGATCGTCACCCAAGGCTCGTCGCTGACATTCCTGCCGGGAATCTACAGGATGCCGATCCGTGTACGCTGGAAGGAGCATTCGCTGGATGACTCGGCCGACAACACTTTGACAATAGCCCTGACCGGAGGAACGGACGGTTTCTGTCTCGGAATGCCTGGGCCAGATGCCAAGTTCAGCAGACTGGTCATCACAAAGAAGAATCTTTACAATTAATTATTAATGGTTTTATCGTTATGAAAACTGCTAAATTTCTGTGCGCCGCGGCTATTGCCGCTTTGACAGCGCTTGTCTCCTGCAACAAGGACCCAGACATCCCTGAACCCCTTGTGAAGAGTTTCGGTTTCTATGCTTCCGACAACGCCGGCCGGATTGATTCTGACTGCGTGGGAACGGTCTCCGGTACCGAGATCACCGTGGGCGTGCCTCCGACAACCAACCTTAGTGAGCTTGTGGCTCGTTTTACCACGAATGAAGGTAATATCGTGTCTGTCGGCGGAGTCGCTTTGATTTCCGGGCAGACTGTACAGGACTATTCCGCACCAGTCTCTCTTAAGGTTGAGGATGAGGAACTTAAAGCCAGCGTGCTTTACACTGTCAAAGTCAGCCTCAATCCGGACTCCGATCCGAAACTGACATCGTTCAAGTTCGAGTTGGTGAATAATCTTGAGGCCGTCGGAGAGGACATCGAAGGTGAGATTTCCGGAGACGCTATATCCGTGCCGATGATCAAGGCTGCCGACAAGACCAAACTCGTGGCCACATTCACAACCACTCCTACCAACGTTGTCAAGGTTGGTGACGCTGTTCAGGTCAGCGGTGAGACGGCCAATGACTTCACGAATCCGGTTGACTACATCGTCACCAACAGCGACGGCAGCAAGAGCGCGCTCTACTCCGTGTCGATCAGGACTGTGAACGGAAAGTTGGAGCCGATCGTGACATATTCGGAGCGTCCGGTAGCAGGTGCGGTACTTCGCGTGGATCCTTTCAACAAGAGCCCGTACATTGCTTTCAAAGAAGCATCAGTGTCAGGTGCGGAGTCTGCAAGCGCTGACAAACTTACAGTGGTTAATTTTGTTGATGGCGCTTGGAATGTTGTCGGGAGTGCTGGGTTCAGCAACAAAGTGGCAAAGGAACATTTTGACTTTGACATAGACTCCAAGGGAGGTTTATATGTGGCCTACGCCGACGATGAGGCAAGCCCTAAGGGCGCCAAGGTTGTGAAGTTCTCTGATGGATCTTGGTCTGTGGTAGGCTCTGATGCTGCTAATAATATTGATGCTCAGGATCTTAGCCTTGCTGCGGTGTCTGACAATGATGTTGTTCTTCTTCAGAAAAATAACGGAAGAAAAGATCCTGTTTTCAAAAGAAATTATCTTGTGGCATCTTTGTTTAATGGATCATGGAAAAACGAGATGATTCTTGATATTACAGAAATGTCTGCAGCTACTGTTTGTAAGGCTGGTAATGTCGCATACGCTGTAGTAGTCCGGCGTGGAGGTAGTGTCCCATTTGATGTCCTGAAATATTCAAGCGGCTCTTGGTCTTCGCTTAGGGCTAATTTTCTTCGTGAAGGCGCTACACATACATATACTTTATTCTCTAATATTGCGGCTAAGGAAGATGGTACTGTCTATGTTTTGACTGCTGATGATGCAAGGACTAATGATGAATACCGTCTTGTTGTTGAGAGATATTCTCCTACTACTCAAACTTGGTCTGTTGTTGGAGATTATTATCCTTATGTTGTGAATAGAAGCGACAAGGTTGAATTTGCTGTCGCACCAGATGGAACTCCATATATATTATATTATGACAAAGCAAATAAAAAACTAAACTTGACCTGGCTCGATTCAGAAACAAAACAGTGGGCGGATCCTCTTGTCGTTGCGACGGAACCCATCTCAGATATCAATATCGCTTTCGCCGCTTCCGGTGTAGGTTACATTGCTTTCACTGACGCCAACAATGCTGAGAAGATATTCATTTACAGATAGTCTATGTACTTTCTTGATGGTGGCGCTGTTCCTCGGGGCGGCGCCATCTTCATATTCACGTCCCTTGAGGGTCGCTTTCGTGGGGGATCCGCAGGCTGACGGGATGCGGCAGCTTGAATATTGCCGGAAAACAATCTATAAGGAGCTCCGAGAGAGGAAAGACCTTGATCTCGTGATAGTTCTGGGAGATCTGGTGAACGATCAGGTCGATCTGCTGGAGCCGACCAAGGCCAGTCTGGATTCTCTGCCTTGCCCTTGGTTATGTGTGCCGGGCAACCACGACCGTGATGTCTATCCGAAGGTTGACAGCCGGAAGCGGCCCCGGGACATCAGCACCTACCGCAAGGTGATCGGCTACGAGGACACGACTTTCGTCAAGGGCGGCATCCGCTTCATCCTGATGAACGATGTGAGGCTCGGAGGTAAGAAATATGATGGCGGCTTTCGCAATTCGCAGAAGGTTTGGCTTGACTCTGTCCTGAGGGCGACACCAAGGAATATGCTCGCGGTGCTGTCCGTGCATATTCCCGTCACACAGTTCGCCGCCAAAGATTCCTTGTCCGCCATTCTGTCAGTTCATCCGAATATCCTTGTGATGAGCGGGCATACGCACAAGGTCGAAAGGAAATACCTTTATCTGGAAAATGCCGGAGCGGCCTCTTCCTCTGGTAACGATGCCCTGGATATCCCTGAGGTCCAGGCCGGTGCGACCTGCGGTTTGTTCTGGCTCGGTGTCAAGGACGAGACTGGATTCCCTGCGGCGACGATGCCATGTGGCGCTCCGAGAGGTTACTTTGTGGCAGACTTCAAGCGGAACGGGAAATATTCATTGGCATATAAAGCTGTGCTTAGGGACGATGTCGCCTCGGTCTGGGTGTCGGGTGATTCCACACTCATTGTCAACGTTTTCGGTGGAGCACCGGACGGGCGTGTCTCGGTCAGGATTCCAGGACCCAAAGGGTGGCTGTCTGCTTCCCGTGAGGAAAGGCCTGCTCCTGAAGCCCTTGCGGTCATTCAAAGGAACAAGTCAATTCCACGGAAAATCGGAAAGGTGCGTAATCCTGAATATCTTCCGATGAGAAAGACGAATTCTCCTCATGTCTGGTCCCGGGTTCTTGGCTCTGATGTTGATGTTCTCAAGGTCGGTACAGTAAAGATCCGCTACCGTGATCCAGTGATGAGATTCACGATTCAGGCCGATGTAAAACGTTGCCCGTAGGCTAATTCATTAAAAATGCTTATTTTTGCAGCCGGGAAAGTTGTTCGTGTTCCTTCCAATGTGTGGAGCCGCTTCTTCCCGGTTTGTTTTTGTCTAAAGAAAGGCGGTTTTGGCAAGGAAAAAGCAAAGTTCTTCTGTTCCGGATCCGGAATATCTCAAAATGCGCAAGGCTTCCCTCCGGCGCACTCATCGTCAGGTGATCTACCTGAACGATAAGGAATTAGCTGCCGTGAAGGAGTATTGTGACCGTTTCGGTGTCAAGGAACGTTCCACAATCTTCCGCGAAGCCGCGATGGAGCGCATCCTTGCCCAGCTGGACGACAGCCATCCGACGCTGTTCTAGCGAACAGCGTCGGATTCTCCGACCTTCCTAACCCCCTGCACCCCCTTCCAGGGGGACAAACGGCCTTCCGGCCGGTCGGCAGAAGCCGCCATGTCGCTTCGCTCCGGAAGTTCTGATGAACAGCGTCGGATTCTCCGACCTTCCTAACCCCCTGCACCCCCTTCCAGGGGGACAAACGGCCTTCCGGCCGGTCGGCAGAAGCCGCCTTGTCGCTTCGCTCCGGAAGTTCTGATGAGCGGCTCTGCACGAACCTCCAGACACGTACGTCGTGCCGCCATATTCATAAAAGCCAGTCACTGGAGTGGCGACGGCTTCCCCGTTTTCGCCACACCATAGGAACTGCTGCCACAATTTTATGTTTTTTATGAATAATTACGTTTTTGTGAGCGATCTTCGTGAACCGTCATATTCAAGTAAACCAGGAACTTGAGACGAGTGTGGCTGCCGGTGGGTGATGTTTGCAGAACTCGCCAAGCCTGAATGAAAGAAGTTGACTAAAACAGCGGACTTGAGCGAAGTGACCGAGAATGTAAACCCATTCACTATGCATCTTCGGATCTGGTACAAAGTGACTGAAGGCAGCGAATATTACAATGTGACTGGCGGAGAGACATACGCACTATCGGAGACCTGACGATGGTTGAGCGAAGGAATATCTTGAAAGTCAGGCATCAGTATCCGGCGGACTGGACTTTTGATGAATATGGCGTTATCGACACAAGGCTATATTCAGGTGGACAGATTATAGAGAGGAAGATTTTTGGGAGTGAGAGGAGATTCCTTTATTTCCTGGCGTTGAAGTGTGAGGACGAGGTTAATGATTCTATGCTTAGGAATGTTGGTGCTTTCTTGAGTGATGCCGATGTCCGTGAGAAAGCCAAGGCTTTGAGTCCTTATGCCGCCTAACCATCCTGAAGGCATAGGTGGCATATAACACACATTTAGCCTGTGTGTATTGAAGGTGGTTATGCCGCCGTTTTGTAAAAAGGAGCAGCCGATGCGCTGAATGAGCAGCCGATGCGTAGCAAAACAAAAAAACAACCGATGCGGTTGTCGGAAACCACATCGGTTGGCATATTCATTACCTTTGTTTGTTGTTGAGGGGGCAATCCTCAAGATGTCTCTGTTTACTTCCGGTCGTTGAGGAAGGAGAGGTAGTAGAGTAGCGTGGCGAGGGAGCCGACAGCGGCTATGACGTAGGTGTAGGCGGCCCATTTGAGAGCGTCTATCGCCATCGGGCGTGTCTCGTAGTTGGTGATGCCGGCGTTCTCAAGCCAATTGACGGCCCTGTGGCTGGCGTTGATCTCGACAGGAAGGGTGACGAAACTGAATAGTGTGGTCAAAGCGAAGAGAACCACTCCGGCGATCAGGACCGGATAACTGTGGAACATCGAAACGAGAATGACTCCAGCCAAAAGAACCCACTGCACGATTCTGCTTGAGAAACTTACGACCGGCACGAGAGCCGTGCGGAGTTGCAGCGGCAGGTAGCCTTTGGCGTGCTGAAGGACGTGGCCGCATTCGTGAGCCGCCACAGCGGCCGCCGCGACACTGCTCGAATTGTAAACCGCCTCGCTGAGGTTCACGGTCTTTGTCTGCGGATTGTAGTGGTCTGTCAGACGACCCGGAATGCAGGTTACCTTGACATCAGTGATCCCGTTGTCCGCCAACATCTTGGTGGCGATCTCCGCACCCGTCATCCGATTGTTGGTCGGAACGCGGGAATATTTCTCAAATCTGCTCTGAAGCATGCTTTGGATGATCTGACTGAGGATCATAACCACAATCATGATGATCCAGATTAATCCAGTGCTCATACTCTATAAATTATTCAATTCAACTTTTGCAAGTAGGCAATTACCTGCGGAAAACAACCTTTAGCCGGTGACTACCCACCACGGGACATCTCATCAAGCATCAGGCCAGATGTCAAATATAGAGATTTTGGCGGATATTATGGCAGAAAAACAGTAATTTTGTCAGAATTTCGATAGTGATATGTCAAACGGCGTAACAGATTTCTCAAGACTGGAACTGAATCTCCAGAATTGTCTCGGCAACTACAGGTACTTCCGCTCAAAGTTGAGGCGTACCACCAAACTATTGGTGCTGGTGAAAGCCAACGCCTACGGTCATGGGGCCGTGGAGTTCGCTCTGATGATGCAGAACGCCGGAGCGGACTATCTGGCGGTGGCGCTTCCGGTTGAGGGAATGGAACTACGGCAGTCTGGTATCAGCCTGCCGATTCTTGTGCTGACAGCCGGCACGGACTATTTCGATGAGATCATCGATAACCGTCTTGAACCCGGAATCCCGAATATTTATACCTTGAAGGCCCTTGTCGCCACCCTGCAGAGCCGCGGCGTCGAGGGCTTCCCGATCCACATCAAACTCGACACTGGAATGCACCGCCTCGGCTTCATGACCAGCGAGTTGGATGAATTGATTGAATATCTTAGGACTCATTCAGAGGTGAAGGTCAAGTCGGTATATTCACACCTCGCGGTCGCCGAGGATCCGTCCATGGACCAGTTCACGCTGGGGCAGATTTCGATGTTCGAGAGCAACGCCGCGAGGATTGACGAGGCTCTTGGCTACCATCCGATGTGGCATATTCTAAACTCCGCGGGAATCGAGCGTTTCCCGCGTTTCCAGCATGACATGGTGCGTCTTGGGGTGGGAATATATGGGATCAGCGCTCTGCCGGAAGTGCGTCTGAAGCCTGTCGCCTCTCTGAAAGTGAAGATTTTGCAGATCAAGGAACTGAAGCCGGAGGATGGCGCCATCGGCTATGGACAGCATGGCTTGATCGCCCATGAAGGTACCCGGATCGCCACAATTCCGGTGGGCTATGCCGACGGAATCGACAGACACCTTGGCTGCGGCAACGCCAGTTTCGCTCTGAATGGCCATCGTGTGCCCACGATCGGCAACATCTGCATGGACATGTGCATGGTCGATGTGACCGGAGTACCAGCCGAAGTGGGGGACACCGTGACAATATTCGGTGAGGATCCTACAGTCAGCGAGCTCGCGCGCATCCTGGACACCATTCCGTACGAGATCATGACCTCGGTTCCCCGCCGCATTGAAAGGGTCATTGTCCGCCGGTAGGAGCCGTCACTCGGAGAGCGTTTTTTGCTCACGGTGACGGTATTCTGTCTTCATACCTGTCGGTTGCGCCGCCATTAGGCCTACCATAAATGCCGTGGCGGCTAAGATGTTTATTATTAGTGTGTTGTGAAATGCTGATGGTCGAAATGAGAGGCCAGCATTTTGTAACCGATTGAGGGTCAACGGTTGATTCTCCACCGGCTTCCGACAATTTGTATATGATAAGCCTATTCTATTGTCGGTTTGTCAGTGGCATTCGTGGCTACTGGATGATCTTCCAGCCGTCGATGCGACGGGAGGAGCTAGTGAAGTTGACTCCGGTTTTGAATATTTTTCTGTGATTGTGGGCTAACTGACAGGAGTAGCATTTCTCCTTGGTCTATGGGGATGCGCTTTCGGCCTCTTTTGCTCCTCAAGAGTGTATTCCGCACTCTTGGGAAACGTTTTCTTCGCTTTTCGTCTCTCAAGGGTGTTGTCGAGCATTCATGGGCAACGTTATTTCCCATTTTTGCTATTGAAGTGGCGGATGAAGGGGTAGTCTGGGTTGAGGAAGAGCGGAAGTGCGGCCGTTGGAAGTCGCGCGCTCCGCTTCGACATATTCGCCCATCAGTTCAAGGATTATGTACATCGTGGCAAGTTTTTGTCGGCATTCATCTTCCGAAAGGCCATTGGCCTTGGCGAGTTTCTTGATGCTTTCCGCTTCATCGACCAGGATGACTACCTGGCGGCCGGATCTTCGGTAGGCGGCCTCAATCACATTTCCGAAACGGATACCAGGAATGTCCGAGCGGTTTTCGCTGCCATATTCCTTTTCCCATTTACGCAACGCGTCGTCGAGGGTCTTGGCGACCACGTCCATCTCATTGTAAGCCCGTCCGCTGAAGTCCAAATGCAGCACTGGATATTCAATCCAGTTCTTCTCCAGCGAGGCGACCGCCAGTCCGTCAAAGAGTTCCTTTTTCCCTTGGAAATATGCCTCCATCGTTGAAATCAGCAGACTCTTGCCGAACCGCCTCGGGCGGCTCAGGACGTAATATTTCCCAGTAGATGCCAAATTGTATATGAGAGCAGTCTTGTCAACATAGACATACCCGCCTCTGCGGATATCCTCAAGGTTCTGTCTTCCGATCGGGTAAAGCATACCGCCTTTTCTTTGGTTCATTCTCTGCAAAGAGAAGTCTAACAAATCGGAAATCCAATCTGTTTGCTTCGATTTCTGTTGGATTATGCAAAATGAAGTCCAGTGTGAAAAACTTTTGGGAACTATATAGGAGTTGACTAACTTAATCTTATAGGAACGTTGCCCCTGGTGTGGTGTTCCTGACCTCCAAGGTGCGTAAAACCCTACGCACCTGAAACGACATCGGTTTGACAGTCAGCGAGTTAGTGTCCCAGGTGCGGAGATGTTCACGCACCTAAGAGTCGTCGTCCCCGGTACAGGGCATCCTGTTGGTGTTCCTGACTTCCAGGTGCGTAAAACCCTACGCACCTGAAATGGCATCCGTTTGACAGCCAGCGAGTTTGTGTCCCAGGTGCGGAGATATTCACGCACATAGGAGTCATCGTCCCCGGTACAGGGCATCCTGTTGGTGTTCCTTACTTCCAGGTGCGAAAAACTATGCGTACCTGAAAGTGCTACTGCTTGATAATGAGTGGCTTTCTGTTCCAGGTGCGAAAGGATTCGCTCACCTGGGAGTCAGCAGGCTCGGTACAAGGATAATGCTCCCGATGTTATTGACGCGGCTTCCCGTACTCCCGTGCGGCGTTGGTTTGCGGACTCGCATCAGACATCGCTTCACGTACGGAGACCTACGCATAATATTCTCGATTGGCGGTCTGGAGTCTGCTTGGCGGTCTGGAGTCTGCTTGCCGATGAATGGGGCGCATCAAAGTCGCCTTGCCTCTTTCATTACCTTTGGGGCGAGGGAAAAGACGGCGATCATATTCGGAAAGGCCATCAGGGCGAAGGCAAGATCCATTAGACTGACGGCGACATCCAGAGTGATGACACTTGCGATGACGATTGTCGCGACATAGAAGTAGCGGTACTTCTGAGCATGTCTTGTGCCCCAGAGGTAAGATGTGCACATCGTTCCGTAGTAGGAATATGAGAACATCGTCGAGAAGGCGAAGATGATCACCACGAATTCGAGAAGATAGCGTCCGGCGAACGGAATCAGGGTGTCGTAAGTGTTCAGCGCGATGGACAGTCCCTTTATGCTGTCAGTGCTGTAGAGACCGGCCATGATCATCGGAATCGCGGACAGGGTGCAGACAAGGCCGGAGTCTATCGCCGGCCCAAGCATAGCCACGAGTCCCTCCCTCACAGGCTCGGCGTTCATCGAGGCTCCGTGCATCATCCCGGCGGTTCCGACACCGGCCTCGTTGACGAACATCGCCCTCCTCGCTCCGGTCAGAGCCACGGCGGTGAAGGCTCCGAAACCAGCCTTCCAGCAGAAAGCACCTTCGAAGATGGCTTCAAACACGGAGGGCAGACGGTCGTGATAGACAACCATAATGCCCACCACCATAAGGAAATAGAATCCAACCATAAACGGTACGATCTTCGATGAAACCTGCGAGATCCGCTTTATCCCACCAAAAATGACGAGACTCACTATGCAGCCGATCACAAGACCGATTACCAGAAACACCCATCTTGATTCGGGCACTCCAAGCGGCTCAAGGATCACTGAATATAACGACTCGGAGAGTTGGTTTGCCTGCATCACAGGAAGGCCGCTGAACAAAGCGCAGAATGCGAACATTACAGCCAACGGCTTCATCTTCCTGCCGATTCCTTCGGTCAGGACGAACATCGGTCCTCCTTGGGCTACTCCCTTGTCATCCTTCCCTTTATACATTACGGCGAGGGTGCCCTCAAAGAACTTTGTGGCCATTCCAAGCAAAGCGCTGACCCACATCCAGAAGATGGCTCCGGGCCCACCGACACATAGTGCTATCGCGACCCCGGCGATGTTCCCCATCCCGACTGTGCTGCTGATGGTGTTCATCAGAGCCTGAAAGGAACTGACCTGTCCCTCTCCTTTCTTCTTCATTTTCAGAGAACTGACCGCCATTCCCAACTTCCTCAGCGGCAATGCTCTTGAATATATGAACAGGAATATTCCTCCTCCTATCAGAAGTGTAAACAACGGCCATCCGCAGACGAAGTCCGTGAATTTGATAATATACTCTTTAATCAAGTCCAACACTTTCCACACTGTTCTATGTCAGTTCCACAATCCCTTTCTTACCCTCGAATGCCCTCATAACGGGGAACGTGTTCCAGCAATAATCAGGCCTGCACACCGCTGGCGTCACAATATTCACATAGTTCAGGTGTCTCTCAAGGCCGCTTAGGGTTATTTGTCTTTTAGACTTTAGAAGCTGTTTTGAATTGTTTGTTTGAAGGTTTGAGAGTGAAAAACTTCAGTTTCGACCGCTTCTTCCAAGGAAGATAGCGGTGCTATCTGACTGAAGAAGCGGGAAGAAAATGAAGATTTTTCACCTCAAAGAACATTTCAAACAATTCAAAACAGCTTCTTAGTCCCGTCTGAAAATGTCCCTCGTGTAAACCTTGTCCTTCACGTCGTCGAGACAGGGGTCGTAGCGGTTGGCTATGATCGCGTGGCTCTGTTTCTTGAACTCGTCGAGGTCGTTGACGACCCTTGAGCCGAAGAATGTCGCGCCGTCCTCGAGCGTCGGCTCGTAGATGATGATCTCCGCGCCCTTGGCCTTGATGCGCTTCATCACGCCCTGGATGGAGCTCTGGCGGAAGTTGTCGGAGTTGGACTTCATCGTCAGGCGATACACGCCTATCACGCACGCGTGCTCCTTGGAGCTGTCCCACTGGCCGTTGCCGCTGTAGTAGCCGGCCTTGTGCAGCACCGCGTCGGCGATGTAGTCCTTGCGGGTGCGGTTGCTCTCGACTATCGCCTGGATAAGGTTCTCCGGGACGTCGGCGTAGTTGGCGAGCAGCTGCTTGGTGTCCTTCGGGAGGCAGTAGCCGCCGTAGCCGAAGGACGGGTTGTTGTAGTGCGTGCCGATTCGCGGGTCAAGGCCCACGCCCTTGATGATGGCCTGCGTGTCGAGGCCCTTGATCTCCGCGTAGGTGTCAAGCTCGTTGAAGTAGCTGACGCGCAGGGCGAGGTAGGTGTTGGCGAAGAGCTTCACCGCCTCGGCCTCCTTCATGCCCATGAGGAGCGTGTCGATGTTCTCCTTGATCGCGCCCTCCTGAAGCAGTCCGGCGAACGCCCTCGCATATTCCTTGGCCTCCGGGCTGCCTATGGCGCGGATGGCGGCGTTCTCCTCGTCCCACCTCTCGTCCTGGTCGGGCGGGAGTATCTCGGGATAGCCGACGATGATCCGCGAGGGATAGAGGTTGTCGTAGAGGGCCCTGCTCTCGCGGAGGAACTCCGGGGAGAAAAGCAGGTTGAGTTTCCTGCCCCTGAGGGCGGGATCCGTGAGGAACTTCAGAGCGTACTTGACGTAGAGGCTCCGGGTGTAGCCCACCGGGACGGTGGACTTGATGACCATCACGGCGTCAGGGTTGACGCCGAGGACGAGGTCAATTACGTCCTCTATGCAGTGGGTGTCGAAGTGGTTCTTCTCGGGGTCGTAGTTCGTCGGGGCGGCGATGACCACGAAGTCGGCGTCCCTGTAGGCGGCCTCGCCGTCAAGGGTGGCCGTGAGGTTCAGCTCGCCCGGGACGCCGGTCTTCCCGTAGTCCCCGAACTCGCCACGGAAGTATTTCTCGATGTACTCGTCCTGGATGGGGGACTCCCTGCGGTTGATCTTCTCCACCTTGTCCGGGATGACGTCCACGGCCGTCACTTTGTGATGTTGGGAGAGAAGGGTCGAGATGCTCAGGCCGACGTAGCCGGTGCCGGCCACGGCTATTTGAATGTCTTTAAATTGTCTCATAGGTGTCTGGAGTTAATATAATTGAGATGCTTGAGATTAGCTTCCTACTTCCTCCAGACCATCCTGTTGACGATGCCGGTGTAGGACTGGATGATCTTGACGACCTTGGTGGAGACGTTCTCGTCTGTGTAGGTCGGGACGGGGAGGCCGTAGTCGCCGCGGCGGTTCATCTCCACGGCGGTGTCCACGGCCTGCAGAAGGCTGCGCTCGTCAATACCGGCGAGGATGAAGCAGGCCTTGTCAAGGGCCTCGGGACGCTCGGTGCTGGTGCGGATGCACACTGCCGGGAACGGATGGCCGACGCTCGTGAAGAAGCTGCTCTCCTCAGGCAGAGTGCCGCTGTCGCTGACCACAGCGAAGGCATTCATCTGGAGACAGTTGTAGTCGTGGAATCCGAGAGGCTCATGCCGGATGACACGCGGGTCGAGCTTAAAGCCGCTCTGCTCCAGGCGTTTGCGGGACCTCGGGTGGCATGAATATAAAACCGGCATGTCATACTTGGCTGCCATCGCGTTTACCGCATTGAAAAGGCTGAGGAAGTTCTTTTCCGTGTCGATGTTCTCCTCGCGGTGGGCGGACAAAAGAATATACTTTCCCTTCTCCAACCCCAACCGCTTATGAATATCCGAGGCTTCGATCTCGGCGAGGTTCTGGTGCAGCACCTCGGCCATCGGCGACCCGGTCACGTAGGTCCGCTCCTTCGGCAGGCCGCACTCGGCGAGGTACCTTCTCGCGTGTTCTGAATATGCCAGGTTGACATCCGAGATGATGTCAACTATGCGGCGGTTCGTCTCCTCCGGGAGGCACTCGTCCTTGCAGCGGTTGCCGGCCTCCATGTGGAAGATGGGGATGTGCAGCCTCTTGGCTCCGATGACTGAGAGACAGGAATTCGTGTCCCCCAACACGAGAACGGCGTCCGGCTTCACTGAGGCCATTAGTTTGTAGCTTTCTGCTATAATGTTGCCCATCGTTTCACCCAGATCTGACCCTACTGCGTTCATGAATACCTCTGGATCCGCCAGTTTCAGATCCTTGAAGAATATGCCGTTGAGGTTGTAGTCGTAGTTCTGGCCGGTGTGGGCCAAAATCACATCGAAATACTCACGGCATTTAGTAATTACCGCCGCCAACCGGATAATCTCCGGTCTTGTCCCGACTATGATCAACAGTTTGAGTCTGCCGTTGTCTTTGAACATGATGTCCGTGTAGTTTGCCGTGTCTATATTGTGTCCCATGCTATTGAATATTAGTTGTCATAAACCTTGGAAATTCCAATACTTATACGTAATGTTGCGTTTAATAGTAACAGGCCGACAGAGAGATTAAGGAGAGGGATTTCAACTTGAACATTTCTTCAACCACGAAAGAGTGACCATTCCCTAGATGGCCGCTCTTTATTATTACACCACAGGGTCGAAATAGGTCTCCGGGCGGTTCGGGTCAAACAGTTCGTTGGCCCAGATCAGGGTCACGAGATTTTCGGTGGGGGAGAGATTGATGATGTTGTGGGTATAGCCCGGCAAGGCATGTACTACCTGTATGTTTTCACCGCTGACCTCGAATTCCATTACCGGGAATGGATTGCCGTCGGCATCAAGCCCTTCCTTTCTTTCCTGGACAAGGCCGTGGCCGGAAACCACAATGAAAAACTCCCATTTGGTGTTGTGCCAGTGTTGACCTTTCGTGATTCCAGGCTTGGAAATATTCACACTGAATTGACCACATTTTGCTGTTCTTAGAAGTTCAGTAAAGCTGCCACGGTCGTCCATGTTCATCTTTAATGAATATGCTACTTTCTCTTTAGGCAAGTAGCTCAAATAGGTTGAATACAACTTCTTTGCGAACGAACCGCCCGGAATTTCCGGCATGACGAGAGTGTTGGGCTGCTCATGGAACTCATTCAAAAGGTGGACAATCTCTCCGAGCTTGACCTTATGTGTCACAGGTACTCCGCAGTAACGTCCGATATTAGTGAAGACTGTCTCCACACCGTTGAACTCGCAGTGGTGCTCATCCCCATTCAATGCGGAAATCATCTCGTCCACAAGATCATCGATGTAGAGGAGTTCCAGTTCGACATTAGGATCGTTGACCTGAATGGACAGGTCGTTGGCGATGTTGTTACAGAATGTCGCCACAACACTGTTGTAGTTCGGGCGGCACCATTTGCCGAAGAGATTCGGGAAACGGTAAACAAGGACTTTGGCTCCGGTTTCTTCGGAATATTGGAAAAAGAGTTCTTCTCCGGCTTTTTTGCTGCGGCCATATTCACTGTCCCCGAAACGTCCGGATAATGTTGCTTGGATTGAGCTGGAAAGCATTACCGGACAAGTGTTACCGTACTTTTTCAGCGTGTCCAGAAGAGTGGATGCGAATCCGAAATTGCCAGACATGAACTCAGCCTGATCCTTTGGACGGTTCACGCCGGCCAGGTTGAAGACGAAGTCGGCCTTGCTGCAATATTCATCAAGCTGTTCTGGTGTGGAGTCGATGTCATATTCATAGACCTCGGTGATCTTTGGTTCGGTCTCCGATGTTGCGGGAGCTATTCCGTAGAATCTCGCCTTGCCGTCCTTTATGTTGTTGAGCTGCGCGCAGAGGTTCCGGCCGACAAAGCCTTTGGCTCCGGTCACAAGTATATTCATTGAATTGATTTTTGTTAGGTAGTTGGATAAGTGATAGGGGAATGACCGCTTTTATTCAGACCTTATGTCACGTGCCTTGGCATGAGGGATAAGTCCGAGATCTTCCTGAATGAAGCGCAGACGCATCAATTGTTCTTTCATGCCATCGATGTCGAGTCTGCGGGTGTTATGGGAGTGGTAGTCCTCGATCTTGGTCATGTCGGTGTTGCCCTTGGTGAAGAATTTGTCGTAGTTGAGGTCACGGGTGTCACAAGGAATGCGGAAATAGTTGCCCATGTCGATCGCGCGAGCCATTTCCTCCCTCGTGACGAGTGTCTCGTAGAGTTTCTCGCCATGGCGGGTGCCGATGACCTTGACTTCCGTCTCGCCGTATTCGGGTTTGACTTTTGAATATATTTCCTTAAGAGCTGTGGCGAGAGTCATGAGGGTCGCCGCAGGCGCTTTCTGAACGAATAGGTCTCCGTTGTGCGCATGTGTGAAGGCATAGACAACCAGATCCACAGCGTCATCAAGTGTCATCATGAAACGGGTCATGTTAGGATCCGTGATAGTGATTGGTTTGCCTTCCATCATTTGCTCCACCCAAAGCGGAATGACGGAGCCTCTGGATGCCATCACATTGCCGTAACGTGTGCAACAGATTGTGGTATTTGCATTCTCTCCAAGTTCGCGTCCTTTTGCGATAGCGACTTTCTCCATCAGGGCCTTGCTTATGCCCATGGCGTTGATCGGGTATGCTGCCTTGTCAGTTGACAGCACGACCACGTTTTTGACTCTATGCTCAATGGCGGAGAGAAGAACGTTGTTTGTGCCCTCGACATTGGTTCTTGTGGCTTCCATCGGGAAGAACTCGCAGGATGGAACCTGCTTGAGGGCTGCGGCGGAGAACACATAATCCACCCCACGCATGGCTATGTCAACGGATGACTTGTCGCGCACGTTGCCTATGAAGAATTTTACCTTTGGATTTTGAAGGGCATGACGCATGTCATCCTGCTTCTTTTCGTCACGGCTGAATATTCTTATCTCCTTGATGTCTGAGTCAAGGAATCTGCGGAGCACGGCGTTGCCGAAACTGCCGGTACCTCCTGTGATCAGGAGGATCTTGTCTGTGAAAACTGACATATTGTTTTGTTTTTTAGTTTGTATTGTTCTGGCCTCTTCCGATTAGGTCACTTGTGTAGGCCTTGTTGTGGATGTTGTCGCCGCCCCCCGCTACTTCTCCTTGCCGTAGTAGGAGTAGGCGTGGTAGCCGTATCGCCCGTAGTGGCCGTAGTAGCCGTCGGAGGATGCGGTCCCGTTGAGGACGCAGCAGAGTCCCCTGTACTCCCCGTCGCGGTAGAGCGCGTCGAGGTCCGGGAGCATGGCCTTGTCGAACAGCCCGGCCCTGACGACGAAGAGCGTCCTGTCCACATGGTCGTTGATGACCCTCGCGTCCGTGACGATCTCGACCGGCGGGCAGTCGATGACGATGACGTCGTACTCATTCCTGAGGACGGCGATCGCATCGGCGAAGCGGCGGTCGGCCACCAGCTCGGCCGGGTTCGGAGGGATGGATCCCACCGGAAGAGTGTCAGGTACCGTCATCGTGTCCTTCGAACGGACAATCACATCGTGCACATCGGCGACGATCCCGGCGAGATAGTCGCTAAGGCCAGGCTTCGGCGAGCCGACAAGCTCGGAGAGCGTGCCGTGACGCAGATCACCGTCGATGGCCAGCACACGCTTACCCTTGATGGCAAAGCAGACGGCCAGGTTGGACGACACGAATGACTTGCCCGAGCCCGGGTTGAACGAGGTGACGGCGACGACCTTGCTTCCCGGCTCGCGCATCATGAACTCGAGGTTGGTGCGGAGCACCCTGAACGCCTCGTTGGCCACGTCGCGGCTGCCGTGACGGACCACGATGGAATCGGCGCCACTAAGGGTTTTCCGCTTTCCGAACGCCTTGGTGGCAGTCTCGGCAGAGAGCGGAATCTCGCCGGCGAAAGGCACGGAGACTCCCTTGAGGTCGCGGCGGG
>OJAM01000136.1_pt1 | contig 35008 bp, 33 predicted proteins | sample 1589071 | NCBI WGS metagenome assembly OJAM01 (sample SAMN03283243) | human gut metagenome | biome: human-associated habitat; material: feces | host: Homo sapiens | place: Peru | collected 2012
AGAAAGACTAACTGGTAGATAGGCTAGAAGTGGAAGTGTAGCGATACATTGAGCGGACTAGTACTAATAGATTGAGGTTTTAATCCCAAAAAAAATGCTAATTTGATAAACACATTATCTTGTTTTCAGAGAACAAAAATAATAAAGAAATATATTGGTGATTATTGCGAAGTGGATCCACCTGTTCCCATCCCGAACACAGAAGTTAAGCACTTCATACGCTGAAGATAGTGAATGCGAAAATAAGTCGTTGCCAATATATTTTTTTTATGTAAATTTTTATAAAAAATAGTGTATAATTTAATAGAAGTATTTATAAATACTTCTATTTTTGCTATAATGTTTTAAGAAGAAATAATACATTTAATAAATTATATTGTTTCAGAAATAAAATCAAAAGAAAGGTATATAATGCTTATTTTAATAGTATTATATAAGGTGATATATGAGAGTAGTTATAAGTGCTGGAGGCACAGGGGGACATATCTACCCAGCAATATCTATAATTAATAAAATAAAAGAAGAAGAACCTAATAGTGAATTTTTATATATTGGAACTAAAGATAGGATGGAAAAAGATTTAATTCCAGAATTAGGAATAAGATATGAAGGAATAGATATTATAGGATTCAAAAGAAAAATAACTTTTGAAAATTTTAATGTGTTAAATAAATTTATGAAAGCAAAGAAGAAATGTAAACAGTTAATAAAAGAATTTGACCCAGACATAGTTATTGGTACAGGAGGATATGTTACTGCTCCAGTAATATGGGCAGGTAAAAAACTTGGAAAGAAAACTTTTATTCATGAACAAAACTCTGTTGTTGGACTATCAAACAAATATTTATCAAGATATGCAGATAAAGTTGGAGTATCATTCTCTACAACAATAAATTGTTTTCCAAAAGGAAAAGCCGAATTAACAGGTAACCCATGTAGTGAAAAAGCTGTTTCTATGAAAAAGGCAAATAAACAAGATTATGGATTAGATAAAAATAAAAAATTAATCTTAATTGTTATGGGAAGCTTAGGTAGTAGAACAGTAAATGATAAAATAGTATCATTCTTAAACGCATTTAAAAATAAAGAGTATGAAGTTATGTTTGTTACAGGTAATTCATATTATGAGAAAGTAAAAAATATTAAAGTACCATTAAATGTCAAAATTCTTCCATTTATTTATGAAATGCCATCATTGATGAAAGTAACAGATTTGATGATAACAAGAGCAGGAGCAAGTACAATTAGCGAAATTCTAGCCATAGGGGTTCCATCAATATTCATTCCAAGTCCATATGTAACTAATAATCATCAATATAAAAATGCTATAGACTTGGTAAATAAAAATGCTGGTCTTATCTTAGAAGAAAAAGATTTAAATAAAGAGAATTTAATTAAAATGATAGATGATACTTTAAATGATAAAGAAAAATATGAAAATATAAAAAAGAATTTACATGAATTAGCTATTTTTGACAGTAGTACTAGAATATATAATATACTAAAGGATTTGATAATAAATGATAAAAGATTTTTTTAATAAAGGAAACTATAATTATGAAGAAAATATATCACTGAAAAAGTATAATACATATAGAATAGATATTTTAGCAAAATATATGGTATTTCCTAAAAATGCAAAAGAACTAATAGAATTAATTAATTTTGCAAGAACTAATAACATAAAATACATGGTTTTGGGTAATGGTTCTAATGTAATATTTAATACTACATACTATGATGGAATAATAATTAAATTAGATAATTTTAACAATATGACTATTAAAGGCAATAAGGTATATGCAGAAGCAGGTTGTTCACTTATTAAATTAGCAATATCTACCATTAATGCTGGATTATCAGGACTTGAGTTTGCTTGTGGAATTCCAGGAACAGTTGGAGCTTCCATTTCAATGAATGCTGGTGCCTATAACTTAGATATTTCTAACTCTTTAGAATCCATTTCTGTGCTAACTCCACAAAATAAAATTATAACACTTAACAAAAAAAACTTAGAATTTAGTTATAGAGATTCATTTTTAAAAAGAAACCCAGATTATGTTGTATTATCGGCAAATTTTCTCTTAAAAGAAGGAAATAGAGAAGAAATGCTATTACAAATGGAAGAAAGAAAGAAAAGAAGAAAGGATACTCAACCATTAGAATATCCTAGTGCAGGAAGTGTTTTTAGAAATCCACCATCAATGTATGCAGGAGAATTAATAGAAAAATGTAATTTAAAAGGTTACTGTATTGGAGATGCAACAGTATCAACTAAACATGCTAATTTTATAGTAAATAAAGGTAATGCAACTGGCAAAGATATAGTAAGTCTCATAAATAAAATAAAAGAAGAAGTAAAAAACAAATATAAAATTGAATTAATACTAGAACAAATAATCGTAGAATAGGGTGATAGTGTGGAAAAGAAAAAAGTCAAAATAAAAGTCAAAAAGAAACGAATCAAAGTAAAAAATATCATTATAACATTATTGATACTACTTTTATTAGGATTTACAAGTTACGATATAATAACAATGCCAATAAAAAACATCTATATAATAAATAATGATATAGTGAGTGATAAAGAAATATTGGAATCTTTAAATATAATTGATTATCCTTCTTTTATAAAAACAATCTTTTCCATAAAAAAAAATAAAATTAACAATCCCTATATAAAAAATTTTACTGTAAAGAAAAAATTAATAAATAAACTATATATAGAAATAGAAGAATATAAACCAATAGCCATATATAAAGATAAAGTAGTTCTAAATAATAATTCTTTAGCAGACAATATTTATAATTTAGACTATTTACCATATGTTATTAATGACATAGATTCTATATATGATAGTTTTGTTAAAAATTTTAATAAGATAGATAATTCCATTCTATATAGAATATCACAAATAGAATATAAACCTAACGATATTGATGAAGAAAGATTCCTATTATATATGATAGATGGAAATTATGTATATATATCATTATCAAAGATAGAAAAAATAAATAAATACAATTCGATTGTAGCAAGCATGAAAGATCAAAAAGGAATCATATACTTAGATTCTGGAGATTATGTTGAAATAAAAAAATAAGTTTAAGGACACTATACACAGTCTAATGTCAAATAAAATGTAGATAAATTGTTGATTGACAAGAAAATTGAGATATAATATAATTATATTAATAAGGTAGGTGTTTAAATGAAGCTTAACAGAAAAGGGCAAACTCTTGTAGAATATATTTTAATAGTGTCATTAATTGCTGTTCTAGCAATAGCATTAGTTAAAATATTTGGAGGTTATTTAAAAGATACAGTAACAAAAGTCAGCTGTGAAATGATAGGAAAAGAATACGTTGAAGGAGAAAAAGTGGGGGAAGCATATTGTGAAGGAGATGAAAATAAATTAGACTAATTTAGGAGTGTTTAATATGCAATTATTTTGGTTAATAATAATAATTTTACTATCTATTATTGAAGCCTTTACAATTAATCTAGTAAGTATATGGTTTATTGTAAGTGGTATTATTACATTGGTTATATCGTTATTTACTAATAATATAATAATTCAAATAGCCGTTTTTATATTATTAGGAGTTATATTGTTACTTTCTACAAAGAATATCTTGCAAAAATATTTAACATCTAAAACTGAAAGAACAAATTATGATAGAATTATAGGTATGAATGGAATAGTAACTGAGAAAATTACAAAAAATACCATTGGTGAAGTAAAAGTAGATGGAAAATTATGGTCAGCATATGCTGATAAAACTATCTCAAAAGATAGTATTGTAGAAGTACTAGAAATAAATAGTACTAAAATAAAAGTTAAGGAAGTAGAGGAAAAATAATGGATTATGTAATAATATTATTAATAATAATATTAATAATTATCATTCTAAGTATAAAAATTGTTCCACAGGCACAAAGATATGTTATTGAAAGATTAGGTTCATACTATACAACGTGGACAAATGGTCTTCATTTTAAAATACCTTTTATTGACAGAATTGCTAATATTACAACAGCAAAAGAAATAGTAAAAGATTTTGCACCACAACCCGTTATTACTAAGGATAACGTTACAATGCAAATAGATACAGTAGTATACTTTCAAATAACTGATGCAAAGTTATATACTTATGGAGTTGAAAACCCAATTAATGCAATTGAAAATTTAACAGCTACAACTTTAAGAAACTTAATTGGAGAATTAGAATTAGACCAAACATTAACTTCTAGAGATATAATTAATTCTAAGATGAGAGCAATATTGGATGAAGCTACAGATCCATGGGGAATAAAAGTAAATAGAGTAGAAGTAAAAAATATTTTACCACCAAAGGATATTCAAGAAGCCATGGAAAAACAAATGCGTGCAGAACGTGAAAGAAGAGAAAAAATACTTCAAGCAGAAGGAGAAAAGAAATCTAATGTATTAATTGCTGAAGGTGAAAAAGAGGCTGCAATTTTAAGGGCAGAAGCAAAAAAAGAAACACAAATAAAAGAAGCAGAAGGAGAAGCCGAAGCATTAATAAAAATAAAAGAAGCCGAAGCAATGGGAATAAAATTATTAAAAGAGGCAGGAGCAGATAAATCTGTCTTAATGTTAAAAAGTTATGAAGCATTAGGTAAATTATCAGAGGGACAATCTACAAAGATAATTATTCCATCTGATATGCAAGGGATTGCTTCTTTTGGTACAGTTATAAATGAAATGATTGATAAAAAGAAATAATAATAAAATTTAATGCAAAAAGACTTTGTAAACTAAGTCTTTTTATGTTAAAAAATAGAGTAAAAATATTTTAAATAATATATAAGGAAGGAATATATATGAAAAAAATAATATTATCTTCTATTACATTATTAATAATTGTAATTAGTATATTAGGTATAACTTATTCTAACAAAATTATAACATCATTAAAATTTACTTTGATAGGTCCAAATCCTTTAGAATTAGAAGTTTATAACGAATATATAGAATATGGGATAAAAGTTACTAATAATAATCAAGATATAACGGATAACGTTATTGTTGACAAAAGTAATCTAAATACAAGTATTATTGGTACATATAAAATAAAATATATGGTAGTCATAGATGATATTGAAGAATATATCTATAGAGAAGTAAATATAATAGATAGTAAACCACCAGTTATAACACTAAATGGACAAGCTCTTGAAATAATCCCTCTTAATAGTATATATAAAGATAGTGGAGTGATTGTTATAGATAACTATGACACAGAAATTCAAAACAAAGTAGTAACTACTAGCAATGTAAATACCAATAAAGAAGGAGCATACACTGTAAAATATACCGTAACAGATCAAAGTGGAAATACAACTACCGCTTCAAGAAAAGTTATTGTAAAGAAATGATAAAATAAAAGAGAAGATAGATACATAGTTTACAAAAACATATTCTATCTTCATTTTATTATGTCTTAAACATCGCTCATACCATATAACATTTTTATAATTATTTTTCTAATGAAATCAACCGGTAATACACTAATAGATAAAATAAACATAATTATAAATTCTTTCATATTTAAACCATGAGTTCTAAATAAATCTCCACCTTTATATATAATAAATATTTGAACAATTGTTATAAAACCAATAATAGCAATAAATACTTTGTTCTTTTTAATATTAGCTATAATATTTAATCTATTAGTTCTAGCCGATAAAGCATTAAATATACTAATAAAAATCAAAAGACCAAAGAAAGCTGTTAATTTACTAACAGGAGTATAAATATTATTAATAATACTACTTTTCATAAAAAATATACAAATAATAGAAGAATATATTCCGGTTACTAATATTTGACTAATCATATATCTATTTATTATGTGATCAGATTTTTTCTTTGGAGGCTCTTTCATATAATCATTAAGAGCTGGTTCATAAGAAAAGGCCAGTCCAGATAAAGTATCCATTATCATATTAATCCAAAGCATTTGTACAACAGTTATAGGTACAGGTATTCCAATAAATGGTCCAATAATCGATACAGTAAGTGAGCATAAATTAATTGTTAGTTGGCATATAATAAATTTTCTAATACTTTTAAAAATAGTTCTTCCATATAAAACAGATTGTGCTATAGACATAAAATTATTATCCAGTATTACAATATCAGAAGCTTCTTTTGCAACTTCTGTACCACTACCCATAGCAAAACCTACATCTGCTTTTTTTAAAGCAGGAGCATCATTAACCCCATCCCCTGTCATACCACACACCATCCCTTGTTCATGAGCAATATTAACAAGTCTACTCTTATCACTAGGCATAGCCCTAGCAATTACCCTTATTTTAGGAAATATCTTTATAATATCTTCATTAGTCATTTTGTCTAACTTATCACTAGTAATAACTATATCATCAGCACTTTCTATTAAATTTAATTCTCTAGCTATAGATACAGCCGTTTCTTTATTATCACCAGTAATCATTATAGTTTGAATAGAAGCTGATTTAACCAAGCTTATACCTTCCAAGACATTTTCTCTAATACTATCAGCCAATACAATAAATCCAAGCAAAGTAATATTTTTTAAATTATCTGTTACAAAGATATCATCAGATATTGCCATAGCAATAAGCCTAAGTTTACTACCAGATAATTCTTTAACTTTACTTAAAATCTTATTTTTATCACTAATATTCTTTTTTATTCCAAACTCATCATAATAACTATTAGAGGCATTAATTATAATTTCAGGAGCCCCTTTAATCAACTTGATTTTATTACCCATATTATCTATCTTAGTAAACATATACTTTTTCTCAGAAGAAAAGGGCATCCGATTTATTACTTTAGCCTTACTTTTATATAATTTAACATAATTTAAAATTGCTTTATCTGTTATATTACCACCAATTATTTTATTATTTTTAGTATCATAAACAGATTCATTATTTACTGATAATGAATCCATAAATAATTCTTTCATATGAGAATTTAATTTTTTAATATCAATTTCTTCTAAAGAAGAAGACAAAATACCAACAACTTCTAATTTACCATTAGTTAAAGTACCAGTTTTATCTGTAAACAATACATTAATATTACCAGCCGTCTCTATTCCCATTAATTTTCTTACTAAAACGTTATTCTTTAACATCGTTTTCATGTTTGATGAAAGAACTAAAGTAATCATCATAGGTAGTCCTTCTGGTACAGCTACCACAATAATAGTAACACATAACGTCATAGCTTCAAGTATATAAGAAAACATAATTTTATAATTAGTTAATGTTGATAATATCATAGAAATATTAAATTCATTTAAAATAAATATCTTATTAAACAAGAAAGAAAAAGCAACAAGAAAAGACGCTACATATCCAATTCTACTAATATTTTTAGCTAGTTCTGTCAATCTTAATTTTAATGGAGAAGGATCTTCTTTTTCCTGTAATTCTTGAGCTAATTTTCCGTATATAGTATTATCTCCAACTTGTGTTACAAGCATTAAAGCACTGCCATTGTATACAACTGATGACATATATACTTTATTATCATCTTCAATCTTATTTATATCAATACAAGCTTTTTTATATTTTTCCTTAGCTTCACCATCTAACATTGATTCATCAACAGCTATAGTCCCACTTACAATAATTCCGTCAGCCGGAACTTTGTCACCTTCACCAAGTAAAATAATATCGTTGTAAACTACATCATTAATAGGTATTTCTATAACTTTATTATCTCTCTTAGCCCTAACTTTTATTAACGAAGTTTCTTCCGTTAATTTATTAAAAGCTCTCATAGAACCATATTCAGATATACTAGATATTAAAGATGCAACCATAATTGCAATAACAATACCAACTGTTTCATACCAATCAAAATCTTTAATTAAAAATATTGTTTTTATCCCCAAAGCAATTAACAATATTTTTATTATCGGATCAGATAAAGTTTCTAATAATAATTTAAAAAAAGTATCATTATTCTTTTTTGTAAGAGAATTATTACCATATTTTTTTCTATTTTTAATAACTTTATCACTAGTAAGACCATTTTTATTAATCATTATTGCCTCCTAGTAAAAAGTATTACGGAATAAAAAAAAAAGAACTATATTTATTAGACATAATTCTTTAAATTAAACTCTATTCTTACATACATCTTTATATGTAACATATTCTTCTGAAGTAACACTTAAAATGCCATTTAGGTAATTAAATCTCTTAACATTATATATAGCATCTTCGTCATCATGCTTTAAATCAAAACAATCATACATACTAATAAAATGAGTAGTAACATATATATTTTTATTCTTATAATCATATTCTATTGTTCTTTTACCCATAGACTCTATAACATCACCAGTATTACTAATAATAGCTAAATAATCACCATCAATTTTATCTCCATCATTAGATTCTATAAATAATAAATTATCATTAAAAGAAAAATTAATTTCTTTAAACAATTGATTAGTAGAATTTAAAGTATAATAATTAATATCAACCTTCTTATCATTTACTTTAAGTACCATAGAATAATAATTAGATTTATACATTATAATTGATGCTAATAATTTAAAATCATCTTGAATATATTTATAGTTTGTTACAGTACATATATTATTTTTTCCAATATCTTCAACTTTTTTAACTTCTACTAAACAATCAATTTTTTTTATATTACTAAGTTTATTAGCTAAAAAGAAAACAGAAAAACATAATAATATAAATGATAATATTATTGCTATAGAGACAATTTTTACTTTTTTATCTTCCATATTTCACCTACCTAATATAAATATAACAAGTCGAATTAAAACTTTACTAACTATTACATTATCATAGTACCACATTTCAAATAATTAATCAATAAAAATGACTGTACTAAGACAATCATTGTAATTTTAGTATGTAGTAATAAATTCAATTTTACCTCTATTTTGAGGAGTATTAAGTAGATTATTTTCTCTTAATACTTTTTTAACCTGTTCAACAACCCCAATATTTCCATCAATAAGTTGAACCAAAGGCATAATTTCAATTATCTTATTACTAATTAAAGGATAGTGAGTACATCCTAAAACAATAGCATCAATATTATAATTTACATATTTATCTAATACATTATGTAAAATATTATTAATTGCAATATTATCTTTTTTTTCAATTGCAAAAGCAAGACCTTCACAAGGAACAAGATATATGTTTTCTCCATCTTTTTTATTATTATCAATAAGTTTAAGTAATTTAAAAGATTTAATAGTACCTTCAGTAGCCATAACTAAAATATTTTTATATCCCTTATCACAAGCTACCTTAACAGCAGGTTCTACTCCTATAAATAACATACTAGGATATAGCTTTCTAAGCATATCAATACATCTAGTCGTAGCCGTATTACAAGCTATTACAATTAATTTTACTTTTCTTCTAATAAAATAATTAACTATATTAATAGCAATTTTCATAAGAACTTTATCACTCTTATTACCATAAGGATTATTTTTACAATCAGCATAATATATATAATTTTCATATGGTAAATATTTCAATAATTCTTTTAAAATAGTTGTACCACCAATTCCTGAATCAAAAACACCAATATAATTATCTCTCATTATCCTTAACCTTCATTTTTAAATCATTAAGAATATTTATAGCATCAATTGGAGTAAGTTCTAAAATATTTAATTCTTTAATACAATTTTCTATTTCATTATCTTCTTTTTTAAAACTTAGAGGTAGAGTAGTTTGGATAACAATATCTCTATCATTTTCTTTTTTCTCATATACTTTTAAAATTTCATCCGCTCTATCAATAACTTCACTAGGTAAATTAGCCAATCTAGCAACATTTATACCATAACTTTTATCAACACTACCATCAAGTACTTTGTGTAAAAATGTAATATTTCCATTTTCCTCTTTGGCACTTACATGCTTATTCTTTAAATTAGGAAGTGTTTTTTCTAAATCAGTTAATTCATGATAATGGGTAGAAAAAAGTGTTTTACAAGAAATATTATTATGTATATATTCCAAAATAGCTTGTGCCAAACTCATCCCATCAAAAGTAGCCGTACCTCTACCTAACTCATCAAATAATATCAAGCTCTTTCTAGTAGCATTAGTAATAGCATTTCCTGCTTCCGTCATCTCCACCATAAATGTAGATTCTCCACTAACTAAATCATCACTAGCCCCAATTCTTGTAAATATTTTATCAAATATAGGTAAAGTACCAGACTTAGCCGGAATAAAGCAACCTATCTGTGCCATAATAACAATAATACCAAGTTGCCTCATATATGTACTCTTACCAGCCATATTAGGACCTGTAATAAGTAAGATATTGGTATTTTCATCCATAACTATATCATTAGGAACATATTCTTCTTTAATAAATACTTCCACCACAGGATGTCTCGACTCAATAATATTAACAACATTATCATCATTTATTATCGGTCTAACATAATTGTATTTACTACATATAATAGAAAATGTTGATAATACATCAATCTCACTAATTATCTTAGCTATTTCCTGAATATCTCTAATATATTCTAAGCATTTATCCCTAATACTTATAAATAATTCATACTCTAAATTAATAATTTTCTCTTCACTAGATAAAATAATTTTTTCTTTTTCTTTTAAAAGAGGATTAATAAATCTTTCACAATTAGCAAGTGTTTGCTTTCTCTCATATTGCATATCCTCTGTAACAAACTGCAAACTACCTTTAGATATTTCAATATAATAACCAAAAACCTTATTAAATCCCACCTTTAAATTCTTAATACCAGTTCTTTCTCTCTCTTGAATCTCAAAATTACTTATAAAATCTTTTCCACCACTCCTAAGATCCTTTAGTTCATCTAACTCCTTATTAAAACCATCTTTTATTAAATACCCTTCTTTTAAACCAACTGGAGGACTCTCATAAATAGAATCTACTAATAACTGATACAAAGAACTAACATCAGGTAATTCTTTATAATTAATAGATTTAAGTATGTCATTAATTTTAGGTAATACCTCCAATGATTTTTTTAATTGAAGCAAATCCCTAGCATTAGCTGTTTTTAAAGCAATTCTTCCACATAATCTCTCTAAATCATATACTTCATACAAATACTTTCTAAGTTCTTCACATAAAATAAATTCTTGATTTAAAATACTTACAACATCATATCTTTTTTCAATTTTATCTTTATCTACCAAAGGAAATTCTATCCAAGACTTAAGTTTTCTACTTCCCATAGCTGTCTTAGTATCATCAAGTAGCCAAAGTAAAGAATACATTCTTTCTTTATTACGCATACTTTCAGTTAATTCTAAATTTCTCTTTGTATGAATATCCATCTTTAAATAATCATCATTCTTCTTAATAACAATTTCTTCCAAATGATCCATATTTCTTTTTTGATTAACAACCAAATAATTTAAAAGATGTTTAAAACCATGAATATATCTAGTATCAGTAACATTTTTTATAACCCTATCATAATCATTACCTTCATAAATATCATCTATTAAAGAAGTAGTAATTCTATAATTGTCTCTAAGTTTATGATATATTTCTTTATCAACATTACTATCTAATATAACTTCTTTAATTCCTAAAAATATAATCTTATTAATTACTTTACTATTATTATGATCAAGTATTTCACAATATAATTCACCAGTAGTAATATCAGTATAAGTAAGAACATAACAATATTTAAAATCTACAATACTACCTATAAAATTATTTTCCTTTTCATTTAAAGAATTACTAGAAATAATAGTACCAGAAGAAATTATCTCAGTAACATCTCTCTTTACCATACCCTTAGCCATCTTAGGATCTTCTAATTGTTCACATATAGCAACCTTGTATCCCTTTTTAATAAGTTTATCTATATATATTTCACTTGCATGATATGGTATACCACACATTGGAACTCTTTCATCAAGCCCTGCTTGTTTTCCTGTTAAAGTAAGTTCTAATTCATGACTAACAAGTAAAGCATCCTCAAAAAACATCTCATAAAAGTCCCCTAATCTATAAAAAATAATCGTATCCTCATACTTATCTTTAAGTTCTACATAATGTCTCATCATTGGTGAGAGTTTAGTTCTATCTGCTTCACATCTTTTCATATTTTACCTCTTTATATCCATAAAGGACTAAACAAATTATATCATAAATCTCTTCTAAAATCTACTTAATTTCCTCACTAAGAAGTTCACCCAATGAAACAATATTATAACCCTTACTATTAATATAATTTACAATAACATCTAATTCCTTAATATTATTTACCATAATAATACTACCATTCTTAATATTACTTTTTATATCACTATAACTTTTATCAATACTAGGAATAATCGTATACATCTTATTCTTACTACACATATTTATAGTATTATCATTTCTAGTTCTCGCTAAACAATAAACACTTCTATTATTAGTTCTATTATTTATTATATTATTTCCCATTATAACATTATCTTCAGTATAATTACCATCATTACCATAATTATATATATCATGATTATTTAAACTATTTAACATATTTATATTCTTTAACATAAATTCATAATTTAAAAATATATTAATTCTATAATTAATACTATTAATTAAATTAATATTAGATTCAATATTATTATTAAGTATATATATCAAAGAAACATTTTTAAACTTAGGATTTCCACCAATAATATATTTATCATTATTATCTTTTAAACTAATATTTGGTTTAACTATGTCATAAAAAAGTAACTTATCATTAAATACTTTACTACTTTTCATATTATAATAACTCTTATCAATATTAACAACTTTCCCGTACTTACCAGGTATAATCGTATCATTATCAATAACAGCGTCTATTGCTTCTATTTCATAATTAATAGCTCTATCTTTAATATCAATCATTAATTCATCATTATTATTTATAACATTAACAACTTTCTCAGTATAAAAAAAAGTAAAACATATCAATAAAAATAATCCTAAATATTTAATTATTTTCATGTAATCACCTAATAAAATATATGACATAATTATTTACTTATACATTATATAATGTTATAATACTTTCATAAGGATAGATAAAAATGAAGAAAAAAAATGGATTTACTTTAATAGAATTATTAGCCACAATAGTAATACTCGTAGCTATATTAGCAATAGCTATGCCAAATATTTTGCAAGTTATAAATAAAAGAAAAGAAAAAAATATTATTCAAGAGCAAGAAATGATGATATCTTATGCTGAATTAATGGCTTCAAAGTATAGCAAAGTATTTATATGTTTAACCCAAAATACAAAAAGCAAACTAAGTTTAAACAAAATAAAAGAACATACCACAATTACAGAAGATATGGTAAAAGACTTAAATCCAGCATCATGTATTATTTATGATAAAGGAAAATATGAATACATAGATAGTTGTGGAGATGAATATACAGATTGTGGAGAAGATGAATTTTTAAAATAAAAGAAGACACAAGTTTGAACTAGTCAAGAAAAAGTAGACTGTGTCTTTTTTAGACTGTCTACATTTATTTTATCACTTCAGTTAATTGTCTTCTTTTGTTTCTTCCTCAAACATATCTTTTATTTTAACATCAAGAGCATTAGCAATTTTCTCAACAGCATCTAAAGAGAAAGTTACCCCCATATTAATACTTTCAATATCCCTAATATAACCATGACTTAAATCAGCCAAATCAGCTAATTCTTGTTGCGTAATACCTTTTTTTCTACGATATTTTCTTATATTTAATCTAACCGTATCATATATACTTTTATATCTATTATCCCTCTTCATAATCAACCTCTAGATAAATTATCTCATAATAAAAAATAAAAATATGTAGGAAAATAGTCTACATCAATAATCGACATTTTTTTAATAATTTATATTTTATAATTGTCTAAAGAGGTGAGTTATGCACAAATTATATTTAGGCCTAGATATAGGATCTTATTCAATAAAAGGAGTAGTTATAGATAATAAAAATAATATAATAGTAAGTCATACCCAAAACATAGAATTAAATATGATGGAATCTTTTCATAAATTACTAAGTTACATAAAAGTAAATTTAGACTTAAACAATAACTATATAGCTAATTATACTATTACTGGCAGTGGAAAAAATATTATCAAAAATATATTTACTACAGGACTTGTTAAAAATGAAATAGATTGTACCAAAGAAGGAGTATTATGTATAGATCCAAATACAGAAGCAATAATAGAAATATCCAATAGTGATTCAAAATTAATAACCATTAAAGAAGGAAAATTAAATAATTATAAAATATCTAATGCCTGTGACTTATGTAATGGATATTTTCTTGAATCATTATCTAAAAAATTAAATACTTCTATTGAAGAAATGGGACACCTTGCTAGTCTATCTCAAAGGAATATTAATTTAAAAAATAATTGTAATGTATTATTAGAAGATGAAATAATAAAAAAAATATCAAGAGGATATGATAAAAAAGATATATTTTCATCATTATTTAATATAATAGTTAAAGACTATATAGAATACTTTAAAGGTATAAAAGAAATAAATAATAATATAATATTTGTAGGAGGATTAAGTAAATGTAATTATCTTATAACAGAGTTTACTAAAGCATTAAATAAAAACATAATGGTAGATAAAAATTCTTCTTATGTAACAGCCCTTGGAGCAGCAATATATGCTAAGAATAATAAAAAACAAGTATCATTTGATTTCAATTCCAAAAATACTGCTATGAAAACCAAAATAGAAGTATGTAATAAATGTCCTGTTAATTGTGAAATAGTAAGTATGTATATTGGAGATGAATTAGTGGATTCATTTGGATATAATTGTGAAAAAGGTAAAATAAACATAGGAAAAAGTAATTATGATAAATCAAAAGTCAGTTAAATAAACAATTGCCTTTTCTTTTTTTAAAAAGTTAGCAATTTACTATTGACTTTGCTAACAGAAAGTATTATACTTGTACTAGCAATCAAATGAGAGGATTGCTAAGGAAGTGATGTTTTGATAACAAAAAGACAAGAGAATATACTGAAGTTTCTAGCAGAAGAATATATTAAGACCGCTAAACCAGTAAGTTCAAGCACAATATGCAAATATCTTAAATGTTCAAGCGCTACGATAAGAAATGAAATGGTTATATTAGATGAATTAGGTTACTTAGAAAAAAATCATTTTGCTTCAGGTAGAATTCCAAGTGAAAAAGGATATAAATACTATGTAGATAAACTTATGTCTCCAAAAAATATGACTGGAGAAGAAATGTTAAAACTACAAACAATATTTCATAACAAAGCTCTTGATTTAAATGATATTATTTTAAAAAGTATTGAATTAATATCGGAAATGACAAACTATACTTCAGTAGTTTTAGGAAAATCTTCCAATGAAAGTTTATTAAAGAAAGTAGAAGTTGTACCACTAGAGAATGATAAAGTATTAACAATGGTTATAACAGATAAAGGACACGTTGAATATAAGAATATGTATTTACCAAATACAGATATTGAAGAAGTTATAAAAACAGTAAATCTTATAAATAAAATGATTGTGGGTACACCAATTGACTGTATTAGTGAAAGACTAGAATATGATATAAAACCAATTATTGGTAAATATGTTACTCAACATGAAATACTATATAATGCTTTTTATGATGCTTTTACTAGTTTTACAAATAAATCAGCCGATGTACATTTTGTTGGAAGAAATAATTTCTTAAAGCAACCCGAATTTGAAAATATTGATGCCGTAAAGAAAGTATTAACTAAATTAGATGATGTATCTTCAATTAGTGATATGGCTGAAGAAAAAAATGGTATTAATATATATATAGGAAAAGATAGCGAACTTTCTGAAGACATTGCCGTGGTTAAAACAAAATATAACTATGGTGGCTTAGAAGGAACGATTGCTATTATTGGACCCAAAAGAATGGAATATGAAAAAGTTGTTACTTTATTAAATTATATTAATGAAAATTTAAGTAACACTAAAAATTAAAGAAAGTAGGCGAATATGAGCAAGAAGAAAAAGAAAGATTTAGAAAAAAGTTGTCAATGTGACGAAACATGCACTTGCGGATGCAATGAAGGGAATGAATGTTGCTGTGGCAACACTTGTAATGAGAATGAATGCCAAAGTGAATGTTGTAAAGAAGAATGTAAATGTGATAATACAGAATTAGATAAATTGAAAGAAAGTGTTAAAACATTACAAGAAGCACTATTAAGAGAAAAGGCGGAAGTTCAAAATTACAAAAGAAGAAAAGATGAAGAAATATCTAAAACATTAAAATATGCTAATGAAGATATGATATTAGAATTTCTACCTATTTTAGATAACTTAGAAAGAGCAATTAAACTAGATGATAATAATCTAGATGATGAAGTAAGTAAGTTCTTAAGTGGAATAAAAATGGTATATACACAAATAAAAAATATGTTAGAAAAATATGAAGTAAAAGAAATAGACACATTAGGTAAACCATTTAATCCAACATATCATCAAGCAGTATTAACTGACAAAGTTGATGATAAAGAACCAGGAATTGTTTTAGAAGTATATCAAAAAGGATATATGTATAAAGATAAAGTCATACGAGTAAGTATGGTAAAAGTAAATGAATAAATAAGAAAGAGGATGATAATATGAGTAAAATAATAGGAATAGATTTAGGTACAACAAATAGCTGTGTATCAGTACTTGAAGCAGGTGAGGCAAAAGTAATACCAAACCCAGAAGGAGGACGTACCACTCCATCTGTCGTAGCTTTCAAAAATGGTGAAAGAATAGTTGGAGATGCTGCCAAAAGACAAGCAGTAACTAATAAGGATACCATTTCTTCAATAAAAAGATTAATGGGTACAGATGAAAAAGTAGAAGCGGCTGGAAAAAAATATACACCAGAAGAAATCAGTGCTATGATACTTTCATACATGAAAGATTATGCTGAAAGTTATTTAGGAGAAAAAGTAACAAAAGCTGTTATAACAGTTCCAGCATACTTTAATGATTCACAAAGACAAGCAACAAAGAATGCAGGTAAAATTGCTGGATTAGAAGTAGAAAGAATAATAAATGAACCAACTGCCGCAGCTCTTGCCTATGGACTAGATAAGCAAGATAAAGCACAAACAATTCTAGTATATGACTTAGGTGGAGGAACATTTGATGTTTCTATACTTGAACTAGGAGATGGCGTATTTGAAGTTAAAGCTACAGCTGGTAATAATAAATTAGGTGGAGATGATTTTGACCAAAGAATCGTAGACTACCTAGTAGAAATATTCAAAAAAGAAAATGGTATAGATTTATCTAAAGATAAAATGGCTATGCAAAGACTTAAAGATGCAGCCGAAAAAGCTAAAAAAGACTTATCTGGTGTAACTACAACACAAATATCATTACCATTTATATCTCAATCAGAAGAAGGACCACTTCACTTAGATGTAACTCTAACAAGAGCAAAATTTGAAAGTTTAATTGAAGACTTAGTAAACTCTACATTAGAGCCAGTTAGAAAAGCAATGAAAGATGCTAAATTAACAAATAAAGACATAGATAAAGTAATTCTAGTTGGAGGTTCTACAAGAATACCATGTGTTCAAGAATTAGTTAAGAAAGAACTTGGTCAAGAACCACATAAAGGTGTAAATCCTGATGAAGTTGTTGCCATGGGTGCAGCTATTCAAGGTGGTGTATTAACTGGTGAAGTAAACGATATTGTCTTACTAGATGTAACACCATTATCACTTGGTATTGAAACACTTGGCGGTGTAATGACAGTATTAATAGAAAGAAATACAACAATACCTACAAGTAAAAGTCAAATATTCTCAACAGCATCAGATAATCAACCAGCTGTAGATATCCATGTATTACAAGGAGAAAGACCAATGGCTGCCGATAATAAGACTTTGGGTAACTTCCAATTAACAAATATCCCACCAGCACCAAGAGGTGTACCACAAATAGAAGTAACATTTGATATAGATGCTAATGGTATAGTTAATGTTAAGGCTAAAGACTTAGGAACAAATAAAGAACAATCAATTACAATTACAGCTACAAATACTTTAACTGAAGAAGAAATAGATAAGATGATGAAGGAAGCTGAAAAGAATAAAGAAGCTGACGAAAAGAAGAAAGTATTGGTAGATGCTAAAAATGATGCAGAACAAGTAATATTTATGACTGAAAAAGCCTTAAAAGATCTTGGTGAAAAAGTATCTGACAAAGATAAAGAAGAAGCCAATGATTTAATAGATAAGACAAAGAAAGCAATCGAAAAAGAAGATGTCGAAGATATCAACAAAGCTAAAGATAAATTACTAGAAAAAGCTAATGCACTAGCAACAAAAGTTTATGAAGAAGCTTCTAAGAAAGAACAAGCAGAAAGTTCTGATAATACTGAGAAATCTGAAAAAACTGATGATAAAAATGACGATAATGTCGTAGATGCAGAATATGAAGAAAAATAATTATAAGGCCCTAGGTAACTAGGACCTTATTGGAGGTAAGAATGAACAAAAAAGATTATTATGAGGTTCTTGGTGTTAGTAAAACAGCTTCACAAGATGAAATAAAAAGTGCTTTTAGACGACTAGCCAAGAAATATCATCCTGATGTTTCCAAAGAAGAAAATGCTGCTGAAAAATTCAAAGAAGTTCAAGAAGCATATGCTGTATTATCTGATGAAAATAAAAGAAAACAATATGATCAATATGGACATAGTGCATTTACCAATGGTGGTGGCGGATTTTCTGGATTTGATGGTTTTGACTTTGGAGATATGTCTGATGTATTTGATGATATTCTTGGAGGATTTGGCTTCGGAAGAGGATTCTCAAGTTCAAAAAGTAACAGTAGGACAAAAGCAACTAGAGGAAATGATGTTTTATACCATATGACTATTGATTTTGAAGAAGCCGTATTTGGAACAAAAAAAGACATCAAAGTAAAAATGGTTGATACATGTGAAAACTGTGATGGTCAAGGTGGATTTAATTCTACAAAATGTAGTCAATGTAACGGAACAGGTATGTTAACCCAAGAGCAAAGAACAATATTTGGAAGTTTCTTATCTAAGTCACCATGTCCTTACTGTAGCGGTACAGGTAAAACTTATGAGAAAAAATGTAATGAATGTAATGGTAAAGGTCAAGTAGAAGTTACTAAAACAATAACAGTAACTGTACCTAGTGGAATAGATACCGAAAATAGACTTCGTATTGCTGGAAAAGGTGAAGCTGGAAAAAATGGAGGTCCATCTGGAGATTTATACATAGAATTTACCGTAAGGGATCATGACTATTATCAAAGAGTTGATGATGATATATATATAGAATTGCCATTAACTATAACAGAAGCTGTCCTTGGCTGTAAAAAAGAAATACCAACTTTATACGGAAATGTTGATATAACAATTCCAGCAGGAACACAAAATGGTAGCAAAATGCGCCTTAAAGGCAAAGGTATAGAAAATGTTAATAATAAAAGAAAAGGGGATATGTACGTTGTCACCAAAGTTATTATTCCAGAGAAATTAACAAGAGAACAAAAGAAATTATTTGAGTCTCTTTCTGAAACTGACTTAGAAGAAACAAAATATTTCAAAAAATATAAAAATTGCATCAAATAAAGATGCTTTTTTTTTATGTGTATGTTATAATTTACTTACCAAGAATTATGTGTAAAGGAAAACAAATATGCAAAGATATTTCGCTAAAAATGAAAAATTAGAATTACAAGATACTGATATACATCACATAAAAAATGTTATGAGAATGTCTATAAATGATAAAATAGAAATAATATATAACAAAAAAATATATCTATGTCTTATCGAATCAATAAATCCATTTCAAATCAAAATAGTAGATAATTATCAAGAAGAAAGAAATCTTGATATAGAATTAACTATAGCTATATCATTAGTAACTGAGCAAAAATTTGATTTAATACTTCAAAAATTAACAGAATTAGGAGTACATAAAATAATTCCCTTAAGAACAGAAAGAAGTATTGTAAAAATTACTAATGATAAAGTAGATAAAAAAATAAAAAGATGGAACAGTATCTGTAAAGAAGCAAGTGAACAATCGCATAGACTGGATATTCCAATTATAACAGATATTATGACCATAAAAGATTTAGAACACTATAATTGCAAAAATAAATTTATCTGTTCCTTAACATCAGATTCAAAAAAAATAAGTACATACATAAATAAAGAAAATAAAGAAGAAATGTTATTTGTTATAGGGCCAGAAGGAGGAATAAGTGATAACGAAAATAAAATATTAACATCTTATGGCTTCAAAAATATAACATTAGGAAAAAGAGTATTAAGGGTTGAAACTGCCGCAATATGTATTGCAAGCATTATAAATTACATATATGAAGGGTGATAAATATGCAACCATTTTTAAGTTTTTATAACAGTCTAGATGTTCTAAATAAAATAATGTTTTTTGGAATAATAATTGTTATTATTTTAACTATCATTACATTAATTATTTATTCTAAAAAAAGTAAAATAAAAACAATAAAACCCAAAGAAAAGACTGAAGATGTTTTAGAAGAACTACCTATTATAGATAAAGAATATAATTCTAACGAAAATATTCAAAAAGAAAATATAAATAGTATTCCATTCCCAACAATTAGTGAAGAAGATACAATAATAAAAGAACCAGAACAACTAGAAATAGTTATTGAAGAAGAAAATGATAAGAAAGAAATAGAAGAACCAAAGATTAAAAATTTATCTCTCTTTGATGATATTGAGACCAAACCATCCCCAAATAAAGCATACCAAAAAAATGTATTTAGAGAAATGAAATCAAGATATCAAACATCCCCAATAGGAATAGTTTATCCAGAAGAAAGAGAAGTAAAAGTAGAACAACCAATAAATAATAAAGAATATATTCAAGACGTAAGTGAAAAATTAAGTAAAGCAACAATACCAGACAAAATAGAACTAACAGACTATGAAAAAGAACAAGAAGAAAATGCCATAATAAGTTATGAAGAACTTATGGAGAAAAAAGATGAAATAGTTTTTATAGACGAAGAAGATGCCGTAATAAGTTATGAAGAATTAATTAATAGAAAAGAAAAAATATATAATATTACTAAAGAAAATAATGATACAAACTTTATTAATGAACTTAAAAATCTTAGAAAAGATCTTAAATAAAGTATTTGCAACAACATATTACCTTTAGTTGCAAAATCTCCATCCTTATAGTATAATTCCAAGAGAGGTGAATATTAATGATAGATATCAATTTAATTAGAAATAATAAAGAATTAGTCAAAGAAAATATAAGAAAAAAATTTCAAGAACATAAAATTATTATCGTAGATGAAATAGAAGAATTAGATAAAAAAAATAGAGAACTAAAAATACAAGGCGACAACTTAAGAAGTGAGAGAAATAAAATATCTGACAGTATTGGTACTCTATTTAAAGAAGGTAAGACTGAAGAAGCTAACCAAAAGAAAAAAGAAGTAATAGAAATTAATGATAAACTAATAGAAATAGAAAAACAAGAAGAAGAATTAAATAAAGTAATTCGTGAAAAAATGATGGTCATACCAAACATTATTGATCCTTCTGTCCCAATAGGACATGATGATAGTGAAAATGTTGAATTAGAAAAAATAGGTACACCTTTAGTACCAGATTACGATATACCATATCATGCCGATATACTAGAAAGTTTAGGTGGATTAGATAAAACTTCAGCAGGTAAAACAAGTGGTAATGGATTTTATTATTTAATGGGAGACGTTGCTAGACTATCTTCAGCTTTGTTATCTTATGCTAGAGATTTTATGATAGAGAAAGGTTTTACTTATTGTATTCCACCATTTATGATTAGAAGAGATGTTGTAGATGGCGTTATGTCTTTTGATGAAATGGATGCCATGATGTATAAAATAGAAGGAGAAGATTTATACTTAATTGGAACAAGTGAACACTCTATGATTGGTAAATATAAAGGAGAAATATTAAAAAAACAAGAATTACCTATAACTATGACTTCATATTCACCATGCTTTAGAAAAGAAGTTGGTGCCCATGGACTAGAAGAAAGAGGAATATATAGAGTACATCAATTTGAAAAACAAGAAATGATAGTTATATGTGAACCAGAAGAGTCAATGAAATGGTATGAAAAAATGTTATCTTACACTGTAGAATTATTTAAAAGTTTAAATATACCTGTAAGAAAACTTGAATGTTGTAGTGGAGATTTAGCGGATTTAAAAGTAAAATCATGTGATATTGAAGCATGGAGCCCAAGACAACAGAAATATTATGAAGTAGGATCTTGTTCAACACTAGGAAGTGCACAAGCACGTAGACTTGGTATAAGAGTAAAAGGAGATAAAGAAAATTATTATCCACATACTCTAAATAATACAGTATTAGCATCAACAAGATCACTAATTGCCCTAGTAGAAAATAATTATCAAAAAGATGGAAGTATAATTATTCCAGAAGTACTAAGACCATATATGGGCGGATTAGAAATTATTAAGAAAAAATAAAAGATACAAATACATTGTAGTGGATGTAAAGAAAACATCCACTATTTTTATTTAATAAAATATTTTATAAGTTAACTATTTACATAAATATTAACATCTACTATAATTAATTTAGGGTAGAAAAAATTCACAAGCACAATACTTAAGAACATTAAAGGACGGGAAATAATGGATAAAAAAAGTAATGGGTGTATTGATTGCTTTAACAATTATATTTACAGTCGTTGGTTCAACATTTGCGTATTTATTATGGTCAAGTAGTGAAGAATAAAAAACGAATCTAACATTTACAAAAGAAGCAGGATACTCATGCAGTGCTAATGGTGGCGGTAATATAACTGAAAGTGACGTTATTTTAATGCCAACGATAGTAAATGATAGTACAACTGCTTATTACATAAAAAGAACAGTAACAGTAAATCCAAGCATAACAGACAGTATATTACCTGTATATATGGATTTATGGTTAGACATAAATACATTGGGAGAAGGATTATCTAATAGTGATAATTTTATGTATGCATTTACAACTAGTAGTACTAGTCCTACAACTGGAGTAGTAAGTTCTGGTAATTTTAAGTGACTAATAACAGGTAATAAAGTTTATTTATTATTAGGAAAAAAATATACCGAAACAACTACAGAGACGTATTATTTATGGATTTGATTAGATTCTTCTGAAACAAGTAGTGATCCATACGAAATTGTTGAATAAACACTATAAACATACATAGGTAATTAAATAATCTAAAAGTTTGAATATTTCAAACTTTTTTTTACCTAATATTTTGAAAAAATATCATCCGTGTTATAATGTTATTAATGGTGATTTATATGTCAAATATTTTAGGAATATTAATGCTTTTAGGGTAGAATTAGAACTATATTTAGATTTAGTACCTAATAATAATAAATAAAAAAAATTATTTTTAAATCCAACATTAGTTATATGAATTTTATTTTGGATATCTCCAATATTGATATGAGTTACAAGCTTATCAAATGCTTCTGAGTAAAGATAAGCATATATTTCTTTATCCTCTGGCTTTATATTTTTGTCTTTCCATATCTTGTGATTTGATAAATCTAGGTGCTTAATACTTGTCATACATAATTTTTCCTCCTTTCTATTTGGAAATTTAGTTTCCATAATTACATATTACACTATAAATTTTATTTTGTCAACTAAGTTTCCAAAAAATCTTTACATATTTAAAAAGTTAGTATATAATTAAGTTATCAGTGGAGATGATAGGATGTTAAAAAAGGATAAATCTGAAGAAACTCTTGCAGAATTAATTAGAAATGCAAGAAAAGAAAAAGGACTATCTGCAAGAAAATTAGCAAATCTTCTTAATTTAAGTCATACAGAAATTAATAATATTGAAAGTGGTTATAGAGTTAAACCATCTATTATTGTTTTAAAAGGAATAGAACAATATTTAGGTATTCCGTTTAGTAAGACTGCTAAAATAGCAGGTTATTCAAAAGAAACAATTAAATATGGTGTAGAAGAAATTATTGTTAGTTATGAAATGTATGATAAAAAAATAAAAGAATTTAAAGAACAAATTAGATATGCTGAAAATATTATTGAAATAAAAAGACATATAGCGATGGATACAGAAGAATATTTTAAAGATATACATAATTATTTAAAAAACCAAAAAGACATAGATAAAAAATTATTAGATAAAGCAGATTCTATTGAAAGATTTTTATCAGAAATACAAAGAAAATACGAAAATGTTTATAAAGAAAAATAATGACAGCAATGACAGGAAAAATTAGATGGTATCCACCCAAAATTTGCTGTCATGCCGTCACTAATCATTAAATAAAATAAAAAAGTATGTTTCAAATTATTATTGATTCATACTTTTTTATTTGCTCTTTATATCTATAGAATAGTTAATTATTTTATGATTCATATATATGTTCATTAATAAATATATAATTATTTAATCATAAAAATAATAAAAAGATAAAAATAACAAAAGAAAATATGTTATAATATTTAGCGAAAGATAGATTTTAATATGTACCAAAAAATAGGAGGTGTATTATGCCAGAACAATCATCAAAGCAACAAATGATAATTGACTATATTAGAAATATTTCAGAACAATTAAATCAACAATATAATGGTATTATGAATAACGATAGATATGATCGTGCAATAGAAATGTTTAAAGATTCAGAACTACCTTATGAAGAAGTCATTAAACAAATAAATGCACTCCCCGAGCAAGTAGTTAAAAGTTATCTTGAAGAAAGAGAGAAAAGATTTAATCCTGAACTTGTTAAACAAAATCATGAAGAAATATATAGTAAATTAGAAATATTAGTTAAAAAATTAAATGAAAGAGGTATTGACTATCAATTAGCAGGTGCTTTATGTGCTTATATTAAATATGGTGTTGAATCAAGCAGAACTCATGATGATATTGATATAAATCTAAATGAAGCAGATATGGATAAGTTTAGACAAGTTTGTGAAGAAATAGGTTTACAATTTCATGATGATAGATTAACTACTCCAAGAGTATTAAAAAATGGAATACCTGCAGGAGACCACGAAGTTCTTGCAACTTTAGATGGTTCAAATTTTCATATTGGTGCATTTTGTTTTGAAAGAAAACCCGACGGAACAATAGTTAATAAAGGTTATTATCATGATGAAAGTGGACAAGTTTATACTCGAGATGATGTTATGCCACCTGAATTGGCAAGTGAAATATTTGGTAGAGAACAAGTGGATTTTAGAGGGCAAAAATTAACTATTACTCCACCAGAATATGTTTATAGATTAAAAAATTATACAAAAAAAGATAAAGATTTAGCAGATATTATGTTTATGGAAGAAAGAATAGATAAAGATAAATTAGAACGAATTTCTGAATTATCTAAAACTTCTAGAATTGAACATACGAAAGTGGATATTTTTGGTCAAAGTTTTAATTATCATACTCATACATATCGTTCTGGACATTTTGAATATGCTAGTGATGAAGAAATGCTACAAGCCGCAAGAGATATGGGTATCTCAATGATAGGTTTTAGTGAACATATTCCCAATCCTGATTTAGTTTTACCTGATGAAGACCATAGAATGTTATCGTCAGAAGTTGATGGTTATATTGCCTCTATCAGTAAAATGAAACAAGAACATCATGATATGACAATATTAGCAGGATTTGAGGCAGAATATGATCCAATGAGAGAAGCATTTTTAGGCGAAATGAGAGAAAATGTTGATTATATGATATTAGGACAACATTTTGTTAATCGTGGATTACAGATGATTTCTCCTAATAATAATCCTAATTATCCTATTGAATATGCAAATATGGTAAGTCAAGCAATAGATAGTGGTATTTTTGATATAGTTGCACACCCTGATCATTTTATGGAATTTAGAGATACAATGGAAAGTGATGAAGTAAGAAAATTATTTGACGAAAATGCAGTTCTTGCTAGTCAAATAATATGTGAAAAAGCAAGAGATATGGGTATTCCTATTGAAATAAATCTAGCAAAAGCAACAAGTGGCAAAGTTTTGTCTGATGGCAGTTTAGCATATCCACACCCCACTTTTTGGAAAGTAGCACAGGAAATAGATGGATTAAAAATTTTAAAAGGTGTTGATGCTCACGATTTAGGAGCATTTAAAGATATACCAAAGGCAGAACAACAAATAGCAAGCATAGAACAAATGGTAAGCGATAAAATGATTAAAGGTACATATAACCCTGCTATTGCAAGGCAAAATAATTCTAAATTGCAACAAGCATATGCTCAAGGACAAGCAAATGCACTAACATTTGAAACACACATGATAAGTCAAATTGTAAATGATACCTTATCAAGAACTCAAGATGGTTTAGATTCTGAAAGTTTAGCTGTCGCAGTAGGAACATCATTAAATGGTGTTATGCAAAGTTGTGTAGATAATGCTAGTAAAAAAGACCAAAGTACGATTGAAGAAATAACTCAAATTGGTAATTCATCTTTAGCACCTACTGAAAAAAAAGGAAAACTTGAACGAAAGGAAATGGTAGTTCAAGAAACAAATCAAGTTTTAAGTAATCAACAAAGAGCAATAGAAAGTGCAAAAGAAAATGTTTTAACTGCTATGAATATTGGTTGTAGTGATAAAGAAGAATACTCAAATACTATAACTCAAATTACTCAACATAAAACTACAAAAAATGAACAACAGAAATCTCAAATAGAAAGCCACATTGCAAGTTTTCAAGAGTCAAAAGGAATTACAAATACATACGGCAAGTCATATCAATTGGTTAAGAAAAATCCTAATCAAAACAATGGCAATGGTAGTAATTCAAGTAAAGGATTTGTTAATGTTGTAATATTATCATTAATAACTACATTTATAATTGGAGTTGCCGTTGGTATAGGTTATATGCTCTATAAATTTACAATTGGGGGTTAATAATTATGAATTATGACTTATTATGGAGTATGGACGAATATCAATCTTTACTTGATTATAAATGGAATTCTTTTAAATATATAAATATGTTTTTAAATGAAGGCATAACAAATCGTGAGAGAAGATTTAATCCAAATGCGAAAGCATATCCAAAAACTCCTGAAGAATTTAAAAAAGCAATAGAAACAATAACAAAATTGTATGAAGCAATACAAAAAAACTATGTATTGAATGGTCACAAAGAATACCAACAACAATTATTTCGTGGAGTTAGAAAAAATAGTAATCATTCATACTTTGCTTCAACAAGTGAGAGTATGGACACTGCTCTTTCTTTTATGGACGGTATAAATAATGGTAATACAAGTAATGATGTATTAGTAGAAATTGAACCTTCGCAAGTTGCGTGGATAGATTTAGAATCTTTTATTCCTGCATCAAAAGGTGGCGATTTAGAGGAAAAAGAAATATTATTTCTTCCATGCGAATATCAAACATTACAAGAAATGAAATTTCCTGATTATTTAAAGACATCAGGTATGTCGGATAGTTTGTCTAGGGAAACACAAAGAAGATTAAGCAAATTACAAGATTTAACTTGCAGAAAAGCGAAATTAATAGCTCCAAGTTATAAATCTTCTACATATATGTCATTAGATGCTCTAGCATCAAGATTTGAGCAATATAGACAAAACTTAATTAAATTAACTGAAGCACTAAAAAATGGTCAGTCAACTACACTAATTGAAAAAGAAATTATGGAATTTAAAAAGTTTTGTTCAGGTTATCTTAAATCACAATTTAATAGAATTGATATAGAACTTCAAAAGCAAAATTCTCAAGCATTATCACAAGGACAAATACAATTAGATAAAGGCAGTAGAATGCAGGAAATACATATTGGTAATACGGGAAGAATGTTTGCTATTCAATCTCCTGCAGGTGTTGAAAAATATTATTTTAAACCTGCCGAATCAAAAGACAAAGTTGCAAAACCTTATCGTGCATATATTCAAGAAGCAGCATATAATGTGCAAAGAATTATAAACCCTGTCAGAGCCGTTAAATGTAATACTGTTAATATCAACAGAATATTTGGTGCAATACAAGAAAAAGTAGAGGTAGATAAAGATGCGACTAGGCAGTTTCATCGCTACTTTTATGGTAATGGTGGAAATCTTGATCCTAAATTATTAAGTCAAATATTAGATGAATATTTAGTTGATTATTGTTTATGTAATTATGATGCTCATGCTAAAAACTTTGTTATTGATATTAATGGAAATTTAAGAGGCATAGATAAAGAACAATCATTTAGATATATTGATAAAGATGCGACTGATGATATGTTATTCTCTCAAAACTATAATGAAGAATATGGCGAAAGCGAAACAATATATGCAACAATATTTAAAAAAATAGCAAGTGGCGAAATATCTTATAAAGTATTAGAAGGATTAAATTATCGTGCTGCAAGACTAGCACAGATTCCTGACGAACAATATCGTGAAATGTTTAGAAAATATGCTTCTAGTAAAACAAAAATACCACAAGAAGCAGAAATGCTATTAGATAGAATTGTTGAAAGAAAAAAATCAATAACAAAAAAAGTAGATTTATTGAAACAAGATATGTATCAAAAATCTAGTGGCAAAGTGAAAGGAACTGATGAATATATGTTTACTGACAATATTGCACAAAAAAACACTCCTGTAAAAAGACCTTATATAAGGCAAGCACAAACACCCTGGGCAAGTAATGAAAAAGAAGAATTGATAAAACAAAGACAAGATTTAAGACGAGCTCAATTCCAACAAAGAACTCAACAAATGGGTTTGGGTCAAAAACAAGTTCCCAATCTTAACGATATATTTCAACAGCAAAAAAGACAACAACAAATGGAAGAAGAAATGGAACATGGTATGTCAATTTAATTAAGGAGGAAAAAATGGAAAAATTATTTGATGCTATTAGAAAAAACAACATTGAATTAGTTAAGGATTTAATTAGTTCAGATACTAGTTTAGTAAATTCAATTTCAGTAAAGGGATTAGAAAAAGATAATGGTCAATCTCCGCTACAAGTTGCTATAAAAACTAATAATATTGATATAGCAAATTATTTGATAGATAATAATGCTAATGTTAATTTTATAGAAAAAGATTCAACTAATGAATGGAAAGCCCCTGTTATTCATGATGCTTTAAGAACTGCAATTATGAATACAAGATGGAATACTTTTGATGGTAATATAAAAGTTTTCCATACAAAAGAAGAATCAGATAAATCATTTACATTATTAAAAAGAATTATTGAATTAGGTGCTGATGTTAATGCACACGATTCATATCATAATTCTTGTTTAGATCGTGCTTTACTTGATTGTAGGCAAATATTGCCTTATTATGATATAGAAAAAGATTTATTAAGCAAAGACAGAGTATTAACTGATGAAATCAAAGAAGATATTTCACGAATTATCAAAATACTAATTGATAATGGTGCTGATGTTAATGAGAAAAACATTAACTCTAATAAATCTTTTAAAGAAGCTGCAAACAATAGTGTAATATCTAAATGTTTAACATTTGATATAAAATAATGAAAGGAGGAAAATATGAAAGAATTTAAATTAAAGGAAAATGAAATTAAAGAACTTACAACAGTTAAAGGTGGTTGTATAGCATCAGATAGAATTACTGTTGATGGACAAAAAGTCGGTTATATGTATAGAGAAAACCCTACTAACGAAACAGATAGTGGTTGGAGGTTTTTCTCTGGCGATGAAAATGATGAATATACAAATAATCCTGATAATTTTAGTATACTTCAATTAAATACAATCTGTAATTATGATGCAGATATTATTCCATATCTCGAAAAAGCAGTTGGAACTAAATTAGCAAGAGATGTTAATGGAACTTTCATAGAAGAATAATTTCATTTAAGTTCAAATTTTTTAACATAGTTGCTGATAATAGGTTTTCTGTGATTTAAATAATTTAAAACATTAGTTTTGATGTTAATAATTCTAGATAAATTATCTAGGATTTTTTCTTGTTCTTTATCAGTAATATTTTTATAATTTGAATATTTTTTATAAATATTTGGACTAACTCCCATATTCTTTTTAAACACTTCCGAAAAGTATTCTAATGAATTAAAGCCATTTTTAAAAGCAATACTTAATATATAATTATCATCTTTAAAATACTTCAAACTATTATATATTCTCGTTGTATTGATATATTCATGTATAGATATATTTAGTTCTTTCTTAAATCTTCTCATTATGTATGATTTATCAAAATAAAATAACAAGCTTAACTCATCAATAGTTATTTCTTTATTTATGTTATTATTTAAATACTCAATTATGTTACAAACTAAATCGTTGGAAAACATAGTATCACCCACTCATTTGGTAGTATACCACACTTTTACATAAAAGTCATTTTTGTTTAAGTCTGTCAAAAATGTAAATGCTATAATGTTATTGAAAGGGAGTGATATGCATGGCATATTCAAGATGGGCAACAGTTGAAGAATTAAAATCTAAACTAACCCCAGTCAGTTATGATTCTGAAATTAAAAAATCAGGAATACCAATGATGTATGATGAAAATAATCTTTATATTAAAGATGATGAAGCTCATACTTTGGTTATTGGTTCAACAGGTAGTGGTAAGACTCAATCAACAATGTTACCACAATTAAGACTTGCAGTTAAAGCACAAGAGTCATTTATAGTTCATGATGTAAAAGGAGAAATTTATGATATTTTATCAGGAGAACTAAAAAAACAAAATTACAATACTATTGTAATCAATTTAGATAATCCTACTCTTGGTAATAATTATAATCCATTAAGTTTACCTTATGAATTATATAAGAATGGTCAAAAGGACAAAACAATAGAATTATTAGAGAATGTTGGTTACTATTTCTGTTGTAATGAAACATTTAATGCTAGTATTGATCCATTTTGGAACAATTCTGCAACATCATTATTCATAGGACTTGCACTATATCTATTTGACAATGCAAAGGAAGAAGAAGTAAATATTAGTAGTTTATTAAATCTAGTATCAGAATTTGATAAATTATCAGAAGAAGTTAAAAAATATGATAAGACTTCTCCAACATACATTAATCTTTCTAATATTATATTAGCACCAAATGAAACAAAAGGTAGTATTCTATCAGTATTTATACAAAATATGAGATTATTTGTATCAAGAGAAACATTATTAAAAATGTTATCTTTATCTAACTTTGATATGACAAATATTCAAAAAGATAAAACTGCATTATTTATTATAAGTAATAATAAGTCAACTTCTAGAAGATTAATTCCTTTAATAATTGAAGAATGTTATTATGCTGCAACAAATACTAATGATAAAACTCGTAGATTAAATGTGGTAATTGATGATTTCGAAAACTTAATTCCAATTAAGGATTTCAACAATATGCTTACACTTGCAAGAAGTTTTAATATTAAATTTAGTATATTTATAAGAAGTATATTAGAGTTAAGAAATACTTATGGTGCAGAGGGAACTGAAATATTAAAAATGGTATTTGGTAATATAATTTATTTATTAGCAAATGACACTGAAACATTAGAAGATATTTCAAAACTATGTGGAAATCAACAAACTGAAAAAGGAATTGAACCACTAATTACTGTTGAAGATTTAAAATTATTAAATAATTTTGAAGCAGTTATTCTAATTCCTAGAATTAACCCTATCAAATCTAAATTATTACCTGATTATCAAATTGATTGGAAATTTAGTGATGAAAAGGTTGCACTAAAAGAAATTGAAAATAAAGAAGTTAAGACATTTAATATAAAATAATGACAACAATTAAGGGGAAAAATCCCCTTTTTCTAGAGTTAATATAAAATTTTAATAAGGAAATATGACTTTCTAAGTTTTTACAAGTGTTTTTTGTAAAATTCTTAAGAAAGTTATGATTTAGCCTAAAATTGTAGTTTAATCCACGACTTAAAACACCAAAAGTACTATTTTTTTGAAAATTTGGTGTTGAAAAGTTGATATATTTTAAATAAAATGCTAAACTAATTTTGTGATGTTGAGTTATTCATGCATAATGCATAAATAATTCTAATTAGTTTAGTGGAACAGGCAGTTAAACAAGCATAGTAATGTTTACCTTCCTGTTTTTTCTTTTGATAATAAACATAAATTGGATTTTCTTTATCACATTTAGCTGATAAAGTTACAATATTTCGACTACAATTAAATAATATTCTTCTAGCATATCTATTACCACGTTTGGAAATAGGACCATGATAATTTATACTTTTACCTGATTGAACTATGGTAGGATCTAATCCACAACTAGCATTAATTTGTTTAATATTATTGAATCTAGTAATATCTTTTAATTCAGCAATTATTAAAGAAGCAGATAAATCTCCAATGCCAAACACTGAAACAATACTTTTATAATTTTTAATTTGTTTTGCAAGTTCAATCATTTGATTTTTTACATCATTTTTTTGTTCAGTAATATCAATAATTATATTAGCTAATTGTTTTAAATTATCAACATTTTTAGAATTTTCATTTACGCCTGGATAAGAATTATGTGCATACTCCTTAATAGTATTAGCTTTTCTTTTATAGTAGTTGATATGCCTACCATTTGTATTTGCCATATTATAAGCAAGAGCATCAACTCTTTTTTCTTTAATAATATAAGCATGAGGAAACTCTTTAATGAAATTTAACGCAGTTAAATCATAAATTTTTCCATCTTTAAAACATAATTCGAATTCTGGGAAACATAGATGTAATAATTCTTTATAACGATTCTTATGTCTAGTTAATCCTTCATCTAGATGATAATATTGTCTAGATAATTCATTAAGTTTAGTATAAATTTCATCTTCAGTATAATTTCTATCAGGAATACTTCCTTTCCAAAATAGATTAGTTAATTTAATACAGTCTTGTTTATCAGTTTTTGTTTTTCTAATAGTATTAGTAATTTTTTTACCAATAAGAGGATTAAAGACAATAACATGGTAATTATTTTCTTTAAAAAATCTTTCTGGTGCTTTGTGATAAATACTAGTTGCTTCCATGACAACAGTTAAGTTATCTTTAATGTTAAGTTTATTAATATTAGAATCAATTAATCCAAGATTATCTTTATTGTGAACATATTCTGTAGGTTCTAATAAAACTTCACCAACATCTAAGGAAAGCATAAACATACTTTTACCTTTAGCAACATCTAGTACTAAAACATACTTCATATAATACTTCCTTTCCTAGTTTGACTCTTAGTGCTTACAATTATCTCATCATGCTGGTTATATGGATTCAAGACCCCACTTTCTAAGACTAGATTAATAATAAGATAAGAGACGGGCAGTCATAGATATGGATTCAAAGACCCTTGATATAATCTGCCCAAACTCAAACGCAAATTTTTTATTCTTTCTTATAAGAAAGAATAAAAAATATTCTATCATAAAATAACGAGTTTTTCTCTCATCAATTTACATCTTAAAGTATACATGATATAATGGTATTAAATAAAGATATGTTAATATCTAGGAGGATTGATAATATGTTTAATATAGATTATATAAAGACAATTATTTCAAAATTTTTAAGAACATCAAATAAGAATGTGAAACCTAATATACAATTACAACAATTATATGATTCAAATGATTATTATGAAGTTCTTATGCTATTACAAGAATATAATTTATCTCAAGCAATGCCTTTTTTAGCATGTGGTATGAGTTGCTATTTTAATAATCAAGTGAATGAAAATGGATTATCAAACTTAAAACTCTCACCTCAAGATATTGAAGATGCAAAATTTATTGCCTCATGTTTTGGCAAAACAATAAATTATTCAGATAATAATTTATCAACTTTATACACAACACTTTTAGGAACAACTGAATTCAATTATGGTATGCAAACTTTTCCAGCGGGAATTTTTGAAGATGTTTTTCAATGTTCATCTGATCATAGTTTACCAATTCAACCAATTGTTGGAGAAAGTGAATCTGATTATTATTGTAGAGTTTTAGATTATCAAATATCACAATTCGATAATTTCCCAACGGAAAGAAAAAGCGAGGCATTGGCAAGAGCAAAAAGATTAGCAAGTAATTTTTGTAATGGAAATAATGGAAAAAATAGAATATATTTAATACCATTTGAAAATGTAGCAAGTAATAAAGCGAGTTTTGGGGATGTTGAAGGATTAAGAGATGGAAAATTAAGTGGTAAAGAATTGGAAACAAAATTAGATAGTTTGTATAGTTTTGAACAATTATTACAAGCATTTGATGTTTCAATTACCAATGGCATGAGTCCTTATGATAATCCTAATATGACAAGTGAATACGGAATTGCAATATATGGAACTATTGCTAGCAAAGGTATATCTTTTTTTGAAATAGATAGAATGTATGATTTGATTCAAAAAAAAGCAAGAGATATGGGCTATACATATGGCGATGTTATACCCAATGATTTTGATTTAATTATGCAGGAAAGTAGTAGACTAAAAAAATAACCCTAATAGTCAATAATGAAATGCACCCTTTAGAGTAGACACTAATTAAAAACCTGTTTATAAAAATATGATAGAATACACTTCCGAAAGGAGGTGTATTTTTATGGCTTCAAAAGGGCAAAAGTTTATTAAATATACCGATGAATTTGTTAATGAAATGGTTAATCAAATGAATAATGGTGTAACAGCCTATCATCTTGCGAAAATTAATAATATTCCATTATATACTATAAAAACTTGGAAAAGAAGATATATAAATCATCCTGAATTATTTCCTAATGCTGGTACAAAAAGAGGCAGAAAAAAAGATTCGGATTTGACTAAAGATGACTGGAAA
>OJAM01000138.1_pt1 | contig 34516 bp, 23 predicted proteins | sample 1589071 | NCBI WGS metagenome assembly OJAM01 (sample SAMN03283243) | human gut metagenome | biome: human-associated habitat; material: feces | host: Homo sapiens | place: Peru | collected 2012
AATATAGACAGCTATTATGAGTTCACCAATCTGTTTGCTGCCATCGCACAGACTCTGGGTGAAGGCTATGCCCTACACAAGCAGGACATCTTTACCAGAAAGCAGTTTGAGGATGAGAGTGGCAAGGGGCATGAGTTCCTATCAGAATCCTACTTCCGCTATTTCAACGGAAGAGAATATACAGACAGCATGACCTATCTGACCATTACGCAGGAGAACAAGAAGAGTCGTCTGATGTCTTTCGACAACAAGAAATGGCGAGATTTCTTAGTGAAAATCAGAAAGGTGCAAGACCAGCATGGCCTGTTCGTGACGGTGAGCATGGTGCATGAGGCGCTGTGCTCGCAGGAGGAATTCGACGACCTGTGCCGCACCTTCGACGAGATGAACGTCGATGCGTTCATCTTCCTCACGCCCACCGATGTCATGTTTTCCGCGGCATGCCGGACGCGGATCGCGCAGCCTCGTGTGATCGTCACATCCACGCACGGTGGCATCGGCGTGCAGGACGGCCTGCGGCTGATGAAGTCCGCCGACCGCCGCCGCGTATCCGTCGTCGGCATGGACCAATGGTCCGCGATGGCCGACGTGATGCATCTCGTCGTGGAATACGGGCACCGTTCGGTGCTGTATTTCGCCGGTCCCAAGGAGTGGCGCGACGCGGCGACGCGCCTGCTGGCATGGAACAAGCTATGCGCGGCCAATGCGGTCAATTCCGTGACGGTGCAGTGTGAGACCTGGGAATCCTCTGAAGCGTACGGCAAGATGAACCACATCCTCGACAACATCGGCCGCACCGGCGGCAATCTGCCGACATGCATGGTCTGCGCCAACGACAGCCAGGCCGTGGGTGTGGCCCGCGCGCTGCATGAGCATGGCGTGCGCGTTCCGCAGGATGTGAGCCTGGTGGGTTTCGACGACATGCCTGCCATGGACAATATGTTCCCGCCGCTGACCACGGTCCGTCCCGGCTTCGAGCAGCTGGGTGTCGCCGCCATGCGTGAGACGCTGTACTTGCTGGGCGCGGGGGAGGAGAACTCCTTCGGATCATCGCAGCATGGCGTCGGACTGGTGTCGGCGCAGATGGTCAACCGCAGCTCCCTGGGTCCTGTCCGCCGTCGCTAAGGCGCTGCTTCTTCTCGATTTGTTTATATATTCATTGCTCCGATGACACGTCGGATTTGGTGCGTCACGGGTTTGTGCCTACAATAGTGAGCGTTAACAGTGAGCGCTAACATTCAGTTGACAGAGTGGTTGCGAGGCGCTCGGACGCAAGGAGTTCGTGAACTATGACGCAAGAGCAGGTCGCAGTGACCGCCGAGAAGATCCGCGCAGGCAAGACGAGCCTGGGCATCGAGTTCGGCTCCACCCGCATCAAGGCGGTGCTCATCGATGACGCCTACCACACCATCGCGGCGGGCGACTATGAGTGGGCCAGCCATCTCGAGGACGGGCTGTGGAGCTACACCCAGGAGGAAATCTGGAAGGGTTTGCAGACCGCATACGCCCGCATGGCCGGCGACGTCGAAACCGCCTATGGCGAACGGTTGACCCACGTGGGGCACATCGGCTTCTCCGCCATGATGCACGGCTACCTCGCCTTCGACAAGTCCGGCGAACTGCTCGTGCCGTTCCGCACCTGGCAGAACACCAACACCCACGAAGCCCACGAGAAGCTTTCCGAGCTGTTCCAGTACAACATTCCGGAACGCTGGTCCGTGGCACACCTCTACCAGGCGGTGCTCAACCACGAGGAGCACGTCTCCAAGGTGGACTACATCACCACACTCGCCGGCTACGTGCACTGGAAGCTCACCGGCGAGAAGGTGCTCGGCGTGGGCGACGCCTCCGGCATGTTCCCCATCGACCCGGCCACCCATACCTACGAAACCGAGTTCATCAAGCGATTCGACGCGATCGAGGAAGTCGCCGCGCAGCCGTGGAAGCTTGAGAACCTGCTGCCCCGTCCGCTCGTGGCGGGCACCCCGGCCGGCACGCTCACCGCCGAAGGCGCCAAACTGCTCGACCCGACCGGCACCCTTCAGCCGGGCGTCGTCCTCGCCCCGCCGGAAGGCGACGCGGGCACCGGCATGGTCGCCACCAACTCCGTGCGCGTGCGCACCGGCAACGTCTCCGCCGGCACTTCGATTTTCGCCATGGTCGTGCTCGAGCACAAGCTGGCGCGCCTGCATCCGGAAGTCGACCTCGTCACCACCCCAGCCGGCGACCTGGCCGGCATGAGCCACGCCAACAACTTCACTTCCGATCTCAACGCCTGGGTCGGCCTGTTCGGACAGTTCGCCGCCGCGATCGGCCAGCCGGTCGATGCCGGCACGCTGTACGGCACACTGTTCCGCGCCGCGATCGCGGACGATGTCGACGCCGACTGCGGTGGTCTGCTCAACTATCCGTTCCGCTCCGGCGAATTCCTGGCTGGCCTGCCGGAAGGCCGACCGCTGTTCGCCCGCAGCCCGGAGGCGCGCATGAGCCTCGGCAACTTCATGAGAACCCAGCTGTTCAGCGCCTTCTCGCCGGTCAAGATCGGCATGGATGTGATGACCAAGGACGAAGGCGTCGCCGTCGACTCGCTCGTCGGCCACGGTGGCATCTTCACCACGCCGAAGGTCGCGCAGAAGATCCTCGCCGCCGCATTCGACACCCCGATCAAGGTCATGGCCACCGCCGCCGAAGGCGGAGCGTGGGGTATGGCCGTGCTCGCCGACTATCTGTGGCACGCCGACCAGCCGCTCGCCGACTACCTCGACACCCGCGTCTTCGCCGACGCGGCCTCCACCACGGAAGCGCCGGACGCCAACGACGTGGCCGGCTTCGAAGCCTTCTTCGACCGCTTCCGCAAGGGGCTGCCGATCGAGCATGCCGCCATCGAAAGCATCCCGCTGGAAACCAAATAACCGTCCATCGTAACAACAGCAAGCCTGACGAAAGGAACATAATATGGCAACGTTGGCTGATTACGGCCCGGAAGTACGAGCTGAAGTCAAGCAGGTGCGCGAAGTGGTCGCCACCCTGCACGAGCAGCTCATCAAGTGGAATCTGGTGGTGTGGACCGCAGGCAACGTCTCGCAGCGCCTGCACACCGCCGACCTGATGGTCATCAAGCCGTCCGGACTGCGCTACGAGTACCTCACCCCGAGCTCGATGGTCGTGTGCGACCTCGACGGCAACGTGGTCGACGGTGCCGAAGCGCCGAGCTCCGACACCGCGTCCCACGCGTACATCTACCGCCACATGCCCGACGTGTACGGCGTGGTGCATACCCACTCCACCTACGCCACCGCATGGGCGGCCACCGGTCAGAACATTCCGTGCGGCCTGACCATGATGGGCGACGAGTTCGGCGGCCCGGTGCCGGTCGGCCCGTTCCGCCTCATCGGCTCCGAAGCCATCGGCGAAGGCGTGGTCGAAACCCTGAAGAAGTATCCGAAGTCCCCGGCCGTGCTCATGCAGAACCATGGTCCGTTCACCATCGGCAAGGATGCTGAGGCCGCCGTCAAGGCAGCCGCCATGACCGAAGAGGTGGCGCACACCATGTGGGCCGCTAAGCAGCTCGGCGACATCATCCCGATCTCCCAGGAAGACATCGATAGCCTTAACGACCGCTACACCAACGTCTACGGCCAGCACTGACGCGACGGAAACTGAAACGACAAACCCAACAACGAAGTAAGGAATAATCCAACATGGCAATGGAAAACCCATTTGAAGGCAAGGAAATCTGGTTCGGCGTCGGATCGCAGGACCTCTACGGCGAGGAGGCGCTGCGCCAGGTGGCCCAGCAGACCGGCGAGATGGTCGACTTCCTCAACGCGACCGGCAAGATCCCGGCCAAGATCGTGCTCAAGCCGACCCTGAAGTCCTCCGACGGCGTCAAGGCGTTCATGACCGAAGCCTCCGCCAACCCGAACGTCATCGGCGTGATCACCTGGTGCCACACCTTCTCTCCGGCCAAGATGTGGATCCGTGGTCTCGAAGTGCTCACCAAGCCGCTGCTGCAGCTGGCCACCCAGCACCACAAGGAGATTCCGTGGGAGACCATCGACATGGACTTCATGAACCTGAACCAGGCCGCCCACGGCGACCGTGAGTTCGGCTACATCGTGTCCCGTCTGGGCATTCCGCGCAAGATCGTCGTCGGCCACTACACCGATCCGGAAGTCGCCGAAAAGGTCGGCACCTGGGCTCGCGCCTGCGCCGGCTGGGATGCCTCCCAGAACATGAAGGTCATGCGTTGGGGCGACAACATGCGCAACGTGGCCGTCACCGAAGGCGACAAGACCGAAGCCGAGCGCGTGTTCGGCGCTTCGATCAACACTTGGGCCGTCAACGACCTCGTCGCCGCCTACGAGAAGGTCAAGGACAGCCAGGTCAAGGACCTCATCGAGGACTACAAGGCCAAGTACGACGTGGCCCCCGAACTGCTCGACTCCCGCTACGATGAGCTGTTCATCGCGGCCAAGGAGGAAGCCGCCATGGTCAACATGATGCGCGAGAACGGCTGCACCGCCGGCGTCGACAACTTCGAGGACCTCGGCGCGCTGCCGCAGCTGCCGGGTGTCGGCCCGCAGCGCTTCCCGTCCGAGTACGGCTGGGGCTTCTCCGCAGAAGGCGATTGGAAGACCTCCGTGCTGGTGCGCATCGGCGCCGTGATGGGCTACGGCCTTGAGGGTGGCGCCTCCCTGATGGAGGACTACTCCTACAACTTCGAGCCGGGCAACGAGCTCGACATGGGTTCCCACATGCTGGAAGTCTCCCCGGCCATCGGCACTATCGCCAAGCCGAAGCTGGCGATCTACCCGCTGGGCATCGGCGGCAAGTCCGACCCGGTCCGCCTGGTGTTCTCCGGCAAGCCGACCGACGCCGTCGTGGTCTCCATGGCCGACGAGCGCGAACGCTTCCGTCTGCTCATGGACGAGGTCACCGTCGTCGAGCCGCAGGGCTCCCTGAAGAACCTGCCGTGCGCCCGCGCCGTGTGGAAGCCGAAGCCGGATCTGAAGACCGCCGTGCAGTGCTGGATCGCCGCCGGCGGCTCCCACCACACCTGCATGACCACGTCCGTCGGTCGTGAGGCTTGGGAGGACTTCGCCCGCATCGCCGGCGTCGAACTCGCCGTCATCGACGAGAACACCAACGCCCGCCAGTTCGAGAAGGAGCTGGAGATCAGCGAAATGTACCACCGCCTCAACAACCGTCACTGAAATAACGGAGCGTTAACAGCACGGCAGGAAACTTGACGTACCTTCGTACGCCGGCGTTTCCTGCCGCACTGTTACCGCACGCGTTATCTCAGCGATACGGGGTGCGTTTAAAAAACAGCACGGCGGGGAAGTTGACGTACTTTTGTACGCAGCGTTCCCCGCCGTGCTGTTTTTGTTTACCTATGTGCGGCTCAGCGCTTGCCGGCGTACAGCTGCTGGTCGATCACGTCGGCGAACACGCGGTTCACTGCCGGACGCACCACCTTCAGCGACGGCGTCAGGCACTTGTTCTCCTGCGTGAACTGCGCATCCAGCACCACGAACTTACGCACGGATTCGGCGCGCGAAACCGTCGCGTTCGCCTTGTCCACATACTTCTGAATCTCGTCATGAACGGCGGCGGTAGCCGCCACGCGGTCAAGCGGCGTATCCGCGGACAGGCCCACGGACGGCAGCCAGGCCGCCAATCCTTCCGGATCGAGCGTGACCAGCGCGCCGATGAACGGACGATTATCGCCCACCACCACGGCATGCTCCACAATCGGACACTTCGCAATCTCCTGCTCCATCGGAATCGGCGACACGTTCTTGCCGCCGGCGGTGATGATGATGTCCTTCTTGCGGCCCGTAATCGTAATACGACCCTCATCGTCGATCGACGCAAGATCGCCGGTGCGCAGCCAACCGTCCTCGGTGAACACCTCGGCCGTTTTCTCCGGCAGATTGTGGTAACCCATGAACACGTTCGGTCCCTTGACCTGCAGCTCGCCATCGTCGGAAATACGCACGGACGATCCCGGCGCAGGCTGGCCGACGGTACCGATCGCATTGTCCGTGACGCGGGTCGCGGCAAACGGCGCCGCGGTTTCCGTCATACCGTAGCCCTGGATCATCGGCAGGCCGATGCCATTGAAGAAATGCGCCAGCGACACGTCCAGCGGAGCGCCACCGCACGCCACATAACGGATACGCGGGCCCAACGCGCCACGCACGGTGTGGTATACGGACGCCTCATACGACAGGTGTTCGGCGGTCTGCTTCATGGTCGGTTTCTCGCCAGCCTGCTGCATGCGCGACCAGTCGCGCGCGGACTCGGCGGCCTTGAGGAACAGGCGGCCCTTCCAACCCATGCCGGCCTTGCGGGAAGCCGCGTTGTACACCTTCTCGAACACGCGCGGCACGCCCAGCAGGTACGTCGGCTCGAACGAACGCACATCCGGCAGCAGCGTCTTGGTGTCCGGCAGATAGCCGACCACGCCGTCATCGGAAGCGATCGACGCGTACTGGATGAAGCGCGCGAAGCAGTGGGCGAGCGGCAGGAACAGCAGCAGACGCGGATGGTCTTCAAGAATCATCTCGTGCAGCGCAAGGCTGCCGGCACGCGTGATCGACACGAAATTGCGATGCGACAGCTCGGCACCCTTCGGTGCCCCCGTGGAACCGGACGTGTACACGATGGTGGCCAGATCGTCGGCACGCACCGACGCGATACGCTCGTCCAGCTCTTCGTCGGACACGGTGACGCCCAATCCCTCCAGCGCGCCCATGGCATTGGCGTCGAGCATCAGAATATGCTTCAGAGACGGGCAGCGGCCAATCACGGAATCAAGACGGTCGAAGCGTTCGCGATCGTCGGCGATGGCGAGCTTCACGTTGGAATCGTTGAGAATGCGTTCGGCCTGAGCCGCGGAATCGGTGTCATAGATCGGCACATTGACCGCGCCGATTGCGGCCAGTGCGAAATCAAGCACGCCCCACTCGTAACGGGTGGTGGAGAAGAGGGTGACGGCATCCCCCTTGCCGATGCCGAACGCGATCAGGCCTTTGGCCGCGGAGAGCACGTTCTTGTGGAATTCGCCGGTCGTCACCTTGGTCCACTGGCCCGGAGCGGTTTTGCGTTCCGCGATCACGGTGTCTTCGCCGGTGCGCTTGATGCGTTCGGTAAGCAGGGAGTAGATGGATTCGTCGTCGCGTACTTCGACGGATGCGCCCGGGGTCGTGTACTCGGTGAGCATGAAGTGTTCTCTTTTCTTGCGTTTCCGCGGTTTTCGTGGGTTTTGCGATATATGCGATCGCTGCGATTGCGGTGATCGGTGACGTGCTTTTCGCGTCCTGTGTCGCGCCTCGCATATCGTAAGTTACGGTGACGTAAGTCCGCATTGTAAGAAACAACAAGAAATATGGCGACGGGTTTGTTTAAACTGACAAAGTGGCACGAAACGTCAACGGAACGGGGGATTGGTGCACGGATGCATCATCTCGAAAAAAGGTTTGACGCGTTCGATCGCAGGGTGTCCAACGGGTTGCGCGACGGGTTCGAGAGGGGTGGCCCTTACGGGCGAAAACGGTGGAAAATGCGGCAAAACTGGGCGGAGTGACGTTGCGAACCACAACATGTTCCGTGTACACTCAAGTTTGGCGCAACTACCCCTTGCGCCTAGGCTGTTTGCTCAACGGCGAACATTCAGCCGCCTCACTTTTCGCCGTTCCCTTGGTTTTCTGTGGTTTTGCTGTTGTGCATTTGCTTGCGAGTTCTGATGGTTTTCTAGATTTTTCCGACGATTTTCTGCGATTGCCGTTCCGTCATTGCCTTTCGTCGGTATGCCCGATACGCTTGGAGCGGATGGCGGGATTGCAAACGATTGGAAAAGGGGCATGATGTTCGACAAGCGGCTGTTTTCCTTGGCTGACGGCGTCGGTCGATTGATCGCGGCGAAAGTCGCCTGCCAATTGCTGGGCCTCGTGGCCAACATCGCCTTCGTCGTGGTTGTGGTGCGTATGCTGCAACCGCTGTTCGCGCCCGTACCGTCCGCCACCGCGCCCTGCATCGCCATTATTCTTATTGCCGCGGTCGTGCGATTCGTCACCATTCGCGCCGCCGCACGTTTCGGTAGCGAGGCCGCCGAACGCGTCAAACTCGCGCTGCGTGAGAAACTGTTCAATAAGATGCTCGCGCTCGGCCCGTCCTACGCGCAGCGCGTGCGCACCGCCGGCGTGGTGCAGTCCGCGGGCGAAGGCATCGAACAAATCCAAAGCTTCTTCGAACTGTTCCTGCCGCAACTGTGCTACGCCGTGCTCGCCCCCATCACGCTGTTCGCCGTGCTTGCGCCGATCGACCTGCCCACCGCCGCGACGCTGCTCGCCTGCGCGCCGCTCATCGTGCTCATCGTCGGCATGGTGGCGATGCGTGCTGCCCGCGTATTCAAGAAATACTGGGGCAAATACACGGATATGGGCGCCGCGTTCCTCGACAATCTGCAGGGACTTGAGACGCTGAAAACCTTCGATGCGGACGAGCGCGCCGCACGAGTCATGGACGAGAAGGCCGAACAGTTCCGCGTGATGACCATGAACGTGCTGCAAATCCAACTGCGTTCGCTCACGGCGATGGATGCCGTGGCGTACGGTGGCGCGGCCGCCGGCATCGGCGTTGCGGTATGGCGATTCGTATCCGGCTCGCTCTCGCCGTCTGGCGTTTTCGCGCTGTCCGGCGTGCTGCCGCTTGGTTTGACGCCGATCGCCGCGGTATTGCTGACGATTCTGCTGGCCGCCGATTTCTTCATTCCGCTGCGACAGCTCGGCTCGTATTTCCACGTTGCGATGAACGGCATGACGTCCACGAAACGTATTTTCGCGCTGCTCGACGCGCCCGAACCGGAGCATGGCAGCAAGGAACTGCCGGAATTCGGGGCTTCCGGGCGTGGTGTCGGCGTGGAGTTTCGTGGTGTTTCGTACCGGTATGCGGACGCGGATGTGGATGCTGGGGGTGCTGCTGGTGCGGGGCCTGACGCTGCCGGGTCTGCGGGTGCCGGTGTTGCGAGTCCCCGTCGTATATCGTCCACATCGCATTCCGATATGCGGAACGCGGATGTGGACAGCGTTGATGAGGGCGGCGGCGCGGGTGACGCGCGCGAAACGCGCTACGCCTTGCGCAACGTGGCCCTCCGTGCGCTGCCCGGCGAAGTCACTGCGATCGTCGGGCCATCCGGTTCCGGCAAGTCCACAGCCGTCCAGCTGCTTGCCGGCACGCTTATCGGATATGAAGGCGATGTGCTGCTGTCCGAAATGCCATCCGGAATGCAGGACGAAGTGCTGGGCGCTATGTTAAGCAGTGCGGCGCCGGATGACAGTGAAACCCTGAAATCGCACCAAATCCGCGACCTCACCGCAGCATCGCTCACCCGCGAAATCTCCATCGTCTCCGCGCACAGCCACCTGTTCGCCGGCACCCTGCGCGACAACCTGCTCATGGCCCGCGCCGACGCCACCGACAACGAGCTGTGGCAGACGCTGGAAGCCGCGCATATCGACGATTTCGTGCGCGCGCAATCGCGAGGACTCGATATGCCGATCACGCAGGACGGCGCGAATCTGTCCGGCGGGCAGAAACAGCGCATTGCGATCGCCCGTGTACTGTTGCGCAGGTCGGCCGTCTATATTTTCGACGAGGCGACCAGCAGCGTCGACGCGGACAGCGAAACGTTGATTTTGCAAACGATTCGCGCGCTCGCCGACGCCGGCGCAACCGTGCTGATGGTCACGCACCGCATGGCGAACGCGGCCGACGCGGACCATGTCGTAGTGTTTGATGGGGGTGTCGTCGTCGAGCAGGGCGCGCATGACGATCTCATGGCCGCGGACGGCACGTATGCCAAGCTGTTCCGGGCGCAGGAAAGCGTGGAACGGGTGGGATTGTCTGGTCGCGTCGCGCCGCGCGTATCGCGTATGACTCATGCGTCTGGTGCGTTTGCCGTGTCTCGGATGTCTGGTTCCGCCGAATCGAACGCCAGTGGCGCCAAATCGGACATGCCAACAACCCAAGTCATCGCCCGCTTGCTGCGCGAAGTCGGCCCACTGCGCAAACCCATGGCCATCGCCTGCGCGTGCGGCATCCTCGGCCACCTCGCCGCCACGTTCCTGCCGGTTTTCGGCGTCGCCGCGCTGTTCGCCGCAGCTGGCGCAAAAGTCTGGAATCTCAGCCTTCCCGCGGCAATCGCAGCCATGATTATCTGCGCACTGATCCGCGGCGGCATGCGCTACGCCGAACAGTACATGAACCACAATGTCGCCTTCCGCCTGCTCGCGCTGTTCCGGTCGAAAACGTTTGCCGCGCTGCGTCGCCTCGCGCCCGCCAAACTGTCCGGCAAAGGCAAAGGCGACCTGATCGCGCTGGTCACCACCGACGTCGAACTGCTGGAAATCTTCTTCGCGCACACCATTTCGCCGGTTGTCATCGCCATCGCGACCACCGTGCTTTACACGGTCGCATTGCTTACGTTGAGCCCTGCGATCGCTGTCACGCTGGTCATCGCGCACCTGACCGTCGGCATCGTGCTGCCGAAACTTTTCGCCACGGCGGTAGGCGGTCTCGGTGGGGATATTCGCCGCGAATCCGCCCAACTTGATGACGAAATGCTCGACGATATGCGCGGTCTCGACGAAATCATCCGATTCGGCCAAGGCCATGCGCGGCTTGCCGGCATCGCGTCACGCACGCGCTCGCTCTGGAGCCGCCGCGCCCGGCTGAGTGCCAAGAATGGCGATTTCGCAGGCTTCGGCGCGGTGCTGGTCGTACTGTTCACTGCCATCGCGGCATTGCTGGCGATGGTCACGTCCGGTACGACGATGCCCATCGTTTCCGCCGCCGCCGCAACCATCCAGACCGTCCTTTCCGCGCCCGCCGCCCGCCTGACCGCCGCTTTCGTGCTGCTGGCCAGCTCGTTCGGTCCGACGCTCGCGTTGAGCGCGCTGCCGGCCAATCTCACGCAAACGTTTGCCGCCGCCCGCCGCCTGTTCGCGCTGATGGACGAAACCCCCGCAGTGGAGGAGCGGGGCGATTTCCTGCCGCGCTACCATGGCATGTCCATGCACGACGTCACGTTCGGCTACGGCAATTCGAGCGAGGTTCCAACTTCCGGAAGCGATGCGGATACCCCCGAGTCGTCCGCCGAGCCAATCCTCAGCCACGTCTCGTTCGACATACCACAACACGGCATCCTCGGCATCCAAGGCCCGTCCGGCCGCGGCAAATCGACCCTGCTGAAGCTGCTCATGCGTTACTGGGACCCGCAATCCGGCTTAGTCGCCCTGTCCGAGGTGCCGCTGCCGCAGATCGACGCGCATCATCGCCGTCGCGTGCAAACGATGATGGGGCAGGAAACCTACCTGTTCGACGGTACTATCCGTGAAAACCTGCTCATGGCCTGCGATATGGGCGATGCGGATAGGGCTGGTAATGCTGGCGATCCGGACGATTCCGCGACTTCCGGCAGAGCGCTTCTTACCCCGCCCGCTCCTCCCGTTTCGTGGAATGCCGCTGATTCCGCGCTTTCCACCCGGTCGACCCCTTCTGTCGGTGATGACGTGCTGCGCGCCGCGCTTGCCAAGGCTTCCGCGCTTGAACTGGTCGACTCGCTCCCGCAGGGCCTTGATACCCCCGTCGGCGAGTTGGGAGGGCGGCTTTCAGAAGGTGAACGGCAACGCATCGGCCTGGCTCGCGTCTTCCTGCGCAACGCGTCGCTGGTGTTGTTCGACGAGCCGACGAGTCGCCTCGACGCTTACAACGAATCCGTGATTCTGCAATCGATTGACGCGTTGGCGCAGCAGGGGAGCGCGGTGCTGCTCGTCTCGCACCGCGATTCCACCATGCGCATCGCGGACCGCATCGTGCGCATGTGAGCTGGCGCGTGCGGATTGCGAACTGATGCGGCGAGCCGATGCGTGCGAACTAGCGTGTGAATCGGCGTAATGCGGGGCCTGGTGAGGTGCCCATGCCCATGCGGCCGCATACGGACGCGCCGCACGTCCGCAATGTGGTCGTATGAAAATCGCATGTCATTCGTGTTTCCTATAGCGCGCGACGGCGTACGGAAGCGGACGAATCGAAAGCCATGGTCGCAGGTAAAGCAAGAAAAACGGACGAAACCGACGAAATGTCGACGGAATCGAAATCATAGGGAAATGAAACAATCATGAAAATAAGGTTGCAAATTTAGCAAAACCGACTTTTTGGTAGGTTATAAGATTCAGTTCGCGTGAAATCGAAATGGAAAATCGTTAGTATCGATAGCAAACGATTATTTTCGACGAAAGGCTGGCGATGGCCAACAACAGGAACGAACTGAACAAGAATCTGGCGCAGATGCTCAAGGGTGGCGTGATCATGGACGTCACTACCCCCGAGCAGGCGAAGATCGCGCAGGACGCGGGCGCATGCGCGGTGATGGCGCTCGAGCGTATCCCGGCCGACATCCGCGCGGCCGGCGGCGTCTCCCGCATGAGCGACCCGGCCATGATCAAGGGCATCCAGGAAGCCGTGTCCATCCCGGTCATGGCCAAGGTGCGTATCGGCCACATCGCCGAAGCCCGCATTCTGCAGGCCATTGAAATCGATTACATCGACGAATCCGAAGTGCTCAGCCCCGCCGACGACGTGTACCACATCGACAAGAACCAGTTCGACGTGCCGTTCGTGTGCGGTGCGAAGAACCTCGGCGAAGCGCTGCGCCGCATTGCGGAGGGCGCGTCCATGATCCGCACCAAGGGCGAGCCGGGCACTGGCGACGTCATCCAGGCCGTGCGTCACATGCGCACCATGAACAAGCAGATCCGCGAGCTCGTCTCCCTGCGCGACGACGAGGTGTACGAGGCCGCCAAGCAGCTGGCCGTGCCGTACGACCTCGCCAAGTACGTGCACGACAACGGCCGTCTGCCGGTCGTCAACTTCGCCGCCGGCGGCGTGGCCACCCCGGCCGACGCAGCCCTCATGATGGAGCTTGGTGCGGAAGGCGTGTTCGTCGGCTCCGGCATCTTCAAGTCGGGCGACCCGGCCAAGCGCGCCGCCGCCATCGTGCAGGCCACCGCCAACTGGCAGGACGCCGACCTGCTTGCACGTCTGTCCGAGAACCTCGGTGAGGCCATGGTCGGCATCAACGAGGACGAGATCGAAACCATCATGGCGGCGCGCGGCGAGTGATCTGTTGATTCGTCGATTGCTTGATTGCTTGCAATTCCGCGAGGATTGCATAAGCCGGTCGTGTGATCGACTTTGAAGGACTCGGTGGGTGCGTGTGATTTTCGGTGCTGCACGTGCCTGCCGCTTTTTGTTGTGATGTTCGGCGATTCACCGAACGATTTGTTGAACAACCTGAATGAGGAGCATCCGTTGGTTGTAGCAGTTGAATACATTTCAAAGGAAGAGTCGGCCGACGTCGCCGCAGGCTCGGCATCCGCGAAGCACGGCGTGACCGGCATCCTCGCCGTGCAGGGCGCGTTCGCCGAGCATGCGGCCATGCTGGATCGTCTTGGCGCGCCGTGGAAGCTGCTGCGTGCCGCCGAGGATTTCGACGATTCGATCGATCGCGTGATCCTGCCAGGTGGCGAAAGCACCACGCAGGGCAAGCTGCTGCGATCGACCGGCCTGTTCGAACCCATCGCAGCGCACATCGCCGCCGGAAAGCCGGTGTTCGGCACTTGCGCCGGCATGATTCTGCTGGCCCGCAAGCTCGATAACGACGACAACGTCTACTTCGGCGCGCTTGACGCCGTCGTGCGGCGCAATGCGTACGGCCGTCAGCTTGGCTCGTTCGCCGCCACCGCCGATTTCGGCTCCTCTTCCGGTGATTCCGCCGTCGTGGTCGCACCGGGCGAGCATGTTCCGCAGGACGCCCCGGCCGACATCGTGCTCAAGGATTTCCCGCTGGTGTTCATCCGCGGGCCGTTCGTGGCCGAGGTCGGGTCGGCCGCCACCGTCGAAACGTCGGTGGACGGCAATGTGGTCGGCTTGCGCCAAGGCAAGATCCTCGCCACGGCGTTCCATCCCGAGCTCACCGACGACACCCGCATCCACGAGCTGTTCCTGAGTTTGTAGCTTGCAGCCTGTTGCAGCTTGCGATCTATGTGCAAGCTTCACGGGCTGTGCAGCCCACAGCTTGAGCCCATGGCAGCAACGCACGCAAGCATATCGGCGGCTTCCAAGGTATTCCCTTGGGGCCGCCGATTTTTTATCTGGGGACTTTCTCAGAGTTTCCAATCCCAACCAATACTGGGGAATTCATCGGAAAAATAATCCCCCGTAATGCACCGACTTGTCCACATTCCGCCCGGGAAGCCGTAAGCGGTTGTGCGTAAAGACATCGGCCGGCATGTCGATATCAGGAAACGCCGAATCGCACAGCATGTTAAGCGGTTCAGCTCAAGCGGTTCCGCGTCAAGATTTGACTTATTGGTACAGCCGTGTATCATAAGAGCTAATGGTACACGGCTGTACCAGCGAGAAACAAAGGCCGACGAAGGCGGCCGAACTCAATTGGACACTGGAAACGTCAGGAAACTGACAGTGGTCGGTTCTTGACCGATGATACACCGGTGTACCAAAAGAGGGAGGAAGTCTGAGGAAGCCCAGACAAGGAAAGTCTGGAAGCTAGGAACACCGCCCAAGGACAAGGCGGTCGCACCAGCGACTCAGGCGGGGAACGTCCGGCATGGATGAGCGTCATCCAGCCAACGTTTCGAAGCCTGTCGGCACCTGAAGGAGGAAACATGCGCACCACACAGAAGGCTTTCGCGGCATTGACCGCAGCTGCGACCCTCATCGGCCTGGCGGCTTGCGGCGGCGGATCCGACAACGCCAGCAAGGGCAGCACGGGAGACGCCAACAAAGCCGAGCTCGTGTTCTGGGGCTGGGACACCGGCCACACCATGACCAACCTGATCAAGGACTTCCAGAAGGCCAACTCCGGCATCACCGTGAAATTCAACAACACCGGTACCGCCTCCGACACCCAGACCGCACTGAGCAACGCCATCGCCGCAGGCAAGGGCGCTCCGGACGTGGTGATGCTTGAAGATCCGACCGTCACCCAGTTCGCCGTCACCGGCGAACTCGCCGACCTGAGCCAGTTCGGCGCCGATAAGCTCGCCGACGACTTCTCCGCAGGCCCGTGGAACAAGCTGCAGTACAACAACAAGCCGTACGCGCTGCCGATCGATTCCGGCCCTGAAATGTTCTTCTACAACGATGCGGTCTTCAAGAAGGCCGGCGTCGACGGCACCAAGATCAAGACCTGGGACGACTATTACGAGGCCGCCAAGAAGGTCAAGGCAGCCGGCTCCTACATGACCAACAACTCCGGTTCCTCCATGGAATACCAGCCCTTCACCGCGCAGGCCTGGCAGGCCGGCGCCCAGCCGTGGAAGGTCGACGGCGAGAAGATCACCATCGACATGACCAACGATGCCGGCATGAAGAAGTACATCGACTTCCAGCAGAAGCTCATCGATGAGGACCTCATCGACACCAAGACCGCCAACTGGTCCGACGATTGGAACCGCGAGCTCAACGACGGCACCATCGCCTCCCTCACCATCGGCGGCTGGATGCCGGTCAACCTCATGAACGGCGCGCCGGACCAGGCCGGCAACTGGCGCGTGGCCCAGCTTCCGCAGTGGAACGAGGGTGATGAGACCTCCGCCGAAGACGGCGGCTCCGCACTCGCGGTGGTCGGCCAGTCCAAGCAGCAGGCTGCGGCCTACAAGTTCGTCGAATACCTGACCCACGGCAAGGGCGCGCAGACCATGGCCGACACCGGCACCTTCCCGAGCCTTAAGAGCATCCTGACTTCCAAGAGCTTCACTGATCCGAACTCTGAGGCCAACAAGAAGGTCAACGACTACTTCGGCGGCCAGAACGTCAACCAGGTCCTGTCCGAAGCGGCCCAGCGCAAGGTCTCCAAGTTCGCCTACCTGCCGTACAACCCGTTCGCGCAGTCCAGCTTCGGCGACCAGATCTCCAAGGCCTTCAGCAAGAACATCACCCTCAAGGAAGCCTTCGCCAACTATGCCAAGGCGCTCGCCGACCACGGCACCCAGCAGGGCTACACCGTCACCAACAAGAGCTGATCGGGGGTATCGCATCCTGAATCCAACAGACTGCAGGTAACAGCCAACACGCCTGCAGGCAACCAGTCAGCAAGAACCAAGGAAGCACATACCAAGGCGGGGAAACGCCTCGGGAGGATCCCCGCCTTGTCTATGCCCGCAATTGTGCGAAGACAATCGTGTGAAGAAAGAAGAGCAACCATGACTCAAGCAGCAGCAAGTGTCGCGGCGCCGTTGCACACGCCGGCCGACCAGGTGCGCGTCAACAGGCACCACGCGGACTGGCGCGGATGGAAATTCATGTGGCCGTTCGCCCTGGTGTTCGTGTTCGTGTTCATCATCCCGATCATGTATGCAATCTACATCAGCTTCTTCCAGAAGAGGATGATCGGCGGCACCCAGTTCGTGGGGTTCGCGAACTACATACGCCTGTTCCACGACCAGCAGTTCTGGAGCGCGGTCGGCAGGGTCGCGCTGTTCACCGTGGTCCAGGTGCCGATCATGCTGTTCCTCGCCGCGGCGATGGCCCTGGCGCTGGATTCCATGAAGCTGCACGGCACGAAGTTCTTCCGCATCTCCACGTTCCTGCCGTACGCGGTGCCCGCTGTCGTGTCGACCCTGATCTGGGGTTTCATGTACGGCGCGAAGTACGGTCTGGTGGGCTCGTTCAACGGGTTCTTCGGCACGCACCTGGACATGCTCTCGCCGAGCGTGCTGCTCGCGTCGATCGGCAACATCGTGACGTGGGAGTTCACGGGCTACAACATGCTGATCTTCTACAGCTCGCTGTCCACGATCCCGCATTCCCTGTACGAGGCCGCGTCGATCGACGGGGCGAGCGAGTGGCAGATCATCAAGTCCATCAAGCTGCCCGAGCTCAAGGGCTCGCTCGCGATCACGGTGATCTTCTCGATCATCGGCTCGTTCCAGCTGTTCAACGAGCCGAGCATCATGCAGAACATGGTCCCGGGCAACGCGATCAGCACGTACTACACGCCGAACATGTACGCGTACAACCTGTCCTTCGCGGGCAACCAGTCGAACTACGCGGCCGCGCTGGCCATCACGATGGCGGTCATCACGATGGCGATCGCGTACGTGGTGCAGATCAACAGCATGAAGGAACAGATGAAGTGAGGCCCCGAGGGGGCCGCGCGCCCGGGCCACGGCGCCCGGGGCGCAAGGGAGACGGAAGATTCCATCCGGTAAGGAGCGAAAGATCATGAGCAGCAACAACGCGCAGGCGCAGGCCCGCGAGCATGACAGGGCCGTGCGCAGGGCCGAGAGGGAGCGCGCCAGGAGGGTCGCCAGGGACGAGGCCGCGGAACGCAAACGCGCGGCGAAATCGGGGTTCGCAAACGTGTCGAACCCGAGACGCAGCAGGCTGCTGACCCTGGTGTGCGCGGTGTTCGCCGTGTACTGCCTGTTCCCGTTCGTCTACCTCGCGGTCAACGCGACCAAGACCCAGGCGGACTTCACCTCGACGTTCGGCTTGGGCTTCGGCCGCACGTTCGCCCTGTGGGACAACATCAAGACCGTGTTCACCTATGACGGCGGCATCTTCGGCCGTTGGCTGCTGAACACCATCCTGTACGTGGTCGTGGGCGCGGGCGGCGCGACACTGTTGGCGATTATGGGCGGCTACGCGCTGGCGAAGTTCCGTTTCCCGGGCCGCAAGGCCGTGTTCGTGGTCATCATCGGCGCGATCAGCGTGCCGGGCATCGCGCTGGCGGTCCCGCAGTTCCTGCTGTTCGCGAAGCTGAACCTGACGAACACGCCGTGGGCCATGATCATCCCGTCCCTGGTGTCCACGTTCGGCCTGTACCTGATGTGGATCTTCTCGGAGCAGGCCGTGCCGACCGAGCTGCTCGAGGCCGCTCGCGTGGACGGCGCGGGCGAGTTGCGCACGTTCTTCCAGGTGTCGCTGCCATTGCTCGCGCCGGGCATCGTGACCACGGCCCTGTTCTCGATCGTGGCGACGTGGAACAACTACTTCCTGCCGTTGATCATGCTCAAGGACTCGAACTGGTATCCGCTCACGATCGGTCTGAACCAGTGGAAGGACCAGGCGTCCACCGCTGGCGGGCAGGCGATCCAGAACCTGGTGATCACGGGCTCGCTGGTCACGATCATCCCGTTGGTGATCGCGTTCCTGTGCCTGCAGAAGTACTGGCAGTCCGGCCTCGCCGCAGGCGCAGTCAAAGAATGATTGAACAATACCTTCCGTGAAGAGGAAGTCTCGCAAGGAAAAGAGGAGAGCATGCGACGTAACTTCGAATGGCCGAAACTGCTGACCGCGGATGGCCGCGGCATCGCCTTCGGTGGCGACTACAATCCCGACCAATGGTCCGAGGACATCTGGGACGACGACATCCGCCTGATGAAGCAGGCCGGCGTCAACACCGTGGCCCTCGCCATCTTCAGCTGGGACCGCATCCAACCCACCGAGAATCGTTGGGATTTCGGCTGGCTCGACCGCATCATCGACAAACTCGGCAATGCCGGCATCGCGGTCGACCTGGCCTCCGCGACGGCGACCGCGCCGCTGTGGCTGTACGAAAGCCACCCGGAGGTCCTTCCGCGTGACAAGTACGGCCATCCGGTCAACGCCGGCTCGCGCCAATCCTGGAGCCCAACCAGCCCGGTATTCAAGGAATATGCGCTGACCCTGTGCCGCAAGCTCGCCGAACGGTACGGCACTAACCCGTACGTGACCGCATGGCATATGGGCAACGAATACGGTTGGAACAACCGCGAGGACTACTCCGACAACGCGCTCGACGCCTTCCGCGCGTGGTGCCGCCGCAAGTACGGCACCATCGGCGCGCTCAACCAGGCGTGGGGCACCACTTTCTGGGGTCAGGAAATGAACAGCTTCGACGAGGTGCTCATTCCGCGGTTCATGGGTGCCGATTCCATGGTCAACCCCGGTCAAAAGCTTGATTTCGAGCGCTTCGGCAACGACATGCTCCTCGACTTCTACAAGGCCGAACGCGACGCGATCGCCGAAATCTGCCCCGACAAGCCGTTCACCACGAACTTCATGGTCTCCACCGACCAGTGCTGCATGGACTACGCCGCCTGGGCCGAGGAAGTGAACTTCGTATCCAACGACCACTACTTCCACGAGGGCGAATCCCACCTCGACGAGCTGGCCTGCTCCGACGCGCTCATGGATTCGCTCGCGCTCGGCAAGCCGTGGTACGTCATGGAACACTCCACCTCGGCGGTGCAGTGGAAGCCGCTTAACACCCGCAAGCGCAAGGGCGAGACCGTGCGTGACTCCCTGGCCCATGTGGCCATGGGCGCCGACGCCATCAACTTCTTCCAGTGGCGCGCGTCCGCGTTCGGTGCCGAAGCGTTCCATTCGGCCATGGTTCCGCACGCCGGCGAGGACACGAAGCTGTTCCGCCAAGTGTGCGAGCTGGGCGCATCGCTGCACACGCTCGCCGACGCCGGCGTGCAGGGTACCGAATTGGCGCATTCCGACACGGCGATCCTCTTCAGCGCCGAATCGGAATGGGCCACCCGCTCCCAGACCCTGCCGAGCATGAAACTCAACCACTGGCATGACGTGCGTGACTGGTACCGCGCGTTCCTGAACGCGGGCTCGCGCGCCGACATCGTGCCGCTCGCCTACGACTGGAGCTCGTACAAGACCGTCGTGCTGCCGACCGTGCTGATCCTGAGCGCCGCCGACACGCAGCGGTTGGCCGACTTCGCAGCCGCCGGCGGCCGCGTGGTGGTCGGCTACGCGACCGGACTGATCGACGAGCACTTCCACACCTGGCTCGGCGGATACCCGGGCGCGGGCGACGGCCTGCTGCGTTTGATGCTGGGCATCCGCGGCGAGGAATTCAACATCCTCGGCGCCGAAGCCGAAGGCGAGCCGGGCGAGATTCGACTGGCATCCGCCGACGATTCGGTTGCGATGGACGGCTCTACGACCCGCCTGTGGCAGAACGACGTGAACGTCACCGGCGAGCACGCGCAGGTGCTCGCCACGTACGCCGGCGAGGAAGCGGACGAATGGGAGCTCGACGGCACGGCCGCGGTCACCTGCAATCCGTACGGCTCCGGCGAAGCGTATTTCGTCGGCTGCGATCTGGATGTGGCCGATCTGACGAAGCTGGTCCGCGCATATCTCGCGGCCTCGTCGCAGGAGAATGCCGACGTGTTGCACACCGTGCGCGAATCCGCTGATGCCACTTTCGACTTCTACCTGCCCCGCGGCAAGGAGACGGTCGAATTGCAGGGCATCGAAGGCGAGCCGGTCATCCTGTTCCAGACGGATCGGGGGGAGAAGCCCGGCTCATACACCGTGCGCCGCAACGGCGTGCTCGTGGTAAGGCGGTAAAGTCGGAAGTCGAATATCGATGACGGATGCGGTTAGGGGGAGATATGGCCGAAGTGAAGCCGGACAAGTCCGACAGGAAACGCGTCACACTGCGTGAAGTGGCGCAAGAGGCCGGAGTCTCCCTCAAAACCGCGTCGAACGTCATCAACCATTCCGGCCGCATGGCCGACGCCACACGCGAAAAAGTGCAGGACGTCATCGACAGGCTCGGCTACCGCGTCAACGTGTCGGCCCGCAATCTCAATCGCGGCAAAACCGGCTTCATCACGCTCGCGGTGCCGAGCCTGACCGCGCCATATTTGGCCGAACTGGCCAACCGGGTGATCGACGCGGCCCGCATCTACGGCTATTCCGTATACGTCACCACCTACGTCGAAGGATCCGCGCAGGGTGCCCGCACGCTCTTGCGGAACTTCAACACCACAGTGTCGGATGGCATGATCCTGTCCATTTCCGAAGTCGAGAAGCTCGATCCCAAGGATTTGGACGTGGATTATCCGCTGGTCTGCGTGGGCGCGCGGTCCACGCACGGCAAGGCGGACCATGTCACCCCGGACGACGTCCAGGAGGCGCGTCTCGCCGCGCAATACCTGTTCGACCACGGTGCCACGAATCTTGCGGTGATCGGCTCGCGAACCGATCCGGAACATATCCTCGATCTGCGCGACGCCATGGAAGGCAACGCGCAGTTGCGCATGCGCGGTGTGTTCGAAGCGTGCGCCAACCAAGGCGTCGAACTGGATGCGCGTCTTGTGCCCAACACAGGCCAGGATTGGACCATCGGCTCGGGCGCGCGCATGACGCAGCATATCGTCGACTCCGGCATTCCTTTCGATGGCATCGTGGCGTTCAACGACCAGCTCGCGTTGGGCGCGCTGTTCACTTTGGCGGCGAACGGCATCGCGGTGCCCGACCGGGTGCAGGTGATCGGCTTCGACAACAACGAGGAAGCCGCGTATTTCCAGCCGCCGCTGACCACCATGGATTCCTGCCTCGACTGGATCGCGCCGACCGCGGTCAGCCGCATCATCAACCGCATCGACGGCAGTCGCACGCTGGAACCGGAGCTCATCACCACCCAATCCCGCGTCATAGCCCGCGCCACCACCCGTGCCTAGTGTCGCGTTGGCTGTGCCTAGCTGCCTGTGCCTAGTGTCGCGTGTTTGGTTTCTCGCCGCCTAGTGCTTCCCGCTTTCCGCATGCCTTCCTCCCCTGAGTGCCCTCCTCGCTTCCATCGCAGGCCTTGATTCCGCTCTTCCGGCACTGCCCACGCTATCTGTGCGCCAGCTCCGCCCTTTCCAGAGCAGGCCTTGGACCTACTCTTCCGGTACTGCCCGTGTCGCTTGTTTTGTGTCACGATTCGAAAAAATGGCCAAAATTTCGAATCGTGACACATTTCGGGAGACTCCGCCACTCACCTACGCTTCACCGCGCACCTACGCTCCGCCATCTGCCACGCGCCTCACCGCTCCGGTACGCTTTGCGCCGGGCAGCCATGCAGCACGGACAGCATCGCCCGCTTTTCCTTGGTGGTGACGCTCAGCCCATACTTGGCTTTCACGCCGATCTGCCGGGCCACGTACTCGCACCGGTACGCGCCGTTCGTGGGTAGCCAGTACGCGGCCGACGCGGATCCCTTCTCCTGATTGGCGGGCCCGTCCACCGCGAGCAGGTTGTACATATCGTTGCCGAACCGGTACCGCTTGGCTTGGTCCCACGTGCTCGCGCCCGACCGCCAGGCATTCTCCAACGCCACCACATGGTCGATCTGCACCGCCGACGAGGTGCGCGCGCCGCGTACGAAGTGGATTGTTTTGCCGGTGTACGGGTCGGCCAGCGTGCCCGATTCCACTTTGCATCCATGCTGCCGGTAGCGCACGTCGGTCAGGTCGCGCGCCAGTACGTCTTCGCGCACGTCGCATCCGTTGCCGTCGTCGTCGGTTTGGCGGAAGCCGAACAGGTCGCGATCGTAGCCGGCGTGCCGCTGATTATCGTCGACCGTCAGCTGCTGCAGCGTCTGCGCGGCGCTGCCGGACGCGGTGTATTCGCCTGTTATTTCGCCGACGGTCGGGTTTGCTTTCGGCATGAGCAGGCCGATGGTGACGCCCGCCACCACGGCGATCACCAGCAGGATCAGTATGCGTTCCACCGGCCCGTCGGCATTGAGCAGCTTCTTACGAAAATGCGTGCCGTCACGCGATCCGCGCCTTGTCATCGCACCCTAAGCAGTCTCACGCGTACGTGAACGTCATCGGATCGTGCCCGGCGCGCGTCGGCCCATCCAACGCGTCGATGGCCGCATGCTCGTCCGGGTCAAGCGCGAAACCGAACAGGTCGAGATTCTGCCGCTGCCGGTCCGCATGCACCGACTTGGGAATGATGATCGTGCCGTTTTCGATATGCCACCGCAGGATCACCTGCGCTTCGGTGACGCCATGCGCCCGCGCGATGCGTTCGATCACACCATCGCCGGCATTGAGATCCGCGCCACGCGCCATCGGCGAATACGCCTCGACCGCGATATTGTGCGCCTTGCAATACGCCACCACCTCGCGCTGCTGCCACGTGGGATGCAGTTCGATCTGGTTGACGGCCGGATATTCGCCCGTTTCCTTATGCAGCCGCTCAAGATGCTCCGGCAGGAAATTGCACACGCCGAGCGACCGCACGCGACCCTCCGCGCGGAACTCGTCGAACGCCTTCCACGTTTCGCCGGAACGCCAGTCAAACGGGGTCGGCCAATGCAGCATATACATGTCCACATAATCGAGCTGCAGCAGGTCAAGCTGACGGTCGAACGCCTTGCGTGCGGAATCGTACCCCTGTTCCGAATCGCGCAGCTTCGTCGTCACCCACAGATTTTTGCGATTTTCGCCTTGCGTGAACCCCGCGTTTTTCAGCGCGCGCCCCACGCCAGCCTCGTTGTTGTACCCCGCGGCACCGTCGATATGACGATAGCCGGCTTCCAGCGCGCTCTCGACCACGGGGGTAACGCCCTCATCGTCGATACGCAGCACGCCCAAGCCGATCTGCGGAATCAGATTGCCGTCGGAAAGCGTGATCATCGGAGTGTGGAAAACAGCCATGGAACAACCCCTTGAGTCGAATATGCGATGTTCTCTGCACCAGTTTAGCGGCTTCCGTGATCGCGGCCTGTCCGCCCCACAATCGGCGCATGTTCGGCAGCTGTTCAGCTTTCCGTAACAGACGTAACAATTCTGCGCGGAAAACGCACTATAACGTTGCGTGGATATGAAGAACGATATGGATTCGAAGAATATGACGATCACTGCGCAGCATGACCGATCCGCCCGGCCGTACCACCACGGCCACGCGCTCGCCGGCATCCTCGGCCCCGCGTTCGTGGCGGCGGTCGCATACGTGGATCCGGGCAACGTGGCGGCGAACATCACGTCGGGCGCGCGCTACGGCTACCTGCTGGTGTGGGTGCTGGTGCTGGCCAACTGCATGAGCGTGCTTATCCAATACCAGTCCGCGAAACTCGGCATCGTCACCGGCAAAAGCCTGCCGGAAATCCTGGGCGAACGGCTTGGCGACGCGGGCCGTTTCATGTTCTTCATGCAGGCTGAGGTAATCGCCATCGCCACCGATCTGGCGGAAGTGATCGGCGGCGCGATCGCGCTGAAACTGCTGTTCGGCCTGCCGCTGTTCGTCGGCGGCTGCATCATCGGCGCGGTGTCGACGGTGCTGCTGATTTTCGAAAAAGGCGCCACGCATCGCATTTTCGAAAAACTCATCATCGGCCTGCTGCTGGTGATTACGTTCGGTTTCATCGCCGGCCTGTTCATCGCCCCGCCAAATCCGAAAGAAGTCGTCGCCGGCTTGATTCCACGCTTCAAAGGCACTGATACCGTGCTCATGGCCACGTCCATGCTGGGCGCCACGGTCATGCCGCACGCCATCTACCTGCATTCCACGCTCGTCAACGACCATTACGCCCCCGGCGAAGCGAAGCCGAGCATCAAAAAGCTACTTCACGGCAGCAAAATCGACGTTGCCTGGGCGCTGATACTGGCCGGTTCGGTCAACCTCGCGCTGCTCATCCTCGCCGCGAACTCGCTGTACGGCATGACCGGCACCGACACCATCGAAGGCGCGCAACGGGCCATCCAGCATGTGCTCGGGCCGGTGATCGGCACGATTTTCTCGATTGGTCTGCTTGCGTCGAGCCTGAGCTCCACGTCGGTCGGCACTTACGCCGGCAGCGAAATCATGCACGGCCTGCTACGCATCAAAGCGCCGATGTGGGCGTGCCGTGTGGTGACGCTGGTACCCGCGTTGGTGGTGCTGTGGTTCGCCAACAATCCGACGGAAGCGTTGATCGTCGGCCAGGTCGTGTTGTCGGTCGGCATTCCATTTGCGATTATTCCGCTGATGCGTTACACGCACGACCGCACGCTGATGGGGGAGCACGTGGACGGCCCGGCCAAGCACGTCGTCAATATCGCGGTCGCGGCGCTGATCGTCGCATTGAATGTGGTGCTGATCGTGCTGACGATGCTTGGAAAGGCGTGATTTCCGCCGCACCGACACTTCCGTTATACGAGACTTCCCGCACCCTTGCCGCACGCTCCGGCTACCCACGGTATTAGACTTGTGCAGTCTGCAAACGGAGGGGTTTAATTGCTGAAGAATATGGAACCGGAGACAAAACCGCGTCCGAACCGCGATGTCCACGGAAGCAACGGCAGCGACGGCGGCCACAACAACGGCGGCAACGGCAGTAACAACAGCGGCAACAACCGCAACAACAATCGCCACAGCCTATCCTGCCCGCTCACGCGCGAGGAATCGTATAAAAACGACCATCTGACGCATGCCGCGTTCGTATCGATCGCCATTCTCACCTTTATCACGTTCGTCGGCAACTTCACGCAGCTGCAGTTGAGCGCCGCACTGCCCACCATCGTGTCCGATTTCGGCATTTCCGTGACGACCGGCCAATGGCTGACGTCGATTTTCCAGCTCGTCATGGGCGTTATGGTGCCGCTCACCGCCTACCTGACCCGCCGATTCTCCACCCGCCAGATCGTGATTGCATCGATGGCGGTGTTCACGCTCGGCTCGGTGTTCGCCTGGCTCGGCTCATCGTTCGTACTGGTTTTGATCGGCCGTCTGCTGGAAGCCGTCGGCACCGGCGTGATGTGGCCGGTCCTGCAGATCACGGTATTTTCGATTTACCCCCTTTCGCGCCGTGGTATGGCGATGGGCACCGTCGGCATGGCCATGAGCGTCGCGCCCGCGATCGGCCCCACCTTGGGTGGTGTGCAAACCGATTTGAACGGTTGGCGATCGATCTTCCTCACGCTGACGGTCATCGGCGTTATTTCGCTGCTTCTTGCGATTTTCGGCTTGCGTAATTTCGGCACGCGCGACGCGTCCGCAAAAGCCGACTTCTTCTCCGTCGGCCTGTCGATTTTCGGCTTCGGCGGACTCATGTTCGGCTTCACGAACATCGAATCGTATCCGTTCACGCATCCGATGGTGTGGCTTGCCATGCTTATCGGCCTGGTCGGCATCGTCTGGTTCGTGCTGCGCCAGATCCACGGCGCTCGCCGGCAGTCGGCCGACCCGTCCAAGCAGCCTCCGCTGCTCAACCTGAGCGTGCTGAAAAACAAGAGCTTCACCGTCGGCACCGTCACCGCTGCGCTGTCGTTCTTCGCCTTCAGCTCGATTATGGTGATCATGCCGCTCTACATTCAGGATTGCCGCGGCTATTCCGCCACGATCAGCGGTCTGGTGATGCTGCCCGGCGCGTTCGGCCAGTGCATCGCGCAGTTCTTCGGAGGCAAGGCGCTCGACCGTTTCGGCGCGCGTCCGGTGGCGCTGATTGGCTCGATCACCCTGCTGTTCGGCACCATCATGATGAGTCTGATTTCCATGACCTCATGGATTTGGTGGGTGTCGATTTGGCAGTTCGTGCGCCAAATCGGCATGGGATTCGTGCTCATGCCGATCACCACATGGTCGCTGAACTGTCTGGAACCTGAGGAGGTGAGCGCCGGCTCGGCCGTCACGAACACGGTCCGTCAGATCGCCGGTGCCATCGGCGCCCCCGTGCTGGTGATCCTGATGGAAACGTTTACCGCCCTGCGTTGGGCTGCGATCGGCGGCGCGAAGAACATGTATGCCGCGGCGAACGTGTTTGGCATCCAATGGGCGTTGCGCGTGAGCGCCACCATCTGCTTCATCATGGTGGTCATGGTGTTCTTTGGTGTGCGCGGCAACGGCGCCGGTTCCACGCGTGACACGGTGCAGCGCGCGCTGCACCGCCTGTCCCACTGAGACTCCCGCTGATACTGTGCGATATGCAATGGGCCGTCCGCTAATGATTGGCGGGCGGCCCATTGGTTGCATTGCGTTTGCTTCGCCTTGACGGATAGTGAGGAAAAAGGAAACTACTCCTCTTCGTTCGCCTTGTATTCCATCACGCTCAGCGCCACCACGCCGTCAGCGGTGTGCACGAACACGTTGGCGCGCCCTCCCACGGCCTCAAGGCCTTCCACCAGGTGCGAGACCGGTTCGGAATCCAGGACCGGCAGCACTTGGGCCACGCCCTGCTCGTCCGTGACGGTGAGCGTGTCGTCAAGATATCCGGAGGCAAGCGTCTCGTCGATGGCGTTCTCGAACTTGGTCAGCTGGTCGATCTCATCCTCGGCCGCCTTGTTAGCCGCCACTTCCACGGCCTGCTCCACGGCTTTGTCCAGCTTTTCCTCGTCGCTCATCGATGTGTCCTTTCCGGCCGCCTATACCCCCTGCGCGCCCTCGGAATCATGGGTGCACAGTTTGGTGAATCTCGTTGCACCATATCCAACGAACATATCCAAACCATTACGTGGACGGAAAATGTCCACATAGTGACATGCAGACTTCGGTGAGGTAAAAGCAGTGTGAACCCTCTCGCCCTTGCCCTACCCCCGTGTGCTCCGCCCGCGTATGGTTGGCGGCATGCCTGAAGACAAGAGCGACGATATCGAGGACTTGGGCGCACGCCTTGACGCGGCCTGTGCGAGCCGCCCCCTCGACCGCGCGCAGCGTGGTATGGCCCGTCGCGATACGGCCACGCACGTGCTGACCGTGCTGCTCTGGCTGGCTACCGCCGTCATTCTGCTGGCCATGCTGCTGCGCACGCTGCCCAACAGTCTCGATGGCAAACGCTACATTCCGCTCATCGTGGCGCTCATGCCTTGGCTGGGCCTGCTGTCCTTGATGATTGCGATCGCCGTCTTGGCCATCCGCACCATCGGCGGCCGCGCGCTGCTCGCCATCGTCGGCGTGGCCTGCGTCGTGGTCCAAGTCGGCTGGCATTGGGGATTCCTCAGACCACGGCAGATTATCAGCGATACAGCCCGCACGGCGGTCTCCCGCACTGTGTCCGGTGGCATGCCCGACACCTCCGACCGCTCGCCCGCATCATGACGCTCAACACCAAGGAAGGCGGCGCGGACGCCTCGCAGATCGTCAACACCGTCAAGGATGAGCATGTCGAAATACTCGCGCTGCAGGAAGTGTCCGCGGATCTGATCAACCGGCTCGCCACCGCCGGTATCGCTCACTATCTGCCGTATTCCGTGGCCGCGCAGCAGACTTGGCATGACAACGGCGGCGTGAACGTGTTGTACAGCGCGGCGCCGATGGAGGCTGCCAACACCAATCTGATTCCCGTGGAATCCAGCAGCATTCCGGCAGTGACCATCGACTTCGCCGGCCGCAAAGTGTGTTTCGGCTCCGTGCACCCGTTCTCCCCGCGTCCCAGCAACCAAGGCCTGTGGAACAAGAGTCTCGATTCGATCGCCCAATTGCGGATGTACCCCAGCCTGTACGTGCTGATGGGCGATTTCAACTCCACTTGGGACCACGCCAGCTTCCGATACCTGCTCGGCAACCGCTTTCTGGATTCCGGCGAACAGGCCGGCGAAGGCGTGCACATGACCTATCCGGCCATGCTCCCGATCGCCGAAATCGACCATATTGTGCATGACAAGGGCGTGAACGTGGGCGATCTGGAAACCAAATACATCCACGGCTCCGACCACCGCGCCCTCCTCGCCACGCTCGAGGTCTCCTGAATTAAAGGGTGCGCTATGGGCGCGCGGCGGTACCTATGGGCGCGTGTTGTCTTGCATGTTGCTTGGTATTGGCGAATAATGACCCTTTGCTACGGCAGAATAGCCTTAGCGAGAAACAAAGGTGGTGTGTGAGGGGAGTGGATGATTTTGTCATAGCTGATGGCCTCTTGTCAGGGTGGTCGGTAAGATTGCCTATGAAAGACTGAGCGTTTCTCGGCAAGTGGGGTGGAGTGCCTGCTTCAGTTTGAGAATGAGAGGGAACACATGACTATATCGGACGTGCTGAGAGCCATTAAGAAGCATTGGATCGTGGAAATCGTGCTGTTCTGTGTGGTGGTGGGTGTCGTTGCGGGCAAGACGTTCACCACCACGCCGGTATATACGGCGAGCACCGAGGTGTTGGCCCAATACAACTCCGCGCAGTCCAGTGGGGATGGGGCCTCTACAAGCCAGCAACAATATTCGAATGGTACATCCTCTCCGGCAAGTCTGTATCCGGATCTCGTGCAGTCCGATGAAGTATTGCAAGCCACCATTGACAATCTGGGACTCCACACCACACCATCAGGTTTGCGTCCCAATGTTTCGGCGGCGGTCAGCGGCACCTCCTCCATCGTCTATATTTCCGCCACTGATTCCAATCCGAAACAGACCGTGCGCATCGTCAAGGAATTGGTGAAACAACTGAAAAAGCAGGCCGATGCGATGGCCGGCTCCGGCATGAACGTCTCCTTTGCGGTCATCCAGGCGCCAGTGGAACCGAGCGTCGCGTCATCGCCGAATATCAAGGCGAATCTTGCCATCGGTGTGGTCGCGGGCATCATCATCGCGATGTTGGGCGCCGTCATCCGTGAAATGCTCGACAAGGGCATCAGCGACGCCGCCGACGTGCAGGCCATCGTCCGTGATCCCGTACTTGCATCCGTGCCGAAGGCCCACACCGTGTCCAACGGTGTACCCGCCGTTATCACCAAGCCGCGTGGCCGCGCCGCGGAGGAAGTCCGCCGTCTGACTACGAATATCTCCTTCGTCACCCCGAAGGATCTGAAGCAGCAGAATGTCATCATCGTAACCTCCACCAATCCTCGCGAGGGCAAGACCACGGTGTCGGTGAACATGGCCGCCGCATTCGCCGAAAAGGGGAAGAGTGTGCTGCTCATCGATGCCGATGTGCGCCATCCATCGGTGGCCAAGGCCCTTGGCATGAACAGCGGCGTCGGCCTGGTCTCCCTGCTGGCCGGAGAGGTTTCCGCGAAGGAGGCCATCCAGCCGTATTGGAAGTCGTATCTGCAGGTTCTTCCCGCCGAAGAGCAGAAGACACCATCCGGCATCATCCTGGGATCTGACGCCATGCGTCAGCTGATTGACCAGGCCGCCGAACGATACGATTACGTCATCGTCGACACCGCCCCGATGACGGTCGCCAACGATGCCGCCGTTTTCGCGGAAAAGGGTGGCGTACTGCTGCTGGTCGTGGGCCAAGGCGTCGCGCAGAAGAAGGCGCTGCGTGAGGTCGTGAAGGAATTCCGCATGTCCAAGACCGCCATCCGGGGCGTGGTGCTGAACATGGTGTCCGTGAACAATGCCGGCCGTTCCAGCTATTACTACTATGAGGATCATGAGGATGCCGGCTCTTCCTCCAAGCGAAAGTCCAAGTCGGGCATCTCCCGTTCCAAGAGCAAGCACTGAACACTCAGTGGTTATTCCAAGCGGACTAGTGAGTAGAACGGGGGAGAGTCGGTGGTAGTAGTGAAGCTGTGGTACCGGTTTACTGGAGCGCTACTGAAAGCTTTGTACAGGGTCATTTACGGCAGATCCATCCGTTGGGGCAAGGCGTTGCATTTCCGTAAGGGACTGCAGCTCACCGCTGAATTGGGCGGAACCATCACCATCGGCGACAATGTGTTCTTCAACAACGGTTGCGCCGTGCATGCCATCGAGGAAATCCGCATCGGAGACGGCACCATTTTCGGTGAAAACGTGCGTATCTACGACCATAATCACCGTTTCGCCGACGCTGATGAATCCATCAAAGGCCAAGGGTACTCCACGGCGCCGGTCGTGATCGGCAAACACTGCTGGATCGGCAGCAATGTGACCATCATCAAAGGCGCCTCCATCGGAGACAACTGCGTGATCGGTGCGGGCTGCGTGATCGATTCCCCGATTCCGTCCGATACCGTGGTGCGTTTGGAACAACGGTTGATCAAGGAAGAGGTTCGTCATGCCTGAGCATTCCCCGTTGCGCGTATTGGTACTCGACACGGTTATGGACCGTGGTGGTGCCGAAACCATGATGATGAATTACCTTCGTCATTTCGACCGCGAGCAGGTCACTTATGATTTTCTGGTCAATCGCGATTACCATGCGGCCTATGAGGATGAGATCGAGGCGTTGGGCGGACGCATCTACCGCATGTGCCCGATGTACCCGCAGTATTTCGGACGGTACAAGCGTGAATTTCGCGCCTTCCTCCAACAGCATCCGGAATACCGGATCATCCATTCGAATCTTGAGGAACGCAGTTATTTCCCTTTGCGGATAGCGGCGGAGCAGGGTATTCCCGTCCGCATCGCACATGCGCATAACCGTCCGGTCGGATTCAACCTGAAATCCATATTTCGTGAATATTTCCGTATGAGACTGCCGAAATACGTCACGCACATGTTCGCATGCGGCACGGAAGCTGGGGATTGGCTGTTCGGTGAAAAGAACCGCGACAAGGTGATTCAACAGCGCAATGCCATCGACACTGCCGTCTACCGATATGATCCGTCGCTTGCGGCGCAGGTGCGAGCGGAATTCGGCGTCACTGATCCAGATACGTTCGTACTCGGACATGTAGGACGTTTCTTCCCGCAGAAGAACCATACGTTCCTGATTGATATTTTCGCCGAAGTACATAAGCAATGCCCGAACAGCGTCCTGTGGCTCGTAGGCGGCGGCGAGCTGAACGACGAATTGAAAAACCAAATCAAGGCCAAGGTGGATGAGCTTGGTCTGCATGACGCAGTGAGGTTCCTCGGCGTACGTTCCGACGTGAACCGGGTTTTGCAGGGCATGGATTCCTTCATTCTACCAAGCCTGTATGAGGGGCTGCCGGTCACCATGATCGAGGCGCAGGCATCCGGTCTGCCCTGCACCATTTCCGACCGCGTACCCAAGCAATGCGACGTGGCAGGCAATGTGCAGATCATCGGCCTGGCCGAACAGCCCGCGCAGTGGGCCAAGCGCATTCTGAGCCAGCGTGATTCATATTCCGATTCGAACCGTGTCTCCGGCGCGGATGCCGTGACCGATGCGGGATTCGATATTAAAGCCAATGCGGAATGGCTGCAGAAGTTTTATGTGGACGCGCTGGCTGAATCCACGCGTGTTTGAGATGATTAGGTGATTCTGACCCATGAGTGATGAACTTGAACTTGAACGCGGAGGCGGCTGGTGGGAGAACAAGAACAAGAATGCGACGCTTGTTCTTGTCTTTGTTGTAATGTTGGCAGCTAAGTTGCTGACGATGCTGCTTCCCGCGAAGTACTTCTACGACAATAATCGTATTCTGGGCATGGTCAATAGTGATGTAGGCGTGGATGCTTGGGGAGGCAGTTATGTCGTTGCTGCTGATTTCTTCAAAGCCATTAACGTTTTCGGTTTCACCACCATGGAACAATGGAGCTGGTTCCTTGGTTTGTCTCTGACATTGCTTGTATTCTTCATGGTACTGAGGCTCCCCGAGCCGGATATGGTGCAGACCATCTTTTTGCTGGCTTGCATTGGTCTGTTGAATATCTATGTGTTCAATGTCGGCAAGGATGTTGTCCAATTCCTGTTTTTCATGGCGGTGTACTTGGTATTGTTAATACCGATTGAAAGTCCCATCATGAAGATTGCTCTTGCGGCAGGGATTCTTTATTTTGAAAGCAAGGTATTCCGTTCGTACTATGTGCTGATTGCCGCTTTCGTCCTTGCTATTTACTGCATTTTGATGGTGTTTCGCAAGAGCCATAAAATTCCTCCTGCAATTAAAATTGTCATCACGCTGGCCACGATGTACTTGTTGGTGTGCGCGATGATGATGGTGGCAAGCGTGGCCATGCGCGATGAGTATGACCAGATCATGGGTATCCGAAGCTACAGTTTGAATGGTAGAGAAGATGACGTCGACAGCGTCACCATCATCAAAAACTGGGTCGGCGGTGATAATTCCACAAGTCTGCCATTGTTCCTGCTGAACTACTTGATCAACGCGGTCCGTATGATGGTTCCGTTCGAGCTGGCAGTGAAGGGCGTGCAGTATCTGCCATTCTTTTTTTTCCAAGTTGCTGTGACCATATATCTGGTGCACTTGTTCGGTAAGCTTGATGAGATTGATGATGAAGTGCAGTTCCTGGCTATTTCGGTCTTTCTGGGTTATGTGCTTGCATCAGTGCTGTTCGAACCTGATTTCGGTTCGTGGGTTCGTCATGAAGCCGCTACATTTCCGGTATTGCATTTGCTGGTCCTTTCTCCGAACCAGCAGGTATCCCAATGGAAGCGGGACATCAACAAGGTCAAGGATCGTTTCGGCAAGCATTCGCACGCGGCTGTAGAAGCGGAGGCCTGATGCATATCGGCTTCTTCTCCGGTGACATCACCCGTTCCGGCGGCACCGAAAACGTGTCCGTCATGATCGCCAACGAGCTTTCCCAAAAAACCGATTACGAAATCTCGTTCATCAGCCTGTTCGAAGAGCGTGACATCCCGTTCTTCTCAATCAATCCGGCCATTCAGCGATTCAGGCTGTATCCGACGGCCACACACGGCATCCAACATTATTTCGATACCTGCAAGCGTCTGCGAAATATCGTTGCCACGAAGCATATCGATGTGCTGATTGATATCGATTGCATTCTGGATATGTACTCCCTGCCACTCAGGAAAACCGGTGTGAAAGTGGTGTCCTGGGAGCATTTCAATTACCTGCAGAATCCTGACGTGCCATACCGCAGGTTGACGCGCAGATGGGCAGCCCGCAGCGCGGACGCCATCGTGACGCTGACTGAGACCGACAAGAAGCTTTATCAGAGCAATCTCAAACTGAAATGCCCGATCGTGGCGATTCCGAACCCTATGGAAATGCCTGACAGTCCGGCTTCGTACGATGCGGATTCCCATCTGATTCTAAGTTCGGGACGTCTGACCTACCAGAAAGGTTTCGACCTGCTGGTCGAGGTTGCTTCCAAGGTGTTGCCGGGCCATCCGGATTGGACGTGGATGATTCTCGGCGAAGGCGAAGACAGACCCATGCTCGAGCAGAAGATCCGCGACGCGCATCTGGATGGACGGCTGGTGCTTAAGGGGCGCGTCGACGACGTGGACTCGTATTACAGGCGATCCGCCATGTTCGTCATGACATCGCGCTTCGAAGGACTGCCGATGGTATTGCTCGAGGCCAAGGCGCATCGTCTTCCGCTGGTAAGTTTCGATTGCCCGACCGGCCCCGCGGAAATCATCGAGGACGGGGTCAATGGTACGCTTGTTCCGCCGGAAGATGTCGATTCCATGGCCGCGGCCGTCAATGAGCTGATTGAGAACCAGGCCAAGCGTGTCGAATATTCCGCTATGAGTGGCAGCAATGCCAACCGTTATGACATCAACACGATTATGCAAAATTGGATTCGAATATTACATGAGGTGACACGATGAAGACCGCACTCATCACTTACCACGCGGCTCATAACAACGGCTCGTTCCTTCAGGCGTTCGCCACCCAGAAGGCCATCGAACAACTTGGCCATGAATGTGACATCATCGACTTCTCCACGCCACGCCAGCAGTATCTGTATGACGTGTACAAGAAGGTGTCCGGGCCGAAAGACATCGCTAAGAACTTGTACGCGTTCTTCCACCATAAGCTGATCCAACAGCGGCATGACGATTTCGTGGCGCTGCAGCACCAAGCATTGACGCTCACGCCGAAATTCTACGAAACCGTCGA
>OJAM01000139.1_pt1 | contig 34121 bp, 44 predicted proteins | sample 1589071 | NCBI WGS metagenome assembly OJAM01 (sample SAMN03283243) | human gut metagenome | biome: human-associated habitat; material: feces | host: Homo sapiens | place: Peru | collected 2012
ATGTGCAAAGACCCGAAGCGAGACCCGAAGTCAAACTATTGCTGCGGTCAGTGGGAATGGCAGCATGAATAAAAACATAAGGAATGAACATAAGCGAGGTATATGAGCGCATCCGAGAACGAGAGTCGGGCGCAAGTGCAGAGTCTCGTACACGAGCAGAGCTGCACATACAGAAGATTAAGGAACTCCGAGAGAAACACAAGACGTTTATCAAGATGCCGCACACGAAAGCGTGTGACCTGGTGAAATACTGCCTTGCCATCGACAGAAACCTCGGTATCAACCGAATACATGAAAATGCGTTCGGGTTTATCTTCTTCAAGTATCAGTAACTAATTTTCTAAAAACATAAGGCAATGAGAACAAGAACAGCAAATTGGTTTGAAACCACAGTGCGCTACGGCCGTCAGGCAGAAGATGGTGGACAGAAGAAGGTAAGCGAAGTGTATGTAGTAGATGCTTTGAGCTTTGCGGAAGCGGAGCAGAGAATTACAGAGGAGATGGAACCGTATTGCTCGGGCGAGTTCGACGTGAAGAAAATCGCAATCGCTCCGTACACCGAGGTGTTCTTCTCTGAAGATGAAGACGATGACAAGTTCTTCCGTGCAACCGTCGCTCTGATTACGCTTGACGAGCGCACCGGCAAGGAAAAGAAGAACAACGTCAACTACCTTGTTCAGGCGGAAAACATCGAAACGGCACGCAGATATGTCGTAGATGCGTTTCTCAATACGCAGATTGACTACGAAATCAAGCGCCTCGTAGAAACAAAGATACTCGATGTGTTCGAGAAGTAGTAACAACTAAAAAGGCATAAAAATGGATAATACACAAGTAACGGTACAACAGAAAAACGCCACCCTCGGTGAATTGATGCACTCTCCTGCGGTCGTGGGCAAGCTGAATGAGGTTTGGAGCAGTCCGCAGATGGCAAACAGCTTTATGAGTTCGGTTATCAGCGTAGCTAACGGAAACCCTCAGCTTCGCAAGGCAGAACCAATGAGTATTATAGGCGCAGCAATGGTGGCTGCAACCATGCAGCTCCAGGTTATCCCTACATTGGGTCAGTGTTATATCATTCCTTACGGCAGTAAGGCGCAGTTTCAGGTTGGCTACCTCGGCTTACTTCAGCTCTGTCAGCGTAGCGGACAATTTAAGAAAATCCTTGCTGCGCCGGTACACGAAGGTGAATATATTTCGGGCGACGAGTTTGACGAGGATTATGTGTTCGACAAGAATCAACGAAAGTCTGACAAAATCGTCGGCTACATGGCAAAGTTCGAGCTTCTGAACGGATTTACAAAGGTTGCGTACTGGGACGTGGATAGAGTAAAGGCACACGCCACCAAGTTCTCGCAGGCATATCGCTCGGGATATACATCTCCGTGGAAGTCCGACTTCGATGCTATGGCGCAAAAGACTGTTCTCAAGTCTATCTTGAAGTACGCTCCGAAGTCAATCGAGATGCAGAACGCTGTCACTTTCGATCAAGCCGTGGTAAACGTAAACTCGTCAGACATCCAAGACCTCGACATCGACGCATTTGCGCCCGAGTACATTGACAACCTCGAAAGCGAGAAGAAGGAAAACATCGCAGCCAAAGCAGCCGAAACCGCAGTGGCCAACGCTGCAAAGAAGGAGGCTAAGGCATGATTACCGATAATGTAGAACAAAGAAGTATCGCCTGGTACCGCAGTCGCTTCTCCAATTTCACAGGTTCCGAAGTTCACAATCTTATGAAGTCGGGTCGCAGGAAAGACGAGGTGTGGTCCGAAACGGCAAAGAGCTATATGTATCGTATAGCTGCCGAGCGCATGTTCAACCCCGACTTCCTCAACGACGACGATGTGTTTGATGATTATCTCCATCAGACGAACTTCACCTCCAAGGCTATGCAGTTCGGTATTGAGCAGGAACAGTACGCTCGGGAGACCTACATCAAGCTCAACAACGATGTCGAGGTGTTCGAGGTTGCATCCTGCAAGCACGATACCATACCGCACTTCGCAGCCTCGCCCGACGGCATCGTAAGAGGCGCAGACTTGAAGTGCCTGGAAATCAAGTGCCCGAACATCGCAACACACATGATGTATGTGGATAAGATACACGACGGCGCATCACTGAAAGAAGTCAAGCCCGAATACTATTGGCAGACAATGGCGGAGATGGCTTGCACCGGTGCGACGGAAACGGACTTTGTTTCCTATTCGCCGTGGCTCCTGAACCCTATGCACATCGTAAATATTACACGCAACGACGAGGACATCGCGCTACTTGAAGAGCGCGTGAAGCTCGCAAACGCTTTCGTGGAAGAAATCATTAACAAGTCTAAATCCTAAAAATTATCATGGACGTAGTAGGAAAAATCATAGCGGCCCTGCCTCCCAAGAGCGGCACGTCGCAGTCAACCGGCAAGCCGTGGCAGGTCAACACCTATGTGTTGCAGACCAACGAGCAGACACCGAAGAATATCGCCTTTGATGTGTTCGGCGCAGATCGTGTCGAACAGTACAATCTCAAAGTGGGAGATATGGTTACGGTGTCAATCGACATCGACGCTCACGAATACAACAGACGTTGGTACAACCAAATCAGAGCATGGAACGTCGTTAACCATGCTTCGGCACAGCAGCCGACCGCACACCAGGCACCACCTCCGACACCGCAGCCTGGTGCCCTGTTTCCGCAGCAGCCTGCATCAGGAGCACAGCCCGCACCGTCAGCAGGAACTGACCAACTGCCCTTTTAACGTTCGCAAATACGTTCTGTGGGCGCAAGCCAACCTAAATGCTATCATAGTAGGGTAGGGCACCTCCTGCCCTACAAACCAAGTGAACTACCCACAAGCTAAAGACTTGTGGGCTTTACGGTACATTTTATAAAAGTCATTGTTATGAAAAACAGAATTTCCCTCGATTTGTCAAATATGGAAGCCTTTAAGGAGCTGACCGATATGCAACTCGGCGAGCTTATGAGGGCCGTATTCGCTTACGCTTCCGACGGCACAATGTTGTCCGAGGATGCCGACCAAGCCGTTCGCGTTGCGTTCGCCTTTCTGAAGGCGGACGTGGACGCGGAACGCGACTCATACAAAAGACGCTGCGAGCGCAACAAGGAGAATGCACGCAAGCGTTGGGCGAAGCGTAATAAAAGCAAAAGCACGCCCAAAGGTGTGGCAAGTCCTGTATCGCAGGAAAAGACCGCAACGGTAGACTACGAAAAGCTCGTCGCCTACTGGAACCGCCGTGTGGATGAAACGAAGTCCTCAATGGCAAAGGTGCTCAACATTACACCTTACCGCAAGAAGTTGATCGAGGAACGACTTGCGGAATATAACAATGACAACAAGGCATTACAGAAGGTACTTGACAAGGCTCTCGCAGACCCTTACCTCAATGGCAAAAACCCGTCAAAATGGGTTGCTGATTTCAACTGGCTGCTGAAACCCGAGAACTTCTCACGGCTCGTAGAGAGTGGTGCTGCTACTTCAAATGAGCCGAAACCGCAAGCTGTGACGGTTACGATTACTGAACCCGATTTGACAAGCGAACGTCTGGAAGCAGAACGACACAGAGAGGAAATAGAGTACACACGCGCTGAACAGCAACGTAACAACCTCCTTGCGGCTACCAAGGCTGCGGACAGAAACCCGAACTGCATCCAGGCAAGGATGGCATACCGCGCCTACGAGGACGGCACACTTGCAAGGCTCGGTATAGAATGGACTCCTAAAACATCAACAAATGGCACTGAAAGACGAAATACAGAAATGGCTAAGCGAGCATCCTGACGCAACAGTTGAGGAAGCGATATGGGCAGGAGCATACATCGAAATCGACTTATGGTGCAATAAAACAAAATGACAATGACAACAACAGGAACGATATTACTCGTAGCCTACGTCGCCTTTGTGGTGGGTTCGTTGGGCTACACAATAGGGTTTCTTCACGGAAACTCTGCGAAATACAACGAACACAATAAGCTTTAACCTATGGAAATAATGGATAAAGAAGCCTACGAAATCAAAAAGGACGGCATGACGCGAGCAGAACGTAGGGCATACCAAAGAGCTTTGAAGAAGTATGATAAAAGCAATAATTGAAGTGGCAAACGAAAACGCAAACATTATGGCAAACGAAAACAAAATTATCGCCTACAAAGGCTTTGACAAAGATTTTAAGTGTCGAGGATTTCAGTACGAAGTCGGCAAAACATATGAAATGAATGGCGACATTAAGTGTTGTGAGCGTGGCTTTCACGCTTGCGAGTCGCCAATGGAGGTGTTCGACCATTACGATATGTTCGCCTCTCGTTTTGCCGAAGTGGAACAGTCCGATGAAATTGACAGAGAAAACAATTCGACAAAAGTGTGTTCGTCACGCATCAAGATTAAGGCAGAGCTAAAACTTGCTGACATTATCAATTTAGGTATCGAATGGCTAAAGGAAATCACTGCGCCATCCAAGATTAAAACTGACGGTGACAATAAAAGAAACTCCGCTCAGATTGGCTCGTCAGGCGACTATGCTCAGATTGGCTCATCGGGCGACTCCGCTCAGATTGGCTCATCGGGCGACTATGCTCAGATTGGCTCATCGGGCGACTCCGCTAAGATTGGCTCATCGGGCGACTCCGCTAAGATTGGTTCATCGGGCGACTCCGCTCAGATTGGTTCATCTGGCGACTACGCTAAGATTGGTTCATCGGGCGACTCCGCTAAGATTGGTTCATCTGGCAACTACGCTAAGATTGGCTCATCTGGCAACTACGCTAAGATTGGCAGTAGCGGTAAAGATTCTGTCATAATGTGCGCAGGATACAACTCTAAAGCAAAGGCTGCTATTGGAAGTTGGATAACTCTTGCCGAATGGAAAAGGATAAGAGATGTATGGAAACTGATTTGCGTAAAAACAGAACAGGTAGATGGGAAGCGCATTAAGGCAGACACCTATTACAAATTGATAGACGGCAAATTTGAGGAGGTTGAATAAACATGGTAAACAAACAATACTTCCTTTTGATTTTTGAGCACGGAGATAGTATGCCGACAATCATTTCGGCTGATACAATCTCCGCGATGTACCCAAACAAAAAGTATCAAAAACTGATTATAATCAGGAAGGACAGCGGCTGTATTTGTTTTAAAAACGTGGCAAACTTCAAAATAGTTTCTGCCGAGGAAATTAACTTTAACATGTAACAACAACAGATATGAAGAAAACAATCAAAGAATTTATTAACAGGCTGCGCGATGTGTGGGCTATCATACGAGAACGCAATTATGTTCTTATCCGCCACGACGAGAACACAAGCGAACAAGAGGGTTCCCGCACAACAAGTTTTATTCTTGGCGCACATTGGCTTAGAATCAACGACAACGTAAATTATTTCTCTCGAGCAGATATGCTGCTTGACTTGCTGAACGATACGAACAGCATTATGATACTCACAAAGGATGCTGACGGCACGCTGACTTACTGCTACGACTGCAAGACGGAAGAAGATTTTGACGATTTAATCAATATGGAGGTGAAGTAATATGGAGAGTGAGATTTACTACATCAACATGGATGGCAATATCTACTTCAAGGTTGAAGATGGTATTGTCTGTTCGCAAGGCAAGCAGACCAGCGTCTCACCCGACAAGCTCTCCGACTTCCTTGCAATAGCAAAGGAGTTAGGATTTAAAACTGGGAAGCTATGAAAGCCGTACTGACATTAGACAAACTGACATTAGACAATGAGAGAAAGATTGCCGCAGACATTTTGCCCCCGATTGGAAAACTCCGCAGCCCACGTTTTCAAGACGAATACGAACGTTGGTTTGTAGAGGAGTTTAACAAGGCGCAGCCACACCTGATTCATAAGGTGGTGAAGGCGCACATATTAAGACACTAATAATACAGCAAATATGACAGAAGAAAGATTTTACTGCGAACGTCCAAAATGTAGCGTTCACAACAAGAAGACGAAGGCTCTTGCAAACAGCTTGAAGTTCTTCAAAAAACGCTGAGTTTGTTTTTGGAGAGGATTTTACTCCAGAAAAGTTACTCGATCGTCTTAAAAGAGACGTTACGAGACTCAACTATAGTTACAGAGGTAAGGATATTGAGGTCACGATGATGCGCTTCGGTGGCACAATCACATACAGCTTCAAGGATGACACTAACAGTGACGCAAGCCTTGGTAGTATGAGTCTTCATCCGATAGTAACAACTATTTACAACATCAACAATTTTAAAACCGAATAACATGGGAATAGCATTATTTACCCTTTGTTTTGCCTGCATTTGTGGTATGTGGTACTTCACTGGTAGAAATTCGATATACAACAAGTTGAAGGCGGACTACCGAGAGGCGCTGAAACTTATAGGCTTACAGCAGGCAATAATTGAAGCCTACAAACTTAAATACGAATCAAAAGAAACGGAGAAAGAAGATGGAGAACAAAATTAACATTGCGGAAATACTCCGCGACTGCCCGAAAGGCACAAAGCTGTATTCGCTTTTATATGGTAAATGTGAGTTTGAGAAAATTTCTAACAACAACGAATTTCCAGTCGTTGTTTATCCCGAAATTAAAACCTCACCTGTATCTTTTACAAAATACGGTCACTATCTTTATGAGGTAGAGGATGCGGACTGTGTACTCTTCCCATCTGACAAAATGCGTTGCTGGAGCAAGTTCTTCAAGCGTGGCGACGTACTGGTCGATAGTGATTTAGAAACAGCGGTAGTCTTTGACGGTTGGGCAAATGACGATTATACAAAGTTTAACACAACTATTGACTACTGCAAGATGTGCGACAAATGGGGTAAAGGAAATATTTGTTTCACATGGCTTTTTCGCAAAGCCACCGACGAGGAGCGAGCGGGGTTTATCGCAGCAGCAGAAAGGCATTACGTCGGTAAGTACGACCCAAAAACACTGCGAATCAAACCTGTTAAGAAGACTTTCAAGCCTAAGTGTTCGTTTGAACCATTTCAAAAGGTGTTGGTGAGGAATGATTGCGAGAATACATGGTGCGCTAACTATTTCTCACATTACCTGAATAATAATGAATACCATTATGCTTGTATAGACACCGCCTATCGTTATTGCGTCGCCTACGAAGGCAATGAACGTCTGCTTGGTACAAACAATAATCCCGAATAAATAATTATGACTAACCAAGAGAAAGCGACAGCAGAATCTGCTACCACAAAACCAACTGCTGATATGCTGAGAAGCTGTATAGACAAAGCCTTCAGGGCTGGTGCAAAGAGTTTTATAGATTCTATTTGGCATGATGCAAGCAAAATGCCAAATGAGGGCAAACGAATCCTGTATATAGTACAATATGGCAATGAAATAGTGGATGTAAAAACAACTATTACCGCCTTATATGACTTCACGCCGTGGGATAAAGTTGTAAGTAATTATGGTATCACCAAGTGGTGCTATATCGACGATTTGCTGCCGGAAGGAGGTGGAAAATGAAAAACTTTAGAGTTACTCACGATATGCACAATGTGTACCGTCAAATGACAAGAGCCTTTTATCACGACTACGGCATCGAGATTGATATTGAAGTGCGCTATAAAGAGACAACGCTCTCGCACATGAGCTATCGTAAATTGGCAAAGTTTCGTAAATACGCCAAACGTCGGGCGCTTATGCTCGCAATGATAAGGATGTATTATAGAATGAAAAACCAACAAAAGGAGAGAAAAGATGATTAAACTTGAACTCGACCGCCACGACTTCCTCCATGCGGTTGAGGGCTTCGCAAGAGGTTCGCACCTCCGACAGCACGTTTGGCAGGAGATTGTATATAAGTCAATTCCGCAAATGTCAGACGACGACATGGATTTTCTTTGGTTCTATATGCGACGCGACATCTTCGAGAGATACTTCTACGAGCTGAACGGCAAGAAGAACACGCACTTTGGTTACGAGGACTTCATGCACGCACTCGCTGCTTTGCACAGAGGAAACCGCTATAAGGTAACATTTTACAGCGAGATAGAGCACAAGCAGCTCCAAGCTCTCTGCTACCGCTTTGAAGGTGAATATCATCCGCTTTATCTTTACATCGGGGGCAAGGTAGTCGGCAAGACGAAGAAAAACAGCGGTTTGCAATCGTTCAATGCGTTTGTTCCGAATGAGTGGATAAAGGCAGTTGCAAAGCACAAGACACCCGAAAACAAACACGTAGAACTCGGCAGAGAAGAATGGTGGAACGACTTGGAAATTTACGATAATTTTAAAACGACTTACAATGGCTGATTTTTCAAATGTTAAAGTAGGCGATAAAATTAAGTATTACTCACGTTGGTGGGGTAACGCTCCGCATTTCGCAACAGTTACAGAAGTAACGCCAAGACAATTCAAAGATAGCAGGAACGTCAAATTCCGCAAATCTGATGGTCGGTGCATTAATGGCAGTTGCGTTAAATGTTCAATTGTGACAGAAGAAGAAATTGCCGAGTTCAACAGATGTAAACTCCGAGGAAAAATGCTAACGGAGGCAAGCGTACTTTTGGGTATGGGTAGTTTTAGTCATAAAGTTACCGACGAAGACGTGCAAGCGATTTACAACATTATCAACAAATATAGATAACACATTATAAGCTGCGGTCTTTGTCCTCAAATGTTTAATTGCCCTTATGACAAAAAAGATGGAAGAGTAGTAATTACAAAAGAACACACAGGAAAATGATTAAACCAGAAGACCTAAGAATAGGCGACTTTGTAAGGGTAAGCCAAGATTGCATGTTTCCGAAAGGCACAATGTGCGTTGTTTCTGATATAAATCCCCTAAAAGTTTTTAATGATAAAAAAGGAGTTGTCAGTCTAAGTGCTATCAACGATGACGATGACGGGCCTTGGGGAGCTTGGTGCTGTAATGTCGAAGGTATTCTCATCACGTCCGAAATACTTAAAAAGAACGGTTTTAAGGAGGAGCAGCATCAAAAGGATGGCACCTCGGAATGGTATGACTACTATCATTACGACCTCGGCATCAATATCGTGTACGAGGTCGAGGAAAACAAGTTTGCCGCCTACCTCGACGGCAAAAAGTTACGAGAAATACAATACGCTCACGAACTCCAACATATCCTTTGGGCACTGGGCTTGAACGCAGAACTAAAAGTATAAAAGAGATATGAAATTTGGTATTATTGATTTTATGATGGCATCACTTCAGGTAGCCTTCATCGTAATGAAACTCTGCGGAGCAATCAGTTGGTCGTGGTGGTTAGTAATGCTACCCATTCTCTTGATTGTAGTGCTAAACGCTCTCGTACTCTTTCTTTTCGTTTGTGCAGAGAAGTATAAGTCGCATCTACTCTTCAAGCAGTATGGCACCGACAATAAGTTGGCTATTCGCTTGAAAAAGATGCAGCAGGAAAGGGAGAATCTTATGAAGCAGAAGAATAAGTAATAATGTCTTAACGAAAATATAGAGCATGAAGAACGTAAAGATTTTTGCCCAAACCATTGAAGCAGAGGCAAAGAAACAAATTGAAAAGATGGCAGCGAGCGAGGCGTATCGTGACTGCCAAATTCGCATCATGCCCGACTGTCATGCAGGCAAGGGTTGCACCATAGGCACGGTAATACAGACTGCTGGCAGGGTTGTACCCAATACCGTAGGTGTGGATATAGGTTGCGGAATGTTGGTGTTCAAACTCAATAAGAAGGATATAAACCTATCGCTTCTTGACCGCATCATCAATGACAACATTCCGAGCGGGTTCAGTGTTCACGACAATCCCATACCCGAAGCCGCAGGTAGAAAAATACATCGCATTTTGCGTGACTTGGATTGGATAACAGGGGGCTGTTTCGACCGTAGCTATATGGAACGCTCGCTTGGCACATTAGGTGGCGGCAATCACTTCATCGAACTCGACGAGGACGATGAAGGCTACAAATATCTGGTAGTGCATTCGGGCAGTCGCAATCTTGGCGTGAAGGTATGCAATTATTTTCAGGAGTTGGCACAGAAGAATGTGAATCGAAGTGGCGAGCGCAAACGCATTATAGAGGAATATAAGAAGTTGGGCATAGAGAGCGAGATAAACAACGCGCTGCATCGCCTGGATACCATATCTCCCGACCTTGCTTACCTCGAAGGCGAGAGTCTTTACAGCTATCTCTTCGCCATGCAAGGCTGTCAAGAGTTTGCTTGTGCAAATAGATGGGAGATTGCCGCCACAATCCTCCGTGAGCTTCAAGTGTGGTTCCTGGATTCCTTTACAACGACGCACAACTATCTTGACGTTGATACAGGTATCATCCGTAAGGGAGCTGTTTGTGCCGAAAAAGACCAGCAGCTAATCATCCCCCTCAATATGCGTGACGGCTCGTTGATATGTCGAGGTAAGGGCAACGGGGATTGGCTTTACTCTGCCCCACATGGGGCTGGTCGCCTTATGTCAAGAGTCAAGGCAAAGGAAACGCTCAGTATGGACGAATACAGCAAGGAGATGCAGGGCATATACTCTACATCCGTCTGTGAGTCTACAATCGACGAGTCGCCAATGGCGTACAAGTCTGCCGAAGAGATAGAATCGCTTATAGGCGACACGGTAGAGATAGTGAAGAGAATTAAGCCGACATATAACTTCAAGGCAAAATAACATAAAAGCGTAGAGTATGAAAAATATTATGTTCAACGACAGGTACGGCTTAACACAAGCTGTACTCGAAGGCAGAAAGACGCAGACAAGACGAATAGCCTATATGCCAAATGGGTTTATTACGTTTGATGATGAAGATTTTCAACTCAAAAAGCTCGACAACGGACAGGCTCTGCTTACGCTCTGCAACAATAGTTTTGAAACCGCCCGCTATAAAATTGGCGAGGAGGTAGCCATTGCGCAGAAGTACGCAGATCTGGCGTATGACGGTGAATTTTTCCGTCTTTTAGGGAAGGTCATATTCGAGAAAGGATGCCACAACAAGATGTTTGTGAAGGCAGACTTTATGCCGCACCGCATCCGCATTACTAACATTCGTGTCGAGCGTCTGCAAGACATCAGCGAGGAAGATTGCATAGCGGAAGGCGTTTGGCGTGACAACAACGTAGGGCTTGAAGGTACGACGTATTGGTATCACGGTCTTGTCAACTCTTCGTTCAGAACAGCGAAAGAAGCCTACGCTGCCCTGATAGACAAAATCAGCGGCAAGGGCACATGGGAGAGCAATCCTTGGGTATTCGTATACGATTTTGAACTTGTAAAATAGAGCAATATGGATAGAACAAAGTACATGATAATAGACTGCAAACGCCGTCCACCTAAACGTGATTGCACCGTCCTTTTCTGCAAGGACAAGGCGACCGACAAGTTTTGCTTTGTCAATACAAACTCAAAGCACGTTTGCTCATGCCGTTTTGATACGATTAAAGATGCGATAAAGGATTTGGAAAGCCGACCAGAGGTCGTTTCGTATCGCATTGTCGGGAGTGAGAAGTATCCGCTAAAACCAACAAAATAAACATAACTATGAACAAAGAAATGAAACAGTACACTGGTACAAAGACAGTGAAGGCTATGCCTATGACAATGGGTGAAGCCTACGAGCGCAAGCTCTTAAAGAACTGGAGGATTAATGAATGAAGACAATTTATAAAATCTATGACGGAGCTATGTATGTTTTACTGGCTCTTGTAATAATTGTTTGCTACATTCCGTATGCTATTTTTAAAGCTTTTTTTGACCGCGGCATCCTTGATGACTACTTCGACGTATGGCGTAGAATTTCAGACTTTCTGCACTATCCGATTGTTCAGTATGAGAAAAGAAAGAATCATTACGAAGAGTTGAAGCGTCAGAGAGACTACTACATAGATGAGTGCGGTAGGCTTAACAACATAATCGAAGAACTAAAAAAGAATGATAATGGATAAAAAGACATTCTTTCACAAGGTAAGTCAAATGCGAGCCGCACAGCGTGAATACTTCAAGACACGGAGTAGTGCAGCACTCGCCTCAAGCAAGTTGTTGGAACGGCAGATTGACGAAGAAATAAAGCGAGCCAAGGCGATAATGGCTGCAAAGGCAAGACTCTCTTATGAGCTTGTGAACATAGACCCACAGACAAGCCAAGAATGGCTCAACGACCATATCAGAGCAAGCCTTGATTACTTTTTCTGTGATGCGCCCACGAAAGACCAAATGGAGCTTGACGGTCATTTGTCCGACCACGGCTTTTGTGAATCATACGATTCCCCAACGCTTATTATAAATGACATGGGCGATATTTCAGACGATGATATGCTTGAATTTAAGTACGAATACATCAACCATAAGTATTATGTATCATTCTTAAACAGATTGAAAGGTTAGAACTATGCAAAGGACAATTAGAGTTCGTAGCAAAGCCACAGGAAAGGGCACCATCCCTACAAATTGGGTATACCCGAGACGCTTTGTGAAGGTCGTTATTGCGAGGATGCAGAAGATAGTTTCGCAGATGAACATAATATAGAACTGGAGAATTAATATGACAGAAGAAGAAAATTGGAAAGATATTGTTGGTTACGAAGGTTTATATCAGATTAGTTCTATTGGTCGGATAAAATCCCTAAAAAGATACAAGGTAGGTAAAGAACGTTTAAAGAAACCATCTATTGGAAGAGACGGATATGAGTATATTATGTTATGGAAGGAGAATAAAGTTAAAAGATTTTCCGTACATAGACTCGTTGCGTCTGCTTTTATAGAGAATGCTGAGCATAAGCCAGAGGTTGACCATATTGACACAGATAAAACAAATAATAACGTAGATAATTTAAAATGGGTTACAAGAATAGAAAATCAGCACAACCCATTGACAGCAGTTCACGTAAAGAATCAAATAAGACATCCGAGAAGCGAGGAAACAAAACGAAAAATTGGGAAAAGATGTTCTGTGCCAGCTTTTCAATACACTTTAAATATGAAATTCGTAAAAGCATACCCTTCTGCTGCGAGTGCAGCCAGAGATACAGGAATATGTTCCGAGTTAATCAGAAAGTGTAGAAGAGGTTTTTATAAACATGCAGGAGGTTATATATGGACATTTAATAAATTGAAGGAGGAATAAGTTATGAGAACAATCAAATTCAAAGGCAAGCGTCTCGATAACGGCGAATGGGTGTATGGCGACTTACTCCATCTCGTAGACGGAGTGTACATAAGCAACGATAACGGAAATAACATGGCGCAGGTAGACCCCGATACGGTCGGGCAGTACACAGGACTGAAAGACAAGAGCGGTAAAGAGGTATATGAGGGCGATGTTGTAGAAGTTGCTTTATTTTTATATAAGATAGCGTGGTCCGAAACATACGGTGCTTTTAGATTGAGAGAAGATGACCCAAAGGGCGGTACAACTTACTCTCTTGGGGCAGATTTATGCTGGTATGCTGTTGTTAAGGGCAATATTCACGATAAGCAGAAAGGAGGCTAATATGCAGGATGTAAAGATAACATTTAGAGTTCGAGTGTTTGACGATGGAAGCCGCGTTATAATTACAGAGCCGGCAGTCACGGAACCTATAAGTTTTAGCGTTTTCATGGGTATCATCAGAAAACTTGCGGACTTTCAGGAAGAATGGAACGAAGAACACAAACCCGAAAGCAGAGAACAATGACACAAGAAGAGGAGAATCGGCACATAAAGAAGCTGGAAGACGCAGGGTTTGACTGCGGTAGCAGCAGGTCAATGCTCGAAACTATACAGCTCTTGAAACTCTCAAAAGGAGAAACACGGAAAATTTAATAAAAACAAGCGACAATAATGAAACAGGCAGATTATATCAGACTTACGGCACAGATTGCCGTGCTGAAAGAAATTGCCGTTGATTACAGCGGCAAGACGATAGACAACATCATACAACAGTTCGAAGCAATTAAAAAGGAGGTGACGGATGAAGATTAGAAAAATAAAGAAGGAGTTTAAAATGCCACTCCGTTCGATACGGAAAAACAGGAGCTACAAGGTGGCGAAAAGCCTGCGCAAACTATGGGGTATCGGTCCTTTTTCTGATACGATTAGCTACTCGCAAGATATTTGGCAGGGAAAAGCTTTCCTGCCCTTGATGTTAACAATAAGGATTGGCAAAAAGCTACACAAGGCGTATTTTTCGACCAATTCGCCACTTTTTAACCAGAAACATTAAGTAAAAATCAAAGAACAATGCAAATACTCAAAGAAATCAAAGTTCCTACAGGTGAAATCTACACCGCAAAAGGAGACAAAGGCGTGTTGGAGTTTCTGACAGTAGCCGACTACGGAAAAGACGCAAACATCAAAGCCGACTTCCTCGGCATAACAAGAGAGCTGAATGGTGTGCCGAACGGAACGTCGATGCCGCTAACCGAAAAATGGGTAGTAACAATCTCTACCCAGTACGGCTGCTCGATGAACTGCAAGTTCTGCGACGTGCCGAAAGTCGGACCGGGACGCAACGTAACACTGAACGACCTGCGCCACGAGATAACAACGGCATTAGGTATGCACCTGGAGGTTAATCACACCAAACGTCTTAATGTACACTATGCACGCATGGGCGAGCCGACATGGAACGAGGCTGTAATCGAGCACGCACGTTTCTTCTTGCGTGAGGATATTATTCCTTACATCGGAAATTCGCTTGTGCATCCTGTAGTAAGCACGATGCTTCCGAAGCGTAATCGAGGCTTAAACGACTTTATTCGTGAATGGGTTAGGGTAAAGAACCTCGACTACAGCGGAAACGCAGGCTTGCAGTTCTCTATAAACTCTACCGACGACGCGCAGCGAGAATATCTGTTCTCTGGCAATGCTCTACCATTGAAAGATATTGCAGAGCTTGCTGACACACTCGAAACTCCGCGCGGTCGCAAGTACACTCTTAACTTCGCACTTGCTGACGACTCTATCATTGACGGCAAGGTGCTTGCATCCATGTTCGACCCAAGCAAGTTCATGTGTAAGATTACACCGCTTCACAGAACAAACAGCTGCGAAGCCAACCATATTCAGACAAGTGGAGGTTACGACTCGTTTGTGCCGTACAAGAAAGTGGAAGAGGATTTGAAGGCAAACGGATTTGATGTAATCGTATTCGTTCCTTCGTATGACGAGGACAACGGACTGATTACTTGCGGCAATGCAATCCTGTCCGGCAAGAAGCCGACATCAAGCTACAAAGAAGTGGTATTTTAATCTGATAAACAAAATGAGCAAAAAGAAAATATACATATCATCACCGATTACCGGCTACAATCTCAACGAGCGACACAAGTTCTTCGCACGGATCGAGAAGGAACTGACAATTCTCGGCTACAAGGCAGTCAATCCTATGGGCAAACCTTTATCCGATTCTGCGCCGTACACGGAGCACATGAAAGAGGACTTACGCCTGCTCCTCGGCTGCGACGGCATCGTTGTTCCGAACCGATGCCGTTGCTCAAAAGGCTGTGAAACGGAACGTCGTGTGGCGGACGCTTGCGGAATACCCGTCGTAGGCGTGATAGGTGAAGCGCACGATTTGCAAATTTTAAACGCAATATAAGCATGAGCACAAGTCAGTTAATAAGCCGCACTCCGAGAAGGACGTATATTATCGCGCCAAGTGTAAAGCAGAAAGAGGAAATACTAAAGAGCATTGACCGCTATTGTTCGCTGTATTACATCACAATGGGTTCTGCATACAACATTGCCCAAACAGCGATGATAGACGCTTACAACGCGATTAAAGAGGACAAAAAACTATATCGTCAGCAGACAAAGCAAAGCATCAACAAGGCTCTTGTTGCATACAACACATGGGATGCGAAGATGCGCTTTGTCCTCGCCGACCGCTATCAGCTTTGGCTTGACCTATCCGATGCGTCGGAAGCGGAACTGAAACCGCTCGTCACAACGCTCTATTACTGTATCGACAACTACTTCTTGAAGAACAAGGTGCCGAAAAGTAAGATAATCGCCCGTATGGAGACGGCAATGGTGCTGATAGATATTGCTGTAAACCTGTTCAGAAACCTGTTTGACAATATCCAGAAGAAGATAGGAATGGACTTGCGCCAGGCGTTCAATGAAGGCAACGCACTGGAACTGCAACGCAACTGGAACAACGCCATGCAGTCAGTCATAAACTCGATACCTGGAATGCCCGACATTGACATCAACGATGATGCGGACAGTGTTCAGGCGGCGAAGAATATCGTAACGAAAATCTCGAACGAGGGCATCTACGACCGCGCAGGAGAGTATGCGTTACAGGTGAACCCCGAATATAAACCAGAGGATTACGGAGAATAAACCGCGCACGGGCAGCAGGAGTGGAATCTTGTTGTCCGTGCGCGGTTTTGTTATTTGTCTTGCAACGTAAATGCCCGACCGTACAGCAGCATCGTAAGAATAATCAGCGTGTAGTCCGCAATCCGTGTCGTTTCTGAAATGCACAGCGTGCCGTGCCCAAGCCTTATCAGAATAACTCCTGCAAGATACAGGAACGGTATTCGCCACACCCAGCTGAATTTAAAAAGAAAGCTTGCCGGCAGTAAAACGGAGGGCAGCACGATATACGCCAGTATATATAATGACACAACCAAAACGGCGTTCTCGTTCAGATCCAAACCCATTGACGCTGCGTTATGGTGAAACCAATACACGCCGGACCAGTGTAAAACCATAAGGAGTATAGGTATCGCTCTTATGCCGATTCTGTAAAACCAAAACAGCTTTTCGGCAAGCGTATTTGTCTGTATTGTTTTCATACCGCTAAATTTATCTTACGTGATTAATATATTCTTTAATTCGGCAATATCATCTGTGGTAATGGCTATACTCTTGTTGCTGCCAAACAACAAGGCAGAGATAATACCGTCAGGCATATCAATAGAGATACATCCATCGCCTATTGTGCCATGAAGAACCCCAATATCAAAAGGCTTTTTCTCCATCGCTTTCAGTATTTGCATCGCGTCATCGAAAACAGATTCCGTATCAACAACTCCATTTTCATCAGCGACAAACAGGGATAGATTGTCAATTTTCTCTTCCCATTTTTCCTTGTTCCGACAAACGATATTGTGCGCAGCTCGCTTCATATACACAGAAGGTATAGCAAGCGACGGATTGCCTTTTATCATGTCGTCAATTCTTGCGTATATCCATGTTTCTATTGACGGAGCAAGACGTTCTTTCAGTTTTTGTAAGTTCATTTCTTATAGCCTCCCTTCTTTGCTTCTTGAACCATAGCAAGATATTCCTGCCAAGTCTTATCACTATGGTTTGTCATATAATCGTTAAGCATAGCGGACTTTTGTTCCTCTGCTTGCGCTACTTCTTTTCTCAGTCGTTGCATCAAAGATAGATGTTTCTTCAATGCGTCTTGTCCTTGCTGAGTGCTTTCAATACGAGGACGTATGATGCGCAATTCCTCGTCTTGCACGAGTTTCGATACATATTGCAAGCTGTCAACGTACTCCTGATTCTGCATCAAATACTGACGTTGTGCGCCCGTAAGATTGTCTTCAATCTTGTCAATCTCATCCCATAAAGGGGTGGAAGACTGCTGCGCTTGCATATTGATAGATGCTCGCTTCTGCTGTATTGCCTCATACATCTTCTGTAGCTCGGTATCCATCATCTGCGGCTGCTGTTGACCTGTACCCATATCCAATAATGGGCTGTTTCCAAAATTCATCATAATCAATATCTTTAAGTTGGTGATATGTTATAGAGAGGTGAGAGGGCATCCACCAACGAGGGTAAACGCCCCTCACCAACTCATTTTTTCTTAGTCTGTCTAACCGACTTCCTTACAGCTCTGTTACGCTCCTGTAGTGGGAGTGGATGTAGCAGCACATCCGCAAAAGTTCGCGGATGGAAGAACCGTAACAGTAGGAGTGCTCTGGAGTCCGAGGACACCATCAATCTTGCGGCAGCACTTCTCGTTTACGTAAGCCATCATCAGCTTCTCCTTGTAAGGAGTGAGGGCTTCCATAACGGCTACCTTCTTGTCGAGGTCGCTATACTTTGCTTGCAACGCATCGTACTGGTCTCTCTGATTCTTGTACAGACCGAAGTCCGCATCAATCTGAGACTTGTAAAGACCGAACTCAGCCTGCATAGCACGGCGGTTCTCAGCGTTGATAGCATCGTTAGCACCCTTGTACATAGAGAACTTCTCTGCGATGTCAGTTTCACGCATAGCATAGAACTTGTTAGCTGTGTCGAGCTTCAAACCGAACATGTCGGTAAGCAGCTTCACCTCATCAGCACATTCCTTCTCCATTACCTGCAAGGCGGTTGGCTGATTTGAGCTTGAGTTAGCTCCGTAAGTGTTGATGTTTACATTCTCAGGCATATTGCTGCCACCGAGAGAACCAAACACGCTGCGGTTGTTACCGCCAAGCAACCAAGCACCAGCACCGAGTGCTGTGCCGATGATACCAAGGGTAAGACCGGCATTACCAGTTGCCTTAGAAGCATACTCATCGTGCTTCTTCCCCTCTTCGTAGATTTTCTTCTCTACTACTTTTGCATCTGTCATTTCCATAATACAATCTTTTGAAATCCTCAATATTAACTAACACTATTTCGTAACGTTACACCGCAAAGTTAGCGAGTTGTGACGGATAATGCCATAACACGCTCAAAGATTTTGTATTACGCTGATAATCAGATATATAAGGTGATAGTCGGTACTATCACATTGCAAAACATTCTTTCCAGTGTTTGAAGAATTGGAAAGAAATGGAAACAAAAAAAGAGAAGCCTCGTTACTTGCCTCTCTTGTGTTTTAAGAAGTGAAGAATGTCCCACTTCTTCCAGTATCGTGTGTGTCCGCGCTTCTTGCACTCGCCGTTCGGTATTTCTCCTCGCTTAACCATTCTATTGAGTGTCGCATCGCTTACGCTGAGCCTGTCCTTTACCTCCTCTGCGCTCATCATCGGGTTAAGCATATTCGGAAGAATGTCCTGGCAGAGCGTTTCTATATCGTCGTCGCTCATACCGCAGGCTGTCACCTTCTCGCCGTTGCGCTGCTGCTCGTCTGCCTTAAAGCACGAATTTGCGAGTGATTGCAACATTGTACCAAGCATCTTGTAGCCGAAAATCTTTCTCATAGCATTTCTTTTTAGCTGAACATTCTTTTGCCAAGCTTTGATTTGCTGCAAAACCATTCGACAGCTCCGTAGACATACAGCAACAACGTGAACGCCATGATTGCGAAGTGTGCCATTATCATCTCGTTGGTTGTGTACCAACTCCAGTAGACGATGTGTATGGAGTTGACGGCGAAGAAGTAGAAGAACGGTATGCGGTATCTCCAACACAGCCAAAAGAAGCGTGACGCGAGAATTATAACCATTGGCAGCACATAGACCATGATATAAATGAACGCATAGCACGCCCAGTTCGCCTCATGCACCACGAACATCTCTTTCGGATTGCGGCTAAAGTCGAACATGCCGTACATGTGTGTCAGCATTATGAAAAACGGAACCCACTTGCAGAACCAACGGAAGAACCGCAGTATTCTGCGTGAATATTGATTGCCGGACTCTGCCAGCAAAGACATAATCTCCGATATGTCCTTGCCCTTCACAAGAGCAAGAAACATCCTTTTATCATCCTCGTTCATAGTAAATATTTTTGGTTTAACGTAACGTTTATTAGTTCTTGCAATGCAAGTTAGTCATTTATTTTCAAAGTTGTACGCTTTGTTATCTTTATTTATATTAATTTAAACTCCTTGCCTATCTTCACAGACGGGCAAGGTTCCTGAAAACAAATTACCTTTAAAAAACTAACAACTAACTTACCTTCTTCTGTGTATCAGCCAAAGCAGCAGTGATATAGCGAATAACACCACCGCTACGACCACTATCTTCCCTGCGAACATCTGCGTCCGCTCCCACCATGTAGCCTTGTGCTCAACTGGCACCGGCACTGGAATTGAGTCCGCTCGCAGGATAGACTTGTATATCGTGTCCGTCTTCACGCTCACTCTATCACGCCATTTGTACACGTTCTTTGTCTTATATATCGTATCTCCTATCATGTAGCTCTCGACATAGATAGAGTCATGTACGCGGAACGTATCTGCTTTGTAGTTGGTCTTGTATAGCGTGTCCGTCTTGTTAATCACTCGCTCCAACACAACAGGTTTTGGAGTTGTGCAGCTCGTCATAACAAGCAGGAGCAAGTGCAGCATCGAGCCAACGATGATAGTAAAGCCGTAGCGGCAAATGTCATCCCACTCAATACTCGGTAGCTTGTAACGCTTCCATTGATACACCTCACGCAGCACCATTACTGGCAGCGCAAGAACGCCTACGAATATAGATGTGATAAACCATCCGATAGTGCCTTGTCGGTTTCGCTTGTTCTCGTCGTAGCCTTCATCTACCATATCGAGCTTGTCAGCCTTGTAGAAAATAAAGAGCGTTGTCGCTCCTAAGACGATGCAGTTCAGTAACATCAGTATTTCTCTTATATCCATATCCGTTAATTTTTATTGTTATCCATTGCTTCCTCTACCGCCTCGCCGATGTTTTCGTTCTTCCTCTTGATGAGAGCGATAATAAGACGTTTTATAGAGAACGTGTTTTTAATTCCGTGCAGTGCACATACGTGTCCTACGATGCTGTCAATCTCCCAGATGCAGCCGAAGCCCAAGCCGATAGCCGCTGTTGTTACGTGGTTTGCCCAGCCCAGCGGTTCGAAGATAGCCAAGCCGAGTACCGAGCCGAGTATGAGATACGTAACGTAGTCCACCGCCTTGTTGCACGTTCTTCTGCCTGCTCGCGAAAAGCGGAAGTGCTCATGCTTTTTTAGACTCTCCGAAACGCCGAACCAAAAATCGGCGACGATAAGTACGACGATAAGTACGAGCATCCACCGTAGATCAAACAGAGCGGTGAGCGCTTCTGTGCTCATAGTGCCGACCACGAAAGCCTTTCCTGTACTTGTAGTGATATTTCCTGCCATTTCTCCGCCTCCTTACTCAATGGTTATGTATATCTGTTCGCCTCTCTCATCCGCAGCCTTCAGGATAGGGTACACCTTGCGGAACGTTGCCGTTGAGTTCAGTACCTGTCCGACCGCCTTGTTTTCTCCGACAAGGATGCAGCCCTCTGTGTCCTTCGCGGTGTTGCCACAGTGAATAAGCACGCCTTGGTAGCCAGGTGTATTGCACAGTCGCGGCAGTCTACCTTTGCAGAACTGGTACTGCGGTCTACCTCCGAAGCGTGGCGATACCGTCTTCATATCGACGAGGTATTTGCCAGTAGGTATGGCGGTTTCGCCGTGCACCTTCACTCCGCATATCTGCGCAATCGACATATTAGATGTCAGTCCTCTGTCCTTGTCTTCGAGCGTGTCGCAGACGTATGCGCCGTCAACGTACATCTTGCCTATAGTGTACGTCTCCTTCTTTGCTATTCGTTTTACCTTGATTTCCATGTTATTTTAGATTTAAATGAATAATGTTAATACGATGTTGAGTATCGCGCAGCACTCGACGATGAACAGCCAATAGCGGCGCTTCCAGATGCAGAGCACAGCAGCGAGCACGGCAAACAGCACGGTAGGCAGAGCGTCGATGCTGCACGCCCATGCCACGCTTGATATTGCCGAAGTGATAGCTCCGCACTTGTGTATTGTGCGCTGACTCTCGTCGAGGTACGCAGGAGCTGCGCCCACAAAAATGATGCCCGCGCAGGTAAGAAAAGCCATGCACTCCAAGCCGCCTTTTGAAAGCATGAGCGGCAAGAACGATGCTCCGAGTGCCGCCATGAGCGCAGGAAAGAGCCAGTCCTTATCTGCGAGGTAGTACACCTCCGATAGCATGGTCGGCACTCGTCTTACCACGCAGCAGCTGAAAACGTACAGCGCAAGAGCGATGAGTATAATGATAGCTAATGTCATAATATTACACCTCCATCTTTAATTGCGCAGGATAGCCTGCCGTGATGTCGTACTTCTCCACCTCCTCGATGCTCGTCAACTCGCTCACAGCCTTCTTGTGTGCCGCCGTCACGTTGAAACACTCGTATGCGTAGTTCTCGATGCTACGCATGAGCATTTCAGCTTGTGCGCACGGCATCGTGAAAGACATACCTTTCATCCATATTGAGATGTTTTCCTCGCCCAACGCTACCTTGTCGGCGATATTTTGTCGCAAACCCATGCGCTTATCGACATTCGGAGATGATGAGTCGTCTTTACTCCACGGAATAAGCATGCCGTTCAGGTAAAAGCCGTTGACAGCAGAAGATTTGTCGTAAGCGTCAATCTCTGCCAGCAGTATCTCTTTCGCTTCTTCGATCGTCTTGCCCTCATACTTCTTTTTGTTCTCGGCTCTGAGGTAGTCGCTGTATGCAACCACCTCATAATCCTGCAACTCCGCGTCTTTGGCGCAGTATATCTCACTCGTATAAGTGTCACCGCCTTTAAGTATAAAAACCTTATCTGCCGACACCTTCACGCAGCCGTTTTTCACCTCCGTAACGGTCACATTGCCAATCTTTTTTAATTCTTCTATCTTCATATCCTTATGCTATTATATATCCCTTTGCCGTCATTGCTGCGATGTCATCCTCCGAAAGCACTGCCTTTGTTTGTTTACTAAGTGTTAACGTAAAGTCCGGCAAGCCATTTGCCTTGCGGTCGTAAGAATTTACAACGAGGCTTTCCTTGACAGAAGCATCCGTCCAAGTAGTAAAGTGTAAACTTGCTTTAGTCGCTGGGCATTTAAAGAATCCAGTACCTAATTTCAACGTTTTTGGGATAAAGTTGTATTGACCGAGATAGTCAATGTTTTTGCAACTCTCAAGATTCCAGCCGCTTAAATCCAAACTCTGCAACGAGGAGCATCCGTAGAATATTTGGTTCATGCTTGTAACCTTGCTCACATCCCAACCCTCAATGCTCAAACTCTGCAACGAGGAACAACCAGAAAACATTCCGTACATGCTTGTAACCTTGCTCACATCAAAACCCTCAATGCTCAAACTCTGCAACGAGGAGCAACCAGAAAACATTCGTCTCAGTGTGACGTTCTTACTGATGCCAAGATTATTGAGGGCTAATGACGATATTTTGTTACAGCCTTGAAAAAGTCCTTGAGCTTCTCCTTCTTTATAATAGGATAGTCTTATCGCTGATGTCAAATGAGACAAGTCTGCCCATAACAATGGGATGAACGGACCATATTGCTTACCTCCAAATTGAAGTTGTTGTTTGGGGTATAGACGGGTTCTTGTCTTGCCTTTTATGATTACTGCTTTGTAATCTACATACACCGTCGTATCTGCCAAAAACAAGACATCTACCCAGTTTCCGTGCAGCTCGTCTATCTTCTTTCGCGTCTCGTCTTCTTTCTGCGACAGATTGCCCAGCTGCGTTGATACGCTCGCCAGTACACCATCTCTCGTTACCTTCATCGTCAAGTCAGCCACGCCCACCTTGTAGCTGACGACAACCTTTATAGCGGAGTTGCCCTTGAAGTGGCTCATGTATCGGCAGTAGCCGTCCTTCGGCAGTTCCGCATCTGCGTTAAGACTAACGAGCGGCGAGTATGTGCCAACCTTTGTTTCGTACACCATAGGCAGTGCATCTACCGTAGCACCTGTCTCGTCAGTAATAGCAAAGCTCTTGTCCTCGGCATAGGTGTATGTATATGTGTGTGTCGCACCCAGATACGTAGCCGTAGCCGTAGCCGTTGTGCCGTCGGAGTTGTATGTGTAGGTGTAATCAATGCCGCGCGTCTCCACGCTCTGTATGTACTCTGCGAAGATGCACACGCTTTCGTCTATCACGTTCGGTTTGAACAGGTATACGTTACCTTTCTCCGCCGTGAACTCCGCAATAGCCCAGCCGCTCTTGTTTACCTTCGCACCGCTTGCCGATATAGCCTTGTTCGTCTCCTTCGCCGTCAGCACGATGTCTGGTCTGTCCGTGTATGCACCCATTGTTTCCGACAGGTGTTTCACCTCGCTCACCACGTCGCCCACCTCGGCATAACTTGCCAGTTGCAGTGATGTGCTCTCTCCATTGCGGTCTGTAACGGTCAGAACATCGTTAGCGAGGGAAGCATCCACATTCTCTGCTGCCACTGCCGCCGCGTTTGCTTTTTCTGCCGAAGAATTGGCTTTGGAGGTAGCAATAGTAGCTTCACTTGCGGCATCAGAGGCTTTCTTTGTCGCTGCCTCGCAGTTCGTCTTAGTGGTTGCGAGGTCGGCTTCACGCTGTTCTTCAGCTGAAACGCGGAATGCCTCCGCAGCGGTTCGGACTTCTTCCGCTTCCTTACGTTGTGTTTCAGCAGCCTTTCTTTCCGTCTCATTAGCCTTGCGTTCCTGCTCGTCGGTTCTACGTTCATCCTCTGCTGTCTGACGTGCCGTTTCTCCGTTGACTCGCTCTGATTCTTCCACCTGGCGAACATCCTCGTTGCTCGTGCGCTCTATTTCTGCTGACACACGCTGCTGTTCGGCAAACTCTCTGTTGCTTTCAGAGGTCTTACGTTCGTTCTCATTATTCACACGCTCCGCTTCTGCGTTCTGACGAGCAATCTCCGCAGTTTTTCTTGCTGTTTCGTTGTTGGCACGCTCGCTCTCAGCCTCCAGTCGCGTGTTTTCGTTCTGCTTGCGTGTAGCTTCCGCTTCGACGCGCTGCTTTTCTGCTTCTGCACGCTTGCCCTCCTCCGCATTTGCCTTGTCGGTAGCAGTGTTCGCCGCACTTGCTGCGGTATTCGCATCGCTGACAGCGGCATCAACGTTTGCTGAAAGTTCAGTAAAAGTAGTTGCTCTCTGCTTCTCCGCTGCAACACGGGCGGTTTCATTCGCTGTGCGTGTCTTTTCAGCTTCGGCGCGCTGTGCTTCGGCTTCGGCGCGCTGTGCTTCGGCTGTCTTTCGCGCATCCTCGTTGCTCATGCGCTCGACTTCTGCTGCATTGCGAACCTCCTCACTCTCACTGCGTCTGCTTTCTGCTGACACGCGAGCGACTTCTGCTGATGTACGCTGCTGTTCCGCAGAAATACGCCCTTCTTCGTTAGCCTTGAGCGTCACATCTGTCTGCTTCGCTTGTTCTACCGCTGCGTTAGCGTCGTCGATGAGCTGTGTCAGCTCCGCCGTCGGTGGCAGGATAACAAGCGCCGTGTTCATCTCCACCGAGTCCTCGCCCTCGATAAATTCGCCGTTGAACGCCGTGTCGCCCGACGCGTTGTTGTCTACGATGGCGAACTGCTCGTACTCCTTGCTACGCCAGTCATTGCCGAAAATCTTACCTCGGACTTCGAGAGCGTATGTACCCACCGATACAGCGTCGCCCTCGACACGCGCATTGATGATGTTGTCCTCCGTCGTGTCGATAGTGTAGCTCAGAGCCACACGCCGATATTGGTTCACGATGTTCACAACGATGTCCGTGCAGGCAGGCAGCGGAAAAGCCACCTGCTCGCCATTCACCACCTTGCGCACTGGTATGCGCAACGTGAAATCGTTGCCTCTAACTATTTTCTTCATATTATTTTGTGTTCTATTGTTGTACTTTATATTTAACCATAAATATTTCCATTCCACCCTACGGCGGTTAAGCGGTTGGGGTTAACTCCACTGGTAGAATTGCCAAAAGTAGTCGTAATCTCGCAAGTCGCGATAAGTCTTTCATTTGGGGAAATTTCATTGACTTTTAGAGATCCAGTTGAGGTCGTTGTTCCTCTTTTATTTATTGTACCTCCTCCATGTACAACGAATGTAATGTTTGCTCTATTCTTGATTATTAGTGTTTGTCCAACATATTGTAACGCTTCGTCAGTCGGCACACCATGAAGGTTATACAAATTATCTTTAGGGTTGTAGAATGGCAATATAATGTCAACCTGTACGGTTTTAAAGTAATTATAGAAATCGCCTTGAAACTCCACGAACGAACCCGCATTAGTAAAGTCGAATAATACAACGCTTAAGGAAGCTGCGGGTATTCGGTATTGGTCTATGTTCTCTGGTGTAATAATTGTCTTTTTCTTTTTGACAAAACCGCCAAACAGACCTGCGCCAACCTCTAACAAACCTTTCTCATTAACGCTTGCGGTTGTCTCGCCGCTATTATTACGCACCTCAAACTTGTCCGCAGTTGCCGTTATCTTGCCGTTCTCGATGTCGATGCCCGTAGATTTTAAGTCGGTCTCCAGCTTGCCTGCCTCCGTCTTGTCGTAAGGCGATAAGCTCCAGCCACCGTATTCCGTGCCCTCCATTATCATCGGTCGGCACACGTCGATTGCACCGTTTCTGCGCACGGCAAGTTCAAGCAACAGCTTCGTGCAGCCGTCGGGTACGGTAAACGTCGCAGTAAAGAGCTTCCAGCCACCTATACTCAGATAGATATTGCCCGACTTGACAACAGCACCTTCCGTACCGCCGTCAAAGCGCTTGATAGAGTAGTAAGCGCCATTATCAAACAGGCTGACAATCTTCGCCCATACACTGAATACGTACGTCTTGCCAGCCGATACACGCACATCCTTAAAGTACAGACCTGTGTATGTGTTCGCAGTAGCGCCCGACGCACTGAACGTTGCGTAGTTAGAACCGCCGACGCCGCCACCGCTTGTTATCTCTACCTTTTGCGAGTGAGCCGCCGTTATCTTTGTGATTTCATCCCACGGACGCAGCGCAGAGCCTACGATGCTATTCTTTAGGTTCGTGGTCGTTTCAACCTGTAGAGAGATTTTGTCCGTTGTCTGCTCTATCTTCGATACCTTATTCTCAGTATTCGTCTGCTTCTGTGCAAGCGAAGTAATACTCTCGGCGGTCTGCGTAAGCGTTGTGTTTATCTTGCCTATCTGTCCGTCCACTTCCTGCTTGTTCGCAGCTACCGTAAAAGTCAGTCCGTCAACGTTTGCCACAATCTCCGCAAGCGTCATCTCCTTCGTTGTATCGCCGTCCTTCACCTTTAGCTTGAACATCGACGCAAGTGCAAATATCTCGTCGCGTGACACCACGAATATCTCCTTGCCGTCAAGCGTGTAGTCGTTCACGCCCTTGTACAGCTTGATTGACGGAGAGTCTTCGCCGTAAGCCGAGAGGTACAGCACCGACTGGCGTGCCACATCGGTTGTATTACCCATCTGAACAAGCTCGTCGCCTACTTCGGGCTGCGAATCGCCGTAGTTACCTCCCGACAAAGCAAGGATGTCGATGTAGTCCGTGCCGACCAGCATCACTCTGCGCCAGTAGTATTTGTTCTTTGCGTTCGCCGTCGTGCCCTCCTTGATGTTGAAGGTCTGACAGCGCACAAGGTCGTTGACAGCAAACGGGTTCGTTATCTCCTCGTCGCCTCGCTTAGTTAAAAACGAACAACGATAGACGTCGTATCGCAAGGGTGTCGGTCCGTATTCGGGCAGCAGCGTGCCCTTTTTCAAGAAGTCCACCTTGCTAATCTTCATAGCAGCAGGCGACAGAACAATCTCACCGCCGACACTTTGCAGCTCGCGTATCACGAGCTTCACGAACTCCGCAGCCTTGCGCACAAGGAGACGGTCTACCTCCAGGTAGCTGTCCTCGCTGTCAGAATACTTGCCAAGCTTGAAGCCAGAGCCGAGTGCACCCGAACGGAACGCCGCCGACACAACCTCTTTGAGGGTGGCGATGCCGTCGGAGGAGATGCCGAGGACATTGCTGTCAGACTGCTCGCCAAAAGCAATACCTTCCCAAAAGCGGATAAGTTTCTGCGCGACATCCTGTTTTGTCTTTGAGAGAAACAACTTCGAGCCTTCACTCGCGATATATTCCTTAACCTGTGCAGGCGTAGTGCCGCCACCACTACCTCTGCCGAGCGCGGTTATCTGTTCCTGCATCTTTTGCAGCGTGCCTGCCTCCTTGTCTTCACGCAGACTTACCTCGTATGACGGTATCTTTCCGTTTTCCTCTTTGATTGTCAGCCTGTCGATGATTATTTCCGCGTCAAGTCCGAGGTCTTCATCCTTGAACGGCATAATGTCGCCCTCCTTGATTGTGTCATGTATGCTCTTTACTGCCCCCGAGGTGTCGGCCATTGCCTCGTCATGCTGACGGGCCATAAAGATGTCATAAATCTTCGGTGCGTAGGTGTGTCTGGTGTGGTCGTTCTCTATAAGCCATGCAATAGCGTAGCGCAGCAGCTTTTCGGAAGCAGCTTCAACGTACTGCACAGGCAGCTCGATTCCCGACAATACGAAATGATCGCCCTTGCTAATCTGAAAGTCCTTGTACGGGAAATACAGACCGATGTCTTCCACTCGCTGCAACGTGAGCACCCAGCGACCGTTATCTTTTACACTTCCCGACACCTTAAACTTTCTGCCGGCACACATTCCGTCCGTCATGGTGATGGAGAAGTCGCTCTGCTTTAAGGCGTTGATGTCGAAGTTCACCTTTTCGTTAAGCTCGACCTTGCATGAAGGAGCATCCTGATCATCCTTGAACACGCCGTTGTCCTCTACATTCGTGCCAACCGCTATTTCGTCAATGCGCACGCCGTCCACCTCCATCTCCTTGATTGTCGGAAATATTTCTTCCTTCTTTTCTTTTATGTCTTCCGTATCGAAGAATACACTGCCAGGTCGCACGCCTATGGTGTCCGCTGTAGCCGACTCGACCCAAGGGCGGTCGGTTCGTGTCGAGAAGCGAAGCTCGGCACCGGTCGGATTAAGCGATGCGTGCTTGTCAGTGTGGCTGTTCCACCACTCCTGCAACGACATCTGCGGAAAGCCTGGCAGCATAAGACGTGAGCACGCCATGTTGTTGGGCAGATGGTCGGTAGCGTAGTCTTTCCTGTTGTCGGGGAAAGCCTCCTTGTTCACTCCGCTGACGAAATGAATCATCTTTGTTGACTTTACCGCCTCGTAGTATTTTCTTGCGTCGGCTACCGAGTTTTCCTCGTTCGTGCCGCCCGCAACGCGCACTTCGATATGCTCCTCGAAATACGGCGCACGAAGAACCGTTACCGTAGCCTTGACGACAACGCCGCCGTCATGCAGACTTACGGAGTATCGCGAGGAGCCTTGTCCGTCGGAGATATGGTTGGTGAAATACGCCGACGCTTTTTCAACATTAAGACCACCAAGCTTGATGTCCGCTGCATACCATGCGGTATGATCGAGAATCTGTATCGTATCCGCGAAGTCGGCCCACACCTCCATATTCAATGTTGCGTAGTATCTGTTGGGTAGGTTTTTCTCCGAACCGTATGCCCTCATTCTCGTGACAATCTTCTGGTCGCTTTCTGCGTCCTGGTTAATCTCGACAAGTCCAAATGCTGCGCCGTACTTGAACGTGTTCTGCATAAGCAAGCCCGATGTGTCAACGAACACCTCTCTGTTTCGCGTTATGAAGTTCACGTCGAACTGGGAGTTTACCAACGCAAGTCCTTCCCATACGGTCTGATTCTGTACACTGATTGAAGTTGAGTCTATTTCGGTGTCTGCAACGCCAGTGTCCTCTTTGGTTGTATCGCCACCATATATCTCTTCCCATCTTGCAGCCTCGCAGCCTCGTGTCTGGCTTCTCTTCCAGTTGCGTGAATAGAACTTCCATGCTTTGTCTCCGAACTGCTCGTTCATGTTAGCTTGCAACCTGTCAAGCAAATCGTCAAGTGAGCCGATGTAGAAAACAAAGTCGGGTAGGGCGGTGTAGTGCAGCTGCGCCTCGTCGTTCAGCACAACATCAAGAAACTCCGCTCTTGCCAGCTCGTCGGACAGGGAGTTCAGCTTTATGTCTGAATACTTAAACGAGTCGCCGAGGGCGTTCTTGCGGCCCTGCTTTATCTTGCCCGGGTCGTAGTTCAGCTCGAAGCGCTCGTTTCTGTAAATCAGGTAGTCGCCGATTGAGAAGTCAATGGGGGCCTCGTTCTCTATTGATACGGATACGGAACACTCTCCCATCCACTCGCCGTCGTATGTCAGCGAATGAACGGAAATTTCCTTGCCGTTGGCGTCACGCAGTGGCGTACCGTCCTTATGATAAAGTTTCCATTCCATATCTCTATTTGCTTAATGTTACTTCCGTTACGGGGTCTTCAACTCTCAACACTGTAGAGAACGTTACCACATCTCCCTCGTCGTCGCGGTGCAGGTTTGCGTCGTCTGACACCTTCTTGAGGCGGATGTGTCTTCTTCCCACCTTAGTCCAGTCGCAGTACATCTTCATTTTCATGCCGCTACCGTCGCGTCCGCTCAGGTAGTTCAGAAACTTTCTTATTACTGCGTTAGCTGAGAACTTGTCGCCCTTGCAGCACCATTTCACGGTCATGTCGTATGCTGCGAATTTAAGGCTGTCGCCGAGATATGAGTCTTCTCCATCCTCGTCTTTCCAGTCCTTTACTACAGGCTCCTTGACCTCCATGCCGATGTCGAACGGTATGGAGGCGCACCACACGTCGAAGTCAGCTACGGTCTCTTTTACCACCGCTCCCGCCTGCTCTTTTTGTATGAAGACATTGTAGTGTTGCATAAATATACCTAATTTTCTCCAAAAATAATAAAAAGCGGATAATTATACAAATTAATATATAACTATCCGCGTTTTTAACAATAAATATCCACTTTATCAGCTGATATAGAGCTTTTTTCTGCCACTTGTAGACACCGCGTTCATCCAATCCATCATCCGATCGAGCTTCTCGTTACGAGCCTCCGCAAGCATGACTATCTGCGTGAGCTGCCCGAGCTGCGCTTTCTGTATCTGACCCATTTCGGGAAGACGCATCTTCAATAGTTCTCCGATGTCCTTGACCTGGGCGCGGTTGACACTCACGTCAAGACGGATGGCGTTGACGTAACTTGCGAGAATATCCGCGGTTTCCTCCGTGATGTTCTTGATGCCATTGGTCACACTTCCATCGCCGGTTGCCGAAAGGTCAAGACCTCTGTCTTTCAGGCTCTCCAGTATCGCCGTGATGTTGTACACCGCGTCGTCCGTCTGCTTGTAGAGTTCATCAGCAACGTTCACGACATCCTCAGGTTCAAGTCTGCCTTTCTGCTCGATGGTCGTAGTGAGCGCTTCAAGCGGACCTTCAAGAGCCTTTTCCATAATCTTCTGCGAGATAATGTTTTTGGTGAGGTCTTTCACCATATCCCTGGCCTTTTTCTTGTATGCGTCAATGGCGTCCTCACCTTTTCCCCATGCGCTTACAACTGCGTCGGTCAGCTGGCTCGCCCACGCCTTCATGTCTACGCCGTAGATGTCCTTGAGGAAGTCGGTTGCAAGCTGTTTGATGGTCGTTTCCATCTCCTTGATTTCCTGCTTGTAGTCGGCAATCTTGTCCTTGTCCTTCTTCTTCTTGTCCTGCTCGGCGTTGAGCTGTCGTTGCATTTCGTCCTTCTGCGCCATGAGGGATGCTTGCTCCGCAAGGAAAGCGTTGTCGGGTTCGGCAAGCGACTTCTTGGCTGCGTTGTAGGTGTCACTTGTGTACGGGCCGTTGTAGCCGATAAGCACGCCTGACTCCTGGAGTTTCAGACCCTTCTCGTAGTTGTCCGTTACTTTCTTGAGTGTCGCCTTCGTGTCCTTATCCATCTTGTACGAATAGACACCGCCGAGAGTGTTCTCTATTGCCGTCTTTACATCGTTGCGCAAGCGCTCAAGTTCTGTGATGTTGCGTTCGGCGAGCTTTATCTGGCGTTCCTGCTTTGCGTCATGCGCCGCAGCGAAAGCCTTGAACGGAGAGGTGAAGATGCCGGCTACACCCTGAATGACGCCGCCGACATTGCCTGACATAGCGCTTGTCGCGATGGAAGAGATAGAATTGGAAATGCCGTTGAGAGAGTCAAAGAACGCCGTTGCGTCCTGCCATGCGTTACTCTCAGTATCTACGCCGAGTGCGCTTGCCGTGTCCTTGATGTCGTTGAACGCAGCTACAACACCTTGAATATTGGCGTTTATTTTGTCAGCCGCTACGCTTACCGCAGACATGGCTTTCTTGAACTTGTTCGCAGCCTTCGCTTCCTCCTGTCCTTCCTTAATCTTATTCTCTCCCTCTTTTGCCTTCTTCTTGCCTTCCTGCACTTCCGCAGTAGCTTTCGCAACGCCGTCCCAATCACTGTTTTTCAGCGCGTCCAGCAGTCTTGTCGTAGCCTCCTGCGCAAGTCTTTCACCCTCCTGCTTCAATGCTGCGCCCGCGGTGATTTTCTCGTTGGCGTTCTGAACGCGCTGTTCTGCAACGCCGCTCAAACCTGCATTGAAGAAGTTCTTCTTGCCGCTTGAGAGTTTATTCAACTGCTCGTCAAGCTGCTGTATCTGCTTGCCGTACTCGCGAGCGTCAATAGTTCCGTCAGCAAGTGCCTGATTGATGTTTTCGCGTATCTGCGAAGCGATTTCGGATGCCCGATCCATACCGAGCTGCGACACCGCTCCAAAGAACGTGATATAGTCGCTGCTCTTGTTGAAGGCTTCCGTTTTAGCGGAGTTCACTTCCTTGTCACGCTGGCGCGTGTAACGATATGCAAGCCCGTTATCGCCCGCCTCCTTTGCTTGTGCAATCGGAGTTTCGTACTTGGCGTAGATGGTGGCTATCTTCTCCTGCGTGCTCGCTGTCTGTGCGATGATGTCCGCAGCCTGCTGCAAGCTCTTGACATAATTATCCTTTACCAAGGTCGTTATCTTCTGCCAAGCCTCAAGAGCGAGAGGCGTGTCCTTATACAGAACCTTCGCGTCGGCTTCGGTCATTCCGAGGTTGACATCGTGGCCGAAGTTCTTCTTGAAGTCCTCCGCCATCTTTCTTGTCTGCTTATCCCACACCGCGCCGTCCTGAAAGGCGAGCTTAGCGAAGTCCAGACTGCCGGTCTTCTCGTACAGTTCCTTCTGCAAGTTCGCCTGCTTCACGACTTTCTCCAGGGCCTCCTTGAAGTTTGAAGCAACTCGTTCCCATTCGGGTTTCAGCTCCTCGGAGAAGCGCCACTCAAAGTTCTCCTTGTCGAGCTGCGTTCTGAATTTCTTTCTGTCAATCGTCTTGTCGAAGTTGAAACCGTCTTTCAGTCGGGCGATGCTGCCGGAATAATTGTCGAGGTCAATCTTCTTCCAGTCCAAGTCCTTATACAGACCGAAGACCTCGTTCTTTGCCTTCGCACGGCTCATGCCAGCCTCTTTCCTCAACTTCTGGTAAGCCTGTCTCGCGGCCTTGAAGTCCTCAAGCTGTCTTTTCAGCTCATCAAGCTCCTTATCCTTCTTGTCACCCTTGACCTTCGGAACCTTGTTGGATTTCATGTCCTCGCCCTTGTAGTCATAATTCAGCAAATCAAAAGCTGCACTCACAGCATTGTCGTACTGGTATTTCAACCAGTTCAGCATTTTCTTTGGACTTTTTGATCTTTTTGCAGCTTCGTATTCGTTCTTGAGCCTTTTAATCTCTGTATTGGCGGCATTGCGCGCCTCATACCATGAACCTTGCTTGCCCCACGAGTCTATATAGCTCATATATTGGTCCTTCTTGCTCTTCTCGTAAATGGCGAACTTTGGCATACGCTTTGCCATAGTTCCTTGCACGTCTCCGTATTTGCCAGCGTCATTTACCACAAGGTCTATTACGGCAGAAAAGTGCGATGCGGCAAGTAGACGCTGTAATGTCGATTCGAGTTCAGGGTATTTCAGTATCAGGTTCTTCTTGGCGTCATCCATCAGCTCCCGAACCTTTCGCGTCTCTTCATTTGTCAGTTTTTGCCCAGAACGTATTTTCATAGCAATGTCCGGCGCTACATTGTCTATCATCTGGCGCATCTCACTTCCGACCTGACTTTCAAGCCATCCGTCAGTAATACCGAACGCTTGCAATACACTTGCTCTTATCTCATTGGCACGGTCTTCGGGTATTCCCATGCCGGAAAACAGATTGCTCAAACTTAACTTTGCGGCCTCAAGCGCAGTTCTATCCTTGCTTATATCGCCAAAAATCTTTGTTATTTCCTTTTTGAGATTTTCGGTTGAGCTTTTTGCGTCCAAGCTCAGCTCGAAAGACTTTTTTCGAGCGGTCTGCTTGTCTTCGCCGCCAGTAATAAGGTCGGATGCCACAGCGTCAATATTCTCAAACACTTTACTTGACTTTTCCGCAGCGTCTTTCAGGTCTTTGTACATCCCGCTATCAGTCAATCTTCCCTGCGACAGCTCATTTGCCTTCTGTAGTA
>OJAM01000141.1_pt1 | contig 33998 bp, 31 predicted proteins | sample 1589071 | NCBI WGS metagenome assembly OJAM01 (sample SAMN03283243) | human gut metagenome | biome: human-associated habitat; material: feces | host: Homo sapiens | place: Peru | collected 2012
GACCGCCCGCCGCCGTGCGGGAATAGATGGGGTTCAGCAGGTTCAACTGCTTGATGATGCCCGCAGGGGTCAGGTCATACACCTTGCGCACCGCTGCTGCCAAACAGTCATCCTCGCAGATGCCGGTGCCGAAAGTGTTCACATCCACCATGACAGGGTCTTTTTCCCCGATGGCATACGCCAGCGTGACCTGACAGCGGTCGGCAAGATGGGCGGCGACCATGTTTTTGGCAATGTACCGCGCCATATATGCGCCGCTGCGGTCTACCTTGGTGGCATCCTTGCCGCTGAATGCGCCGCCGCCGTGACGGGCGCGGGCGGCTGCACCAGCGCGTACTCCAGCCGCGCCTGCGGCACACGCGCCCAGTCGGCCGCGCGGCCTGTCCGCCTTTTTATCATATAGGTATTCATAGCGTTCTGTCAATCCCGGATCTGCGGCAGCTCTTTGCCGCGCAGCAGGATCTTTTTCACATGGAACGCCTCGTCCACCAGCAGGATGTTCGCCAGCCGCCCCGCCTCAATGGAGCCGACGCGGTCATACAGTCCCAGCGCCTTTGCCGAGTTCGTAGCGGCGCATTTGAACGCCACGCGCACGTCCGCGCCTGTAAAGCGCATAAAGTTCCGCGCTGCGCGGGCGAGCGTCAGGCGGCTGCCGGAGAGCGTACCGCGGAAATCGTAGTTCACGTCGCTTTCGGGGTCGAGATTTTTGCCCATGCCGTCCGACGGTTCCACGAACGTGTCGGTGATGAGGATGATGTGATCCTCGCCCGCGGCGCGCAGCGCGGCGTTGACATTGACCTTCGACACATGGAATCCGTGCGCGTCGCAGATCAGCTCATAGTACATCCCCGGGATGGACAGGGCGATGTCCGCCGTGCACTCCTGCGGATGCTGTGTACGCTTGGCGGCCTCAGTCATGCCGAGATAGTTGCCGTTGGCGTCGTACAGATGGGTAAAGATCGTCGCCCCGCGCGCCACGGCGCGCTCAATGTCGGCAGGTCCGGCCTCGGTGTGACCGATGGCGGGGCGGATGCCGTATTTGCGCAGCTTTTCCTCCAGCCGGGGAGCGTCCGGCAGATCGGGCGCATAGGTGCAGTGCAGCGCATACGGCGCTGCCAGCGCAAAAAAGCGCTCGCACATCTCGTCAGAATAGTCCAGCGCCCGCTCGGGGCAGGAGCCGTAGCGCTTGTTGATGAACGGTCCCTCCAGATGGATGCCGGAGATGGTGGTCTCGGGGTCATTTTGAATGGCGTCGATGCTGCGGCGGATCATATCCAACTGCACCGCCGCCGCGTCTCCGTAGTCAGAGCTGGGGATGTAGGTCGTGGTGCCATGGAGCAGATGCCCGCGCGCCGCGCCCGCCGGATCGTCATTGACGGAAATACCGATGTCGTGCCACTGATAGCCGTGCGAGTGCTGGTCGATCAGCCCCGGACCGACGTAAAGCCCTGCCGCATCCAGAATTTCCGCGTCTGCCGGTACGTCCACCTGCCCCGCGGCCACGATGCGTCCGCCCTCAATGAGGATGCTGCCGTCGATGATCCGCTCCGGGAAAACCAGTTTTCCGTTTATAATGGCCTTCATTGTTTTATTCCTTTTCTGTACATTGATAGCAGGCGACCAGATGACCGCCGCCGATGTCCGTCAGCTTCGGCTCTCCGGCTGTGCACTCCGCCGTGCAGTATTCGCAGCGCGTGGCAAACCGGCAGCAGGGCTTGGGGTCAATGGGAGAGGTGATCTCGCCGCGGATCAGGATGCGCTCACGACGGTTGTGCAGACTCGGGATCGGCAGAGCCGACAGCAGCGCCTTTGTATACGGATGCGTCGGATTCTTGAACAGCTCCTCCGTCTTTGCCTTTTCGATCATCCTGCCCAGATACATCACGGCGATCTCGTCGGAGATGTAGTTGACCACGGACAGATCGTGCGTGATGAAGATATACGTCAGTCCCCGCTCCTTCTGCAGCCTGCGCAGCAGGTTCAGGATCTGTGCCTGAATGGATACATCCAGCGCCGAGACCGGCTCGTCACAGACGATGAACTTCGGATCCATTGCCAGCGCCCGTGCGATGCCCACGCGCTGGCGGCGGCCGCCGTCCAGCTCGTGCGGATAGGCGTTCACCAGTCGCTCGTCCAGACCCACCGTCTCCATCAGCTCCAGCACCTTGGCAAAGCGCTCATCGGCATCGCGGTATTTGCCTGTGAGCGCCAGTGCCTCGTCGATGGCCTGCGAGATGGTGAGCTTGGGATTGAGCGAGGAAAACGGGTCCTGAAAGATCAGCTGCATATCCCGCCGCAGCTCCTTCAGCCGGCGCCTGCCGACCTTCGTGATGTTCTCGCCGTCAAAGAAAATTTCACCCGCCGTCGGCTCGATCAGCCGCAGGATCGTCCGCCCGAGCGTCGATTTGCCGCAGCCGGACTCGCCGACCACGCCCAGCGTTGTGCCGCGCGCGATGGAAAACGTCACATCATCGACCGCGTGGAGCTGCCCTGCGCCGACCTTAAAATATTTTTTGAGGTTTCGGATCTCCAGAATATTCTCAGCCATGCTCGTGTTCCTCCACATAGTCCTGCCGCTGCAGGCGGTTTTCCGCCGTGTGCTCATACAGCCAGCACTTTACAAAGTGCGTGTCCGTGATCCGCATACGCGGCGGCATTTCCTGCTTGCAGTGCTCGGTCGCGTAGTTGCAGCGCGGCCAGAACGGGCAGCCGGCGGGCAGATCCGTCGGGTCGACGGTGCGGCCCTTGATGGGCAGCAGTGCCCGGTCGCGGTGATCAATATCCGGCAGGGAGTTGAACAGCCCCTCGGTATACGGGTGCCGCGTGCGGTCAAAGATCTCGGCAAGCAGACCGTTTTCGATGATCGTCCCGGCGTACATGACGTATACCTCGTCACACATCTCAGCCACGATGCCAAAATCATGCGTGATCATCAAGATCGTCGTGTTCGATGTCTCGCGCAGCTGCTTCATCAGCTCCAGCACCTGCGCCTGAATGGTCACGTCCAGCGCCGTGGTCGGCTCATCGGCGATGAGTAGCTGCGGTCCGCAGGCAAGACCCATCGCAATGAGCACGCGCTGCTTCATGCCGCCGGAGAACTGGTGCGGATAGTCCACCGCCCGCGAAGCTGGGATACCCACCTGCTCCAGCAGCCGCCCCGCCTCCGCCAGCGCCTCATGCCTGCCCATGTCCTTGTGCAATACAAGGCTCTCGGCGATCTGATCGCCCACGTTCAAAACCGGGTTCAGCGACGACATCGGGTCCTGAAAGATCATCGACACCTTGTTGCCGCGGATGAGCGACATCTCGGCCTCGTTCTGGCTGAGGATGTCGATGCCCTCGAGCGTGATCCTGCCGCGGACGATCTTGCCCTGCGGCTTCGGTACCATATTGAGCACAGTCAGCGCCGTTGTGGTCTTGCCCGCGCCGGTCTCGCCGACGATGCCGATGGTGCTGCCGCGGCGGACCTTGAGATCTACGCCGTTGAGCGCCTTGACTGTCTCCTCCTTGCTGACAAAATGCACATGGAGGTCCTCAATATTCAGCAGCAGCTCCTCTTCCGGCTGCAGCGCTTCGTTTTTCTGCAAAGACTCTTCTTTTTTCATGTCTGCACCTCCGCCTCAGCATTTGAGCTTGGGATCGAGCGCGTCGCGCAGACCATCGCCGATCAGATTGAACGAGACAGCAGAGAAGAAGATCGCAAGCCCCGGTACGATGACGAGATACGGATACGTCCGCATATTCGTCCGCGCCGCCGAGATCATGCAGCCCCACTCCGGCGTGGGCGCGGAAATGCCCAGTCCCAAGAACGACAGCTCCGCCACCCACAGGATGTTGCAGGCGATCTGGATGCTGAGATGCACGATGATGGGCGCCACGCAGTTGACCAGCACGTGCTTGAGGATGATCTTCCACGTGGACTGGCCGAGCGCGCGGGCTGCCTCGATGTATTCCATGTTCCGCACGCCCAGGACGGCAGAACGCACCGTCCGGCTGAGACCCACCGTGGTGGATACGCCGATGGCGATGATCAGATTCGTCTCGCTCGCACCCATGGCAGCGACCATGGCGATGGCCAGCACGATGCACGGCACGCACGCCAGAACATCGATGCAGCGCATGAGGATGTTGTCAACCGCGCCGCCGTAGAAGCCTGCGAGCGAGCCAATTGTGCCAGAGAGCAGTAGCCCCAGCAGCCCCGCGCCCACCGCGATGCGCAGCGAAACGCGGCCGCCGTGGATGACGCGCGCGAGCATATCGCGCCCGAGATCGTCGGTGCCCAGCAGGTGCGCCGCCGACGGCGACTGCAGACGCTCTGGCGTATTCGTGGCGATGGCGACGGTCTTGTAGTCCGCGATGACGTTGGCAAAGATCATCAGCAGCAGAATGACGATGAAGATCAGCAGCCCCACCACCGCCAGACGGTTACTTTTGAAGATGCGCCACATCTCCAGTGCTTTATTTGCCTTATGGTATTTTTTCAGGAACTCGCGCTTATTGACTTTTTTTACATCTTTTACATCAGCCATGGCTTTTTCCTCCGCTCACATACTGCGCCTTGATGCGCGGATCGAGGAAGGCGAAGGCGACATCCGTCAGAATGGACATCAGCGCCACGCCGATTGCCATAACCGTCACGCAGCCCAGCACTGGGTTCATATCGCGCTTGTTGACCGACTCCACCAGCAGCCGCCCCATGCCGGGGATGCCGAAGATGGTCTCCACGATCGTCGCGCCGCCGAACATCTCGCCGATGATAAAGCCAATGAGCGAGACTGTTGGCAGCAGGGCGTTGCGCAGTGCGTGCTTAAAGATGATGCTGTGCTGCTTCACGCCCTTGGCGCGGGCGGTGCGGATGTAGTCCATGCGCATCGCCTCGATCATGGACGAGCGCGTCGTGCGCGACAGCGACGCCAGATATGTCAGGCTCATCGTAACTGCCGGCAGGATGAGCGCCGCTGGGGACTCCAGCCCCGACGCCGGCAGCCAACCCAGCCGCAGCGAAAACAGCAGCACCAGCAAAAGCCCCACCCAGAACGCCGGGGCGGACACGCCGATGAGCGAAAACGCGGTCGTAAAGCCGGAAAACCAGGAGTTCGGCTTCAGCGCAGCGAGGATGCCAATGGGGATGGAGATGACCACGGCGAGCGTCACGGACGTCACCAGAATATACAGTGTGTTCGGCAGGCACACGGCGAGCATCGCTGCCACCGGCTCACGCGACATGAACGAGATGCCGAGATTGCCGGTAAAAATACCGCCGATATAGTTGATAAACTGCACGAAAAACGGCAGATCGAGTCCCAACTCATGCTTGAGCGCGGCAGCGGCCTCCGGTGTCCACTGTGTGCCGAGCATCTGTATGGTAATGTCGCCGGGGGCAAAATACAGCAGCGTAAAAACGATAAACACGACTGCCAGCAAAATAGGAATGGTCAGCAGCAGCCGCTTCAGAATATATTTCCACATAGATATTCCTCTTTCTTCCCGAAGGGGTATCACGGATCTGAGAGCGGGTCAGACGCGGTCTGACCCGCTCAGCCTGCGCACCCGAAGGCGCGCAGGCTGATGAAGCTGCGGACTTAGTAGGTGAGCTTATAGAGATTGTACGGCATGATGCAGCACATCTCGACGTTCTTGAGGTCGGCGTTTGCCAGTGCACGCTGCTCGTTGACATACAACGGAATCCACGGGCAGTCCTCGCAGAGGATCTCTTCCCACTCACGATAGGCCTCGGTACGGGCATTGTCGTCCATATCATACGCCTTGGAGAACAGTGCCTCCAGCTCGGGGTTCACATACTTGGAGAAGTTGTTGGCGCCGATGGCGGCCTCACCCAGTGTGCAGGGGATGGTCAGCGCGTCATCGGGAGGACCGGACCACGCCACAACACCGGCGTTGCACTGCCCCTGGTCGATCAGCGGGATAATATCCGGCATCTGCTCGATGGTCACGATGTTGCAGGTCACGCCAATCTCGGCCAGCTGCGCCTGAATGAGGGCGGCCATGCTGTTGAAGGACGCGTCGCAGGTGAGGTCGAACGTTAGGTTCTCCACACCGGCTGCCTTCAGCAGCTCCTTTGCCTTTTCAGGGTTATACTCGTAGCCGCCGGGGTTCTCCATGTAGCCCATGCACGCGGGCGCGACGTAGTCAAACATGACCTGACCGCAGCCCTCCTCCTGCACCAGCAGACACGCCTCGCGGTCGATGGCGTAGTTCAGCGCCTGACGGACTTCCTTCTTCTCAAACTCCGGCGCGTTCACATTCATAAAGATGTAGAAATAACGCGAGGAGGGCAGACGGTGGATGGTGACGTTGGGGTCAGCCTCAGCCGTTGCAATGTCGGCAGCGGAGAAGTTGTCGCAGAGATCGGCTTCGCCGGTCTGCACCATGATCGTCCGGGTGGATGCTTCGGGTACGACCTTGAAGGTGATGGAGTCATTCTGCGGGGCGGTCTCTGCGTCCCACCAGTATTCGTTGGGGATCAGCTCCACGGAGCTGCCGACCACACGGCTCTTGACCTTGTAGCGGCCGGAGCAAATGGGATCGGACCACAGATCGGGGTTCGCTTCCGCGTCCTTCAGGAACTTGGCGGGCAGGATGGACGCCAGCGGGTCGGCCAGCGCCAGCTTGAGCTGCGGATAGACGTCCGCGGTGTTGACGACCACGGTGTAATCGTCCACCACGTCGACCGAGAGGATCTGGTCAAACATTTCGCCCGCGAGCTTGGAGTTGACGGCGTGCATGACGGATGCCGCGATGTCCTCCGCCTTGACCTCCGTGCCATCGCTGAACTTTGCACCCTGGTGGATCTTGTACTGGATCTGCGTATCGCTCAGGACGGTCTCTTCCTCTACCAGATGCGGGATGGCGTTTGTATCCTCGTCATACTCGAACAGGCGGTCATACACTAAGAAATAGAACGGGAAGTCCTCGTTCGCCCAGCGTGCGCCGGTGTTGAAGCTGCCGAGATCGTACTGCACGGCGACGACGATGTTGCCGTCATGGTCGCCGACCTTGCCGTCCGATGCCGCCGAGGCCGTGGTCTGCGCGTCTGGAGCGGTGCCGTTCGTGCTGCCGCTGCACGCCGTGATGGCAAACAGCATCACAGCCGCCAGAAGCAGACACAGCGCCTTTTTCATAGCTTTCATTTTTCTTCCTCCATATTCTTTTTTTGCGGGCAGGGACGCCCCTGCCGCTCGCTATTTTAAAATTAGCGCATTCCGTTTGGAAGAGTCAATGTATTTTTATGGAATCTGATTTTCACATTTTCTCGCTGAATTTTATGCAAATAGCATAAAACAATATTTCAGAATTTGTTGCAATTGGACTTATTCACAACGCTTCCAGCTTTTCTGCCGCACTTGCAAACTTTTCGCAGCGAAAGGTTTGCGGGGCGTTTCGCCGCTCCACGCGCATTCCTCACCCTGTCTCGGCTCCCCACGGCTGCCGGATGCCCGCAAACATTCCCCTGGCATCTGTCAGACTCTCCAACTTCCGTGCCGCCCTCCCGAGACTGGGTCTGAGCACGTTTTTTCCGGGCACGAAAAATTTTCCAACATTCCCTACGGGAGAGTTCCTTGACTTTTGGAGCGGCGTTCGGTATCGTAATAGCGTCCGAAAGATGCCGAATATTCTGCCGTTACATGCTATAACGGCAGAATTTCCGCTTTTTGAAACATTCCAAATTTTTGGGCAGCGCGCGGACGGGCGCGCAGGGAGGTACTATGAACAGCACTGCACAGGCGCGCCGCGGTGCGCTGTATGTCATCCTCGCCGCACTGGGCTGGAGCACCATGGGCCCGCTGGCGCGGCTTCTGAACGCGTTTGGGCTGTATGCACTGGAGGTCTCGCAGGTGCGGCTCATCTCCGCGTTTTTGACCACGGGCGTGTTTCTGCTACTGCGCGACCGCAGTCTGCTGCGCATCCGGCCGAGAGATCTCTGGTGCTTTCTGGGCACGGGGCTGTGCAGTCTGCTGCTGTACTGCATTTTCTACTTTCGCGCCGTCGAGCGCGTCAGCATCTCCGTTGCGACGGTGCTGACGTACATGTCACCTATCTACATCATGCTGCTGGGGGCGCTTTTGTTCCACGAAAAGATTACACCACGGAAGGTTTTGGCGCTTATTTTGTCCATTGGCGGGTGTGTATTGGTTTCCGGCGTGCTCTCCGGCATCAGCGGCAATCCTGACGGGCTGCTGGCGGGCTTTGCCGCCGGATTTTTCTACGCGCTGTACTCCATCTTCGCCAAATTTGCCATCGACCGCGGCTATCAGACGTGGACGATCCTGTTCTACACCTTCGGTCTTGCGGCGATCGGCTGCGCGTTCGTGAGCGACTGGGGCGCGATCGGCACAGCGCTCTCCGCGCGGCCTGCCGCCATCCCGCTGTGCCTGCTGTTTGGCGTGATCACCTGCTTTTTTCCGTATTTGTTCTATTCCATGGGTCTGCAGCGGATTGAGCTATCACGCGCATCCATCCTCAACTGCGTGGACGTGGTGTCCAGCTCCCTGCTCGGCGCAGTGCTGTTTCAGGAGTACCCATCCTGGAGCGCCCTCCTCGGCATCGCCCTGATCTTGACCGCCATCGTCCTGCTGAGCATCGGTTCAAAAAACCGCAGCCCATGAAAGTGCCTCAAAATAAAATTGCAGGTGTAGATCGCGATCATAATCGTCCTGCTTTGTTCGTGTTTGCCTTTTGATTGATTTTATGGCAACACCGCACAATTGCGCCCGAGCGCTTCGGTGGATATTTTCCGCCAATTCTGCGGTTTGAAAAGTTTGAAATACATACAGTATTCCTACACTTTTCAAACCTTGACTTGACGAAAAATCTCTCGCCGAATCTGCTTGCCGAATTGTGCGGTGCTGCCCTAGCTATGCCTGCTGCCATGCGCATCTGGGCAGCGTCGGATTCCAAAGCGACTTGCCCCATCTCCGTCTGCGACGGCCGAAACTGGCTGCTCGATTATGCGAAAACGCATGAGTTGCGACCTGTTCCGGAAGAAAAGAAAAACACGCCGAACGGCGAAACCGTCGTCTCGGCGCGGGAACTCTGGTTCAAATACGACAAAGACCTGCCCGATGTCGTGAAAGGCTTGTCCTTGGAGCTGCACAAGGGCGAATTTCTGACCCTGCTCGGCGGCAACGGCACGGGCAAGACCACCACGCTCAGGCTGCTGGCAAACCTGAAAAAAGCTTATCGCGGCGAGCTTGCCATCACGGGCAGCGTCGGAATGCTGCCCCAAAATCCGCAGGCGCTTTTTGTGAAACCAACCGTCCGCGAAGATTTATTGGAGATTTTACCAAAATCTGAACGCAAAACCGAGCGCCTTGCACAAGTTGTCTCCCTCTGCAAGCTGGCGGAGCTGCTCGACCGCCATCCGTATGACCTTTCCGGCGGTGAACAGCAGCGCGCAGCGCTGGCAAAAATCCTGCTTCTGAACCCGGACGTTCTGCTCCTTGACGAACCGACAAAGGGCTTGGACGCGGAGTTCAAGCAGGTTTTCGGGCAGATCCTCCGGACGCTGCAAGCATCCGGCGTGGCGATTCTGATGGTCAGCCACGATATCGAGTTCTGCGCAAAGTACGCCGACCGCTGCGCCCTGTTCTTTGACGGAAATATCGTCACAGAATCTACCCCAAAAACGTTCTTTTCTGGCAACAGCTTCTACACGACGGCTGCAAACCGCATTGCGCGCGATGTGCTGCCAGATGCGGTCACGCCGGAGGACGTCATTGCTGCCTGCGGCGGCACAGTCGAACCGGAAGCGGCATTGCCGGAATATCAGCGCATTCCGCCTGCACCGGAGAAAGAGATGCGGACGGTGAAAAAGCTTCCGGTCTGGCGGAAGCTTCTTGCCGCCGTGTCCGGTACCGCTTCGCTGGCGCTCATCGCGCAGGCCATCGGCGTGACAGACCTCACAAAGCTCATTGACGCAAACGGCATGACCGCGCTGGCAGGTGGGCAGCTCAAGCTCTACGGCATTTTGCTTGCCGCGCTTCTTGTGTTTGCACTGTCCATTGGCCGCAAGGCCGACCGACCGGATTATCTCATCCAGACACCCGTGGAAAAGCGCAAGCTGAAAAAGCGCACCGTGACTGCCACGCTGCTCATCCTGCTTTTGATTCCTCTGACATTGTTTGTCGGCGTGTACTACTTCGCGGGGCGAAAATATTACTTCATTTCGCTGCTCATTCTGCTCGAATGTATGCTGCCGTTCTTCCTGATTTTCGAGGGCAGAAAGCCGCAGGCGCGGGAGCTAGTGCTCATTGCCGTGCTCGTTGCGCTGAATGTGGCAGGACGCGCTGCGTTCTTCATGCTGCCGGAGTTCAAGCCGGTCGTTGCCATGACGATTCTGGCAGGCGTGGCCTTTGGCGGCGAAACGGGCTTTCTGGTCGGCGCGATGACCATGCTGGTCTCGAATATGCTGTTTTCACAAGGACCTTGGACGCCGTGGCAGATGTTCTCGATGGGTATCATCGGCTGGCTGGCAGGTGTCTTGTACCGCAAAGGCGTTCTGCGGCGCGGGCGGCTGAGCCTTTGCATCTTCGGCGTGATCTGCTCGACCATCGTGTATGGCGGCATTATGAATCCCGCGTCTGCCCTCATGTGGGCGCACACGATCAACTGGAAAATTATTTTAAGCTACTACGTCACCGGCCTTCCGGTCGATCTGGTGCGCGCCATTGCCACGTTTTTCTTCCTGTGGTTGATTGCCGAACCCATGCTCGAAAAGCTCGACCGCGTCAAAGTCAAATACGGCTTGGCAGAGTAAGCAGTTTTGTGGAAATGCCATTTGGACTACAGAGATACACGATGGCTATCAATGTGTACAGACTTGGTTTCTTGGAGTAAAAAACTCCGCCATTGAGATTCCAAGCACCCTGCAAATTTGCTCAATGGTATCTACAGAAAGCTGGCTGCCCCTGCAGCGAGAGACGCGAAGCGTCGTATAGGGAATGTTTCCGCTTTGGCATAGCTGGTATAATGTCATGTTTCTCTCATGCAGTAATTCATCCAATCGTGCGTGCGTATTCAATGTCCTTTCACTCCTATCAAAAAAAGCAGGGTAAACTTTTGATGATAGTATCATATCACAAATACTGTCCAATAAACAGGACTTATAGAACTCGCCCAACAATTCGGAATTCCAGTTCCGGCGACGCTGGCTTCGGTGCATAAGCCTTGTTGTAAGACACCATAACCGGCTGCATCCGCCGCACGCCGTCACTGCTGAGATATGCTTCCGGATCATCCGGTTCCTGTTCGGCGTATGCCTTAATGTAGCCTTGCCCATCGTAGATCATGACACCAACTTCGCCGGTACGGAGTGTTTCACATTGCTGTACCCACACGATCTGACCGTCGTGATAAACCGGTTCCATACTGTCACCGGACACCCGAACCCCGAACTCTGCACCATCCGGGATGCTGCTTTCCGGAAAGTTGACCATTTCGAAGTTCCCCTCATCTAGGAACGCGCCGGTTCCAGCGGATACCGGCAGGTCGCTGACCGGCATATCCCGATAGCGGATCTCCAGCACTGGCGCTACCTCCCGATACTTCCCGGACGCAATCAGATCCTCCCGATACTCTTTCACTTTTCGACGCCCCTCTGCATTCAGCAGGGGGCGTTTTGTGTTGCTCACAAAATAGTCAAAGCCATCCTCCAGATGCAGCGCAGCACAGACGGCCAGAAGCTGATACGCACTTGGAATCGATATGCCCTTTTCCCACTTGTTCACCGCAACGCGCCCAATGTCCACGCCATATCCCATCAAGATCTGACTGAGCTGCTCCAAACTCAATTTCATGCTTTTTCGCGCAGCACGAATCTGGTTGCCAATATAATTGCACGCACGGTCTTTTGCCGCATTGTAGTCTGGCAGATTCGCCTGATACGCGGCCAAGTGTTTCATTCCTGTTGTCATGATGTATTCCTCCAATTTGGGATGTTCTCATTATAGCCGTCGCAGGTATGCTTGTCAATGAAATGTTCCTGTATGTTTACAAATGCGTCATTGACGGCTCTTAATAGCGTCTATATAATAAAACCATCGTCAATCCCATAACCTCTGGAACACGCGCCTCCACTCCTTGGGCGTGTCTGTCGAAGCCTCTCCAGACAGTTCTGTTCCGATCAGGGATTGTCAGCATACAGAATCGAAGTCAAACATGGAATCAGGAAAGAGGGGTAAGCATGAATCTAGCAGTAAATTGTGCAGTGAAAGCAGATCGGGCGATCAGATGTCCGATTTGCCAAAGAGGACGGCTTCTCAACGCCGCCGAGCATACAGACCTTCGCAGCCTGCGCCTGTTCCGACCGGAGCAGGCAGACCGTGCGCAATGGTTCTCCAAATGCCCGAAGTGCGGGCAGCAAATCGGGATTGCAATCTGCCCGGTTGAAGTAATCATCTAAACTGTAATTCAAAATCCAAATACTATGATACCAGTCAAGCGCACCAACCGCCCACCTTAGAATGTGGGAGTACCGCGTTCGGAGCCTTACGGTAAGCTGTTCAGCTTTCCGTAGGGCTTCTTTTTTTGCGTTTATGCCCTTTTCGCTGAATAGCGGAAAGGGCATGCATGCGCAGATGGGCTGAGAGCATAGCAAAGTATCCGTAATCTCCTCGTTTCTTTTTTGCTCAAGAAACGAAAAAAGGAGATTACAAAAATGGCATGGATCAATGGCTTTGAAAGAAAAAGATTCGATGAGGAACAGAAACGTCTCGCAGAAGAATATCGTATCGCAGGTATGACAAACGAACAGATTGAACAAATGTATCAATTTGATCTTGAGACATTTAACAGTAGACGTAGATTTGCCGAGCATACACAACAATTTCCAGAATGTGTTTTGGATGAGAGCAGCGATGATAAGTCGCCGCTTTTTGAAAAGTATCTTACACAGCTTTCTATTGAAGCTGAGAAACCTTTTGCAAATGATCGATATGGATGGATTGAAAGTATCGATAATCCAGATCTTGCAAAAGCAATGAAATCGTTGTCGATCGAAGAAATTGAGTTGATTACTTTATTTGTGTTTGAGGAATATACGCAGACCGAAATTGCAAAAATCATGGGACTCAATCAGAGTACGATTTGTAGACGTCTTGAAGCAAAGAAAAAATTCTTAAAAAATTTTTTGAAACACGCATAATTCATGTCGTTTTATCGGCTACCACATGAGGGGATTCCCCCCTCACTGAACCTTGAAAAGTGAATATCAGCAACGCGGATCACACCGCAGGTTGGGAAACGCGCACGGCGCGCGCGACGACCCGGAAGCAGCAAGCTTCCGGCGAGCGAGAAACGCGCCGTGGGCAGCCTTGGCAGGCTTGCATCATGCCGCCCAATCTGTTTGGACACACAACGTCTGGCCTGCACGTAAGACAGGCTGCCATGCGCTGGGGTTGAAAGCAGTAAAGACCCCAGTCACAGGCTGTGAGAGCTGCCAAGCTCTGTCTGCGCTGTTCCCCATCGCCGGGGCGCGAGCTGCAAATACGGCGGGACAAACTTTTCAAGATAGGATGAAAAATCATGATCAACGAACTTACCAGAAAAAACGCACATACCGAACTCGACCACATCTTCAAAACCATTCTCCCCGCGCACGGCATGACAGAGCGGCCGGAGCAGATCCGTCTCAGCCACACCATGCTGGACGCCATGTTTGAAAACCGCATTGCACTGAGCGACGCCGGAACCGGTATTGGAAAGACCTATGCGTACTTAACCGCTGCCATTGTGTACAGCCACAGCAGGTTGGTAGACGGGTTCCCATTCCAGCCGGTAATTATCGCGACCTCCAGCATCGCCCTCCAGAACGCTATTGTGCGGGAATATCTGCCGTTCCTGTCGGATGCGCTGTCGGATGATCCGCATATCACAACACCTATTCTTGCCGCCTTGCGCAAGGGCAAGAGTCACTATGTCTGTGACGATCGGCTCCGTCAGCACCTGCAGCAGCGCCCGAACGGGAAAAACGTCATGCAGAAGAAAGAACTTTATTCCCTGCGGGATGTTCTGGATCTGGATGAAACACAGAAACTCAGCAGCTTTGACCGGGAGCGTGTCTGCGTTCCGCAGTTTTGTGACTGCAAACACCCAGACTGCCGCTATCGGCGGCACCTGACCGAGTGTGGGCAGAAACGGTATCTGTTCCAGATCTGCAATCAGAACCTCTGGCTGGCAGACTGTATGCACCGGGAAAGCGGCTTGAAGCCCATCCTCCCGGACGCCTGCACAGTCATTGTGGATGAAGCCCACAAGCTGCCGGAAACGGCGCGGGAGATGTTCGGTACAACATTAACGGCCGGAGAGATCCGCAGCGCAGTCGTTCGGCTGAAGCAGGACGGATACGCGCTGGCAGCAGATCGGCTGTTTTCTGCTTCTTCCACACTTCTGCAAAAGATGGCAGAGCTGTCGCCGGAGTACCCTATTGAGCTGCTCCATGACGATCTCAGCAGAGTCCTTTCTACGCTGTTTTTGATCGGCAGGAAGCTGTCCACGTTTCTGGAACCTGCCACCAAGCGGGCGCTGGAGCAGATCACCGACAAAGTTGTGCTGTTTCTTCGGCCCAAGACAGACGCCATCCGCTACACCGCAGACGATGATGACGGCAAGCTCATGCTGTGCAGCGTCCCGGCAGACATCACATCCAGAATGCAGAATACCGTCTGGAGCAAACAGATTCCGCTCCTGCTCACCTCTGGGACGCTTGCCATTGGCAGCAGCTTTTGCCGGTTTCAGGACGAATGCGGGCTGTCTGGCAACCCAAGAGTCACAGAAGCAGTTGCCGTATCTCCCTTTGACTACGCCGCAAATTGCCGCCTGTTTTTTCCACAGCGGCCACCTCGTTTTTCAGAGGACGAGCGGTATCCCCAAACCGTCGCACGGCAGATTCTATGCCTGCTGCAAGCGGCAAACGGGCACGCCCTTGTTCTTTTCACCTCTTACAAAGATATGTCCACTGTCTGTGAATGTCTCTACCGGCTCAAAAGCGGCATCCCAATCTTCGTCATGCGCAGGAACCACCCACAGATCCTGCGGCAATTCAAGAGCACCCCCGGAGCAGTTCTTCTGGCAACCGGCGCTGCGTGGGAGGGCATGGACTTCCCTGGCGACTGTGTGTCGCTGCTCATCATTCCCCGGCTGCCGTTTGCATTCCCGGACGCCATCCACGAGCATGAAAAGAGAAACTATCCCGCCCTGCGTGACTTCATTCGGAGCGTCATCGTGCCGGAAATGCAGATCAAGCTCAAGCAGGGCTTCGGACGCGCCATCCGCACGGAAACGGACACCTGTGTCGTGGCAATTCTGGATGAACGATGCAGCGCCAGAGGCCGCTACCGGCAGGATGTTTTGAATGCGCTGCCGGAAATGCCGATCTTGACAGAGGCATCCGATATTCGCCGGTTCCTCTGCACCGTCAAGCCGCGGAGCTATTTTGAAGCGGCGGCATAATCAAATTCGTAAAAACAAAAAGGAGAAGCATCATGTATAAACGGAAAACAAAGCTCAGTCCCATTCACATCAGTCTCATTGCACTGGCCATTTTGGTGGTCATTGCCGTGATTGTCACATTCGCCGTCAGAAACGACGAACCAAAAGAGCCTGCCGCGCAGAGTGGCATCGTCTATGACGACTCCGCCGTCGAAGGCGGTTGGGAGACGCTCTCGCAGGAGGAAATCGAGCAGCGTCTCAATGACAAGGTGCAGGCGGGCATGATTAACATCAGCTGCAACACCGCGCCGTATTTCAAGGACGGCAAGAGTGAAGGCAACGTCATGTTGGTCAACGAGCTGAACAATCTCTACCCGCAAAAGGTGGAATTTTATCGCAATGACACGGGCGAAAAGATCTACGAGTCCAAGGCCATTGCGGTCGGCAGCAAGATCGAGCGCGCAAAGCTCGATGTGGAGCTGCCCGCAGGCGAGTACGAATGTACTGCCTACTTTTCCAACTTAGATCCTGACTCCGGCGCAACGCTTGGTGTTGCCGGAGCCATCATCCATATCACCATCCAAAACTAACAAAACGAAAAAGGAGAACCAACTATGAAGAACATGAAGAAACTCGTATCCCTGCTCCTCGCTGTCTGCCTCATGGCAAGCCTTGCCATCGGTGCATCTGCTGCCGAACCCACCACGGTGGATGTCTCCGGCGGTACCGGTACCTCCAGCGTCAGCCTGTCTTCCACCTCGGACGGCACCCTCGACGGTGATCCCGCCGCCACAAAGATGAACGTCACCATCCCGACCATCCTCCCCATTGCAGTCGGCACGGACGGCACGGTCACGACGGCCACCGACATCCGCATCACCAACAATTCCTTTGGCGCAGTTAAGGTCGACAATGTCAAGGTCGAAGCCGGTACCGGCTGGAAGCTGACCGCGTTCGGCAGCAAGGACAGCCTTGCCAAGGTCAAGGTGGACAGCAACATGATCGGCTTCAAGCTCGCGCTGGGCGGCGGCGCGGAGCAGCTCACCAATGCGGAGAATGCGGCTTCCCAGACCCTCATCGACGGTGCCATCGAAGGCTGCTATATGTCCGGCAACGGCGATCAGAGCGCAAACTCCATTGGCATCGCGTATGACGCCATCGTCAGCCCGGTCTCCGAAGCTGTCGTCAATGCTTCCGTCGCGTCTGTCCTGTTCGTGATCTGCTGGGATGCGGTCTAAGCCGCACCCATCCATCGCCGGGGGAACCTGCTTCCCCCGGCAGCTTTTATCATAGGAGGGATTCACTTTGAAAACAAAACGAATTCTTGCGCTGTTTCTGGCTGTCGTGACCTGCCTGTCTCTTGCTGTTTCCGCATCCGCGGCAAGCATTTCAGATTTCAAGGATGTGGACACCAAAGCATGGTACGCGGAAGCAGTAACCGCCGCTGTGGATAATGGCCTGCTTTACGGCAAATCCAAGACGCAGCTTGACCCCAACGGGCTGCTGACCCGTGCGGAAATGGCAGCCATTACAAACCGGTCTTTTGGCTGTTATAAAGCGGCAGACATTTCTGCGTACAAGGACGTTGCAAAATCCAAGTGGTACTACAAAGATGTAGCCCTCGCCGTCCAGATGGGAACGTATAACGGTGTCTCCTCCACCAGCATGCAGCCGGATCGGGCAATCACCCGTCAGGAAGCCATTGCGGTCGTCGCACGAGCTTTGCAGCTCAATCTGGACGATTATGCCAAAACGGATCTGTCCAAGTTTGCGGATGCCAAGGAAGTGTCCGAATGGGCGCTGCCGTACATGAAAGCAATGGTCGCAGCCGGTTATGTGCATGGCCGCACACAGGGACTTGTCCCGCAGGCCAATATCACAAGAGCAGAGTTTGCACAGCTCTATTTCAACATCATCCAGTCCTATATCGCCAAGAGCGGCAGCTATACGAAGGACTACAAGGGCAATCTGCTTGTCCGCACAAAAGATGTCGAATTGAAGGATATGTCTATTGACGGCGATCTCATCATTGGCAACGGCGTCGCAGACGGCAAGGTCACGCTGTCCAACGTAAAAATCTCCGGACGCCTTGTCGTGTGGGGCGGCGGCACAGCGGCGGTTTATTGCAACGACGGCACAACAGCAGCCGAAGTCATTGCCTGCCGTGTGGACGGTCCGGTCAAGGTCATTTTTGACCGCGAATCTACACTGCTGGTCTACGACAAAATCAAAACCCGTATCACCGAGCGCGCAGGTAAATTCCCGGACACAGAGATTGTATTTTACGCAATGGACGATCTTCTGAACGCACAGCGCGATCTCAATAAGATGGTGGACGAAAATCTCATTCAGGCAGAGATCCCCGCGCATCTGTATGCCATCGTTGGCGAGCAGACGGTATCTGCTATGCTGAAAAATGGTAGCAAGACGGACAGCTATACCATCGAGATCCGCAGAGATTCCGACGGCAGCCTCATCGCAGATCCCGTCACCCTCGCAGCCGGTGCGTCGGTCAGCTCCATCACGCTGAAGAAAGCGCCGGAATACGGCAACGCTGCCTGCACCGCGACGGTCACGGTCACCCGCGACGGCAAGACGGTCGGCACACTGGAGGTCAAGACTGCCCTGCATGCTGCGTACCTGTGGCCGAAGGAGGTACTGTCAAAATGAGAACAAAGAAACTGTTTTCTCTCCTGCTGGCTGTTCTGATGCTCTGCTCGCTGTCGGTTTCTGCCTTTGCCGCAGAAACCGCGCAGGCCAGCGTTCCGGTAGTGCTGACCGTCGTGAACTCTGTCTCGCCCATCTCCGTCAGCGTCCCCGCCTGCCTGCCGGTCACAGTTTTGGACGGCTATGTTGTAACGGCCTCCAACGCCGTCATTGAAAACCGCGCGCAGAGCGGTGCGGTGCAGGTCGTGGCCGTCGATGTGCAGCCCGGCGCGTTCGCCATTGGAGACTATGAGAATTTCGGCAGCGAAGCCGGAAAGATCGCGTTCAGCATCAACGGCTGCAAAACGGTCAAGGAAGGCAAGCTGACGTTGGCTGACGGCGCGTTCCCGGTCATTGACGCAGGGAAAAACCTGCGGATCGCATACACCGCGAAGGTCACAGCAACCGAAAAGGTGGAGAAAGTGAACGCCGCAACGCTGATTTTCACCATTGCGCCTGCAACCGGCAATTCATAAGGAGGGAGGAATCGCTATGAAAACAAGAAAACTCACAGCAATCCTGCTTGCCCTCTGCATGCTCCTTTCGCTCAGTATCTCGGCATTTGCGGCGGACGATGCTGTCGCCAGCGGCACGATCCAGGACAGCAAGATCACATGGGAATTGGACGGTAAGGGCTGGTTGACGATCTCCGGCAGCGGGGACTGCAGCGCCTTTACAAGCAAAGACGACCAACCGTGGGCAGAATACCGCAGCCAGATCACGCAGGTTTGGTTCGACGGCATGGAGAGTCTGGCGATCCCCGATCTCGCTTACTGGTTCGAGGACTGCACCAACCTCACAACTGCCGAGATCCCCAGCACCACGCCGATCATCGGCAGACACGCCTTTTATAACTGCCCGCTGCTGACGAAGTTGTCCATTTATTACGGAGAACATACGCTGGACAGTATTGGCGAGGATGCGTTCTGGCGCGAGACAGACAGTGGAGATACCCTTTATATCGGCTACCTGATCGGCTACCCCAAATCGTCTGTGCCGTTCCACACTTACGATTGGGCTGCATCCAACCGCAGCGAACGCTATTTTTATGACCTCTATGGTGTGTACCAGAATGCGGATGCTGGCTCTGCTGCGACCAGCGGCATCAAAAAAGCACCGGGTATTTCTGTTCAGTCCACCGGCACGATCATCGGCAACTGCCCTTCGTGCGGAAAGTATTCGTTCCAGGGCACATACGTTGAAGTCGCACATTCGTCTCGTGGTCATGCCAACTATAATGAATGCAATAGCTGTCATTACGTCCAATATTTAGGGACATATACGACCAAAAGTCACGGTGCTGGGGGCTACGGCTCCGGCACTTGCCCGGATTGCGGCAGTCATACATGGATTCTCCAAAATGTACAGGACGCAACTTGCACCAGCAACGGGTACAGAAGCTATTCGTGCGCTTGCGGCCAAACGAAATCTGAGACGATCTATTCCAGCGGCCATAGTTATAGTTATGGAAGCTGGGAGCAGTATTCGTCCAGTCAGCACCGGCGCACCGGTTCTTGCCGTAACTGTGGTGCAACGGATTATGATTATGCCAGCCACAGCATGAGTTATGGAGCGTGGAGCAATTCTTCCTCCAGTCAGCATAGCCGCTCTGCCACCTGCCGCACCTGCGGGTACTCCACAACGGAGTATAGCAGTCATAACTATTCCACTGGCGCGTGGAGCAAATACAGTGATACGCAGCATAGGCGCTCGAAAACCTGCTCCGGCTGCGGCGCGTCTACCTACGACTATGCTGACCATTCGTATAGCTACGGTTCATGGGTATCGGACAATGAGGTGCGGCATAAGCGTACCAAGACGTGCTCGGCCTGCGGAGACTCCGGTTATGAGTATGCCGACCATGTGGATACTGACGGCGACGGCAAATGCGACGATTGCGGCGCGACCGTCTCCTTGACTGTTACATGGGATGCAGGCAGCAACGGCGGTTTGATCGACGGTAAAGCAACGTACAATGAAACTGTCCAGCCGAACAGCAAGCCGACGATCCCCGCATCGCTCCCTGTCAAAAAGGGGAACAGCTTTAAGGGCTGGTACACGGCCAAAACAGGCGGCAAGCTCTACAACACCGTCACTTCGATCACGGCCAGCACAACATTTTACGCGCAGTTTGAAGCAAACAAATACGTCGTGATATGGGATCTTGACACCGGTCAGAGTGAAACGACCGAGCAGACTTACGGGGAAAAGCTGTTACTGCCGACCGAGCCAACTCGCAAAAATGCAGAATTTTTAGGCTGGTTTACGGAGAAAGACGGCGGTACAGAAGTTACGGCAAACACTGTTTTCAAGGAAACCGCCGCAACAACGTACTATGCGCACTGGGAAGTTACAGAGCTGTTTTCGGTGACAGTTCCGGCCACCTTGCCGCTCGTTGTGGATGAAACCGGCAAGGTCTATGTCGCCGCTGCTTCCATCGTCAACAATTCCACCGGTGATGTGAAAGTTTCTTCCGTCAGCGTTACCAGCAAAAATGGCTGGGAGTTCGTGCCGTATTCGACCAATATGGCAAAGGCCAAGGTGGACGCCAAGCAGGTCGGCTTCAAGATCAATTCTTCCGAAACCAGCAAGACCGGCGATTCTGAGGTCTTCACGCTGGCTGCGCCGTGGACGGTCAAAGAAGCAGACGCGCTCTCCATCAACTATGACGCTGTCGTATCTGCTGTATCGCAGCCTGTGACCGGTCAGGAGATCATGTCGGTCGTCTTTGTACTCGAATGGGCGTAAATGAAAACCGGCAGACCGGTTTGGATGAAGCCGTTCAAGTCGGCAGCACTGCCGCAAAGGTCGTGGAAGGCGCCGCAAAAGCAGGCAAGATCACGGCCGCAGCTGCAAATGGGGCCGCTCTCGGCGGTCCCTACGGCGCGGCTGCCAGCGTTGCAATCGCGGCAGCCAGGCATGGGAAGAAGATCCTCCTTGCGCTGCTCGCCATCCTTGCGATCCCGCTGCTGTTCCTCGTGATGCTTCCAACGCTGATCTTCGGCGGCACGGCGCAGAACTCCGGCGATACCACCATCCTGAACGACCAGGCAGCGATCACCGAAAACATGAACGAGATCGCATTTGCGGTCAGCGACTTGCTTGGAAGTGGTATTGCCGATGCCGAGCAGCGGATCGCAGACGATTTCGCCGCATCCAGCGCCGACCAGTATGAGATCGTCAACCCATATGAGGATGAACGCATCAACAACGTCAATCTGTTCATCTCGCAATACTGTGCGTACCGTGATACGGACGTTGCCGCCATTTCTCTGGAGGATATGAAGCAGCTTCTGCGCTCTGGTATTGGTGAACTGTACGACTATACTTATGAGGACGAAATGCGTGAGGTAGAAGAAATCGTTCTCAATGAAGATGGCGAAGAAGTCACAGAGCTTCGTGAGGTGACAGTGCGGGTTTACACACTGACCTATCGCGGCGAAGCGTATTTTGCCGACTCCATTTTTCATCTGACCGCCGAGCAGAAGACGCTTGCACAGAACTTTGCCGAAAATCTCAGTCTGTTTCTGGGCGACGGTCTGTTCCAGAATCTTTCCTCGTCTGAGAGCAGCTTCACGATCCCTGCGCTTGGCGACATCCGCTACACAGATGGCAGCACAGAGGTCGTCTATTACAATCAGCTCGATGAACGCTATGCGAACAAGCCCTATGGCACCGATAATATTGGTGGCTACGGCTGCGGACCGACTTGCATGGCAATGGTAGTGTCTTCCCTCACGGACGATCTGGTCGATCCCGTGGAGATGGCAAAGTGGTCATATGAGCACGGCTACTGGTGCAGCGGAAGCGGTTCGTATCATGCACTCATCCCGGCGGCAGCCGAAGCGTGGGGGCTGCCGGTCTCTGGCTGCACGGCATCAGAGCCGCAGCGGATCACGGACGCGCTTTCCAGCGGCAAGCTGGTCGTCGCCATCATGTCCGCCGGGCATTTTACCTCGTCCGGGCATTTCATCGTGCTGCGCGGCGTCAAGGACGAAAAGATCCTCGTCGCCGACCCTGCCAACCGGACGCGGAGCGAACAGAGCTGGGAGCTGTCCATTATTCTGAATGAGGCCAGCAAAGCTGCCGGTTCCGGCGGGCCTTTCTGGATCATCGGCTGAAATCTGCACCCGATCAGCACTGCTGACCGGGTGCTTTTTTCACTGCATTTCATAATTTACAGAAAATTCACAGGTTCAAGTGACCGTTTTGCCGTTTTGCGGTGCGTATTGTTATAGAAGGATTTGGAGGACAAACCTATGAGGACAACCATCCAGCAGCTTGCAGAATTTCTGACCGCCTGCCGCGGGAACTGGCGAAATGCCTGCTTTATCTCCTGCGGTGTCCGCAAATGTCATTCGCCGTGTTCTGGTTATCTGATGAGCGCAGATGCAGGCGGCAAGCCTGTTTTGATTCCCGCTGCCGAATATGAACGTCTCACTGCGCAGCGGATCGACCCAAGCGAATGCCGCGGCAACCTCTCCCGCAGCGCCTTTGAGGATATTTATGCGTTATATCTCAACTGGTGCTTGTCAGACGATGAAAGCTGCTGTTTACAGATACTCTCCCTTCTTCCTTCTGAGTAATACATAGGAGGATTTCCATTTGAAAAAAGCCCACATTACCTGTCCATACTGCCACGCGCCGGCACAGCTTCGCCCGGCCAGCAGCATCTACGGCATCCACACAAAAGACCGTGCAGCGAAGCTCTACGTCTGCTCCCGGTATCCCGCCTGCGACGCTTATGTACAGGCGCACAAGGCGACCGGACTTCCAATGGGGACTCTTGCCAACAAAGAGCTCCGGCAGAAGCGGATGCAGGCACATCGGACCTTCAACCAGCTTTGGGAGAAAGGTTTCATGCGCAAACAGGATGCTTACGCATGGCTGTGCGTCCGGCTCGGCATCCCGGAAGCGGACGCACATATTGCCAACTTCTCGGAGTATCGCTGTGACCAGGTCATATCGCTCTGCAAAGAATTTCTGAACGCACAAAGGAAGGTGAAACAAAATGGATCGAAGCAGCATCGTATTGACCGCTGAGCAGCAGTTTCTCGTAGAAAACAGCCTTGAATTTGTCCACTGGACGATTGCAAATCTTATTCCCAAAAGCAACTGCCGTATGGAATATGACGATCTCTTTCAGGAGGGGTGCGTTGCGCTCTGCCATGCAGCGGCAAGCTACCATGGCGGCACATCGTTCAAGACCTATGCCATCACGGTCATCCGCAACCATCTGATCGACTGCTGCCGCAAGCAGACAAGCTGGCGTAAGTATATTTCCGAGCAGTCCTTGGATGACCCGGACGCAGGTCTCCCAACGCCGTTTTGCACAGACCATGCGCATTTTTCCGATGTGGACACCGGCGCAGTGCTTACCTCCTGCAAGAAGCATTATCGTGGTGTTGCAAAGCTCGGCGTTGACGCGCTCGTCCTCAAAACGAAGGGCTTTGACTGCAAGGACATTGCGGTTCTCTATCACACCAGTTCCAATAATGTCGGCGCATGGATCTCCCGCGCGGCAAAGAAGCTCCGCAGCGATCCGGATTTTCTGGACGCTTTCGACATCGCTTGTTGAAATTCTTCTGGCACACCCGTAAAAGAAAAATAAAAGCACATTGGAGGTACTGTTATGGAATACACGAAATACGCAGCCGTTGGGCATTTCAAATGTCATCGCACACTGGACGGCAAGAAATATCCCGTCGTCATCGTAGGCCGGAAGGAATATATGCTCGACGTACAGGAAATGACCGTTTGGAGCAGTCTTGCATGGCGTATCCTGTCACGCAGCCAGATCGCGGAAACCTATCTGAAGCTGACGCGCGGGCTGTCATTTACGTCCCGCCGGACGTTGGACGACTGCATCGACCGGCTTGTTACGCGCGGACTGGTCGCGGAGGGGCGCGGCAGCAGCGAGTATGAATCGCTCTACGATCTTCTTTCCTGCCTGTATATCGCGCCGGTATCGGCAAACCCGTTTCTGCGCCTCGGCGCGTTCCTGAAGCTCTGGCTTTGGGATGGTGCGCCCTTCTCTAAAGCAATTCGCCCGTTCTCACGCCCAAAACAGGATGCAGCGGAACGGCAGATCGTGCGGCTGGCGAATCAGGCGCTTCTCAGCAGTGCGGAATTGATCAAATGCGCGGAGCGTGGCGTGCGGACGCTTCGTTCCGACGCACAGCTCATGGATTGCCTGTATGACGATGAGTTAACCACCAGCGAGAATCTGCCGATCCTGATGGCAGCGTCCCGGCAGGCGCGCCCTGTTTCGGCGGCAATCGCAAACCTGTATCTGCACAAGCAGATCGTCTTTGAGCGGTGCTGAATATGAAAAAGATCCTTGCATGGCCCACACCACTGCTGCAGAAGTGGCTGCTTTCGCTGCTGCTCTGCCTGCCGTTTCTGGCCGCAGCCATCATTTCTGCGTTCTCCGGCGATCGGACGTTTCTGATCCTCAGCGCGTTGCTTTTGCTTTTTTGCGGCGTTCGCTGCGCGGAGCTTTATGTAATGCTCGCGAACGAACGCTATTGCGTGGAGGAAGGCATTTGTCTTTCGGTTTCCAGCATTCCGTTTCAGCGCCAGCGCAGGGTCATTCTGCAAAAAGCAGACAGAGAACAGGTCATCTTCTGCGTCGAAAAGAACAAGCGCCTGTCTGTGGGGCAAGCGTATCGGGTCTATTTGCCGCTTTCTGCAATTCCAAGTGAAGTCAAGACCGCACACTTGCCGCAGCCATGTGCATTGGCAGTCGAGAAAATTGAACCCGTGTCTTTCGATTGCGTGGAATCGGCAGACTGAACCTCTTGGTTTCTTGAAATTGTTGTCTACCTGTTTTCGTTGATTATTTTTCCGTAGTTTGCTATACTATAGATAGAAAACAATGAGGAGGTGCGTTCCATGCCCATTGATGAGATTGAAGTCATAAAGCAAAAGCTTGTCGATCAGATCAAGCCGATTGGCGTTTATCTGTTTGGCTCTTTTGCAAACGGTACCGCGCACGCCGACAGCGATTTTGACTTCTACATTATTGTAGATGACAGTGAGAAGGATCTTCACGCCGTAGCCACTTCTGCATATAAAGCGATTCGCGGCGTGAAGCAGCGCCCTGTGGATATTCTGGTTGGCACAAAAAGCCGCTTTGACGAACGTAAGAATCAGTTCACCGTAGAAAACGAGGTATTCCACAAAGGAGTTCTGCTCTATGGATCAGCAAGTTAAACAGTGGCTTGACTATGCCGCGCAGGATTTAGGCGTTGCCCGGCATCTTTTTGAAAACTATCATCCCAAGCCGCTCGAAATCGTCTGCTACCACTGTCAGCAATCCGCAGAGAAAGCAATCAAAGCCGTAATTGTTTCTCTGCACTGGCCCACCGGGATTCCCAAAAGCCACGATCTTTCTTTTCTGCTGAATCAGATTCACAACTATATCTCCATCCCGGATGCAATCGGCGATGCTGCAGATGCCCTAACGCCATTTGGTACCATGACACGATATCCGAACGAACTGACTGTCGAGGAGCATCATGCAAAGCAGGCAATCGCATTTGCAGAGCAGATTCTAAATTGGACAGCATCTACTTTGCGATAAAGCAAAAATCACAGTTGCATAACCGAAGCGGTCGCAGACTTGCGACCGCTTTTTTCTGCATTTTGCAGAAAAAACGTATTACCGCCCTATTTTATAAGTAGAGGGCATCTTCTATCTCTCGCAAAATCTACATATAGTTTTATCATAATTGACAATCGCAATATATTGTGCTACTATACTCATGTAATTGATGTTTGTGCAGTTCATCGGAACGCGGACCGTATGGTCTGTGCGTGGGGCTTCTCACATTGCACACGTTGGTCAGGTTTGTATTTGAGTGCTGGTAGCATGGTATTTGCCCGCAAGGGGTAGATGTCGCTGCCGGCATTTTTTATATAGATATTCATGCCGGTGGCAGAAAGGAGTGTTATGGCAAAAGCGAGTCTCATCGGGCTGATCACGCAAGGCCCGGAATTGCAGCACAGCGCCAAGGGCGAACCCTATGTCCGCTTTTCCGTAGCCGAGTATGTCGGCTTCGGTTCACAGCGGCACACACAGTTTGTTGACGTGTGGGCATGGGGCTACATGGCGCAGCGGCTTGCAAAATGCAGTCTGAGTAAGGGCGATTTTATCTTTTTGAGCGGCACGTTGGAGCTGGAAGCGTTCACAAAAAAAGACGGCGTCACAAAAGATAAACGCTTGAAACTCAGATTGGACGATTGGGCGCCTGTTCCGCAAAAACGGGAAACAGGCTGTCCAACACAGAATGAAACAGAGGTTTTTCCTATCTCCGCCGAGCAGATCGACGGCGACCGGGAAGAACTGCCGGAATAACGCCGGCACAGCGGAAGAGGAACCGCACCAGATGATTCAGAAATGATTCGTCGGTGCGGTTCCTCTTTTTTTATTTTATCGAAAGATTTTTGAAAGGTGGCTTATTTTTATGAAACGATCCAGTCCCCTGTGGGGAAGTGTCTCCGTCCTGATTGGTGTGGTCATTGCGATTTTAGCGTTGGTGCGCGGCGCGTGGCTCGTCCCGCTTTTGCTCCTGACCTTTACGGCGTGGGGTCTGTGGGTGGTCATGTTCCAGCTTCAGCCCGCATGGGATTCCATCCGCGGATATCGGAAGAAAGAGCACGACGCCAGACGGCAGCGGGAAGCCTCGCTTTACAGTACGGCGCAGGCCAATGCCGACGCCATGCAGCTTCTGCTGCGGCACGTCAATCATCGCATCTCCGCGTATCTTAAATCGGTCTATCCGAGCGCCCGCTGGGAGTGGACGACCGGGAACCCGACCGCACTCATCATGCAGGGCGGCACCGGTCGGATTCGCGTCTATGGCATCGAGGAATACGACTATGCAGACGTTCAGATCGACCGCAATGGCAATCTTTCCTGCAATCTCCTGAAGGTCGTGCCGGTGCAGCCGCGTGTGGATGCGCCGACACCGCCGAACCAACAGCCAGTCGATCCGCAGGTCTGGTATGACGTAGAAGGACGTGAAGTGTTGGAACGTGTGATTGCGGATCTGGATTCCCGCGGCCACAGCAGCCTGACACTGAAAGAAGACGGCAGCGTGTGCGTCCATGAGGACGACGACACGCAGGATGTTCCACAGGAACATCTCGCTGCATTCCCACCGAAGGTCTACTGGCCGCGTCTGGGGCAGGTGTTGGAAAGCGAAGGTCTGACCGCAAGCGTCCATGACAGCGAAATCGCCGTATCATGGTAAATTTTTTAGAAGGGAGTGAAACACACGAATGAAAAGCGGACGCAGTATTCAGGATGTGAGCCGCGAGATCCTGCGCCAGCAGGAGGCAAAGGCAGACTAGCCACCTCTTTTTTACACAATATTTTTTCTTTACACAAGCTGGAATTAAATTTCATTTTTCTAGTATTACGCTAGGCATGAAGCAGTCTGAACCTGTATGCGCAAAAATCAATTCATATTTTCCTATTACCCATGCAGAAAAAATGAATTATGTCCCTATTTTATTGGTGTAAGGCTCTTCAAGCAATGCACCTTGACAACGGAATACCCATCTGGCAGGGAGATACAGCAGCCGCGGACAGTATGCGACGATATGAGCGTACCCACGGCCCAACGCTGCACAGCAGCGACTGCAATACGCGCTCTTGACCGGAGCGCAGGAACGGACTGCCGGATGGCACAATTTGTTGAATTTCGCGTCATTGATCCGTAAAAGAAAATATAGGAGGTTTTATTATGTTGGATAACACAACAGCTACAAGCTCTGCTCTCAATACCGAACAACTTCTTACCGTCGATACGCCAACGCTTTGCAAACTTCTTTGCTGCGGACGCTATACCGCTATTCAGATTGGGGATCTCGCGCACGCGCGTATCGTCACAAACAGCCGTGTTCTTTGGAGTGTACAGCGCATCAAGGAGTATGTCTACAAAATCGCCTGTTGATAGAACCTCCACAACAAACAAGAGAAGGTGATCTTCTATGGCAAGTTGCAAAAAAGACGCAAAGGGTCGGAAGTTAGGGAAGGGGGAAACCTATCGATCTGATGGCCGCTACTGCTACTCTTACACGATCTGCGGCGAACGAAAATGGCTCTATGCCTCTGATTTGGCTGAGCTGCGTGAGTTGGAACGAAGAATTGAACATGACAAAGATGACGGCATCCGCACGCAGGAAGCCTCTAAAATCACACTCAATGATATGTTTGGAACTTATATTGCCACAAAAACCAAGATTAAGACCAGCACCAGAGAAAACTATCTGTACCTGTGGAATAAATACATAAGGCCCACACCGCTTGCGCACCAGTCTCTTATCAACATCAAGACCAGCGACATCAAGAAACTCTATGGAGATCTTCTTGCAAACGGTTTTCGTACAAATTCCTTGGACAGTATCAACAATCTGGTGCATCCGACCTTGGAAATGGCAGTTGATGACGATCTGATCCGCAAAAATCCGAGCAAGGGTGTTTATCGGGCACTGAAAGAAAAGGACTGCAAAAAACGCGTCGCACTAACACTGGCGCAGCAGCAGGCTTTTCTAAATTACGTCAATCAGAGTCCAGTCTATCACCACTGGACGCCGATTTTTGTAACGCTTCTTGGCACCGGAATGCGTATCGCAGAATGCGTCGGCCTAACACGAAAAGACATTGATTTTGAAAACGAGCTTATTTCCGTCAATCACAATCTACTATATCGAAAGATTGACGGAAAATGCCGTTTCCTGATCTCAACGCCAAAGACAGCAAGCAGCATTCGCTTCATCCCGATGTGCCCAGAAGTCTTGGCTGAACTGGCTGGACTGATTGCTATTTTGGACACGCTCTATGATACACCCAGTCCAACGATTGACGGCTACACAGATTTCATCTTTCGGAACCGCTATGGAGACCTACTGAATCCCCACAGCCTGAATCGCGCGATTGAACGAATCATCCGAGACTACAACGCGGAGGAATTGAAGCTTGCCGAAGAAGATCAACGACCACCTCTATTGCTCCCACACTTCTCCGTTCACAGCCTGCGGCATACGTTCTGTACGCGAATGTTTGAGGTCGAGTCCAATCACAAGGCGATCCAGACGATCATGGGACACGCCGAGATCAGCACCACTCTGGATATTTATGCGCATATTACAGAGGACACCCTTAAAAAATCGGTGCAGCACATGAGTGCAAAAATCAAACTTTTTGGATAAGAAAAACTGGAATGCACAGGGTGTCTGTGCATTCCAGCTTCATATTGTGTCATATTGAATTCCGAAAGTGTGTCAAAAACGTGTCAAATTGGGAATTTAATACATTTTCGCGCCCGCCGGAATGTGCGGGTCGAGCATCAGAAGATGCAGCTTTTCCTCGCCGTTTTCGTGGTGGACAGCGGAAATAAGCATACCCTCAGACGCAATTCCCATCATGGGTCTCGGCGGCAGATTCGTGATGGCAACGCACGTTTTTCCGACCAATTCTTCCGGCTCGTAGTATTCGTGGATACCGGAAAGAATCACTCTGTCAGTGCCGGTTCCGTCATCCAGCACGAATTTCAGGAGTTTTTTGGACTTCTTGACCGCTTCGCAGGCTTTGACCTTCACGGCGCGGAAGTCGGACTTGGAGAACGTCTCGAAGTCCACAAAGTCCTTGAACAGCGGCTCAATTTCGACCTTGGAGAAGTCGATCGGCTCGTCCTTGACCTCGATCTCGACCGCGCCCGTCGCGCCGCCGATGATACCGGCTTCCTCCGGTTTTTTCGTCTTGGGAACGTCCAGCGGCTTCATCGTCGGGAACAGGATGACGTCGCGGATGGTGTCTGCGCCGGTGAAGAGCATGACGGCGCGGTCGATGCCCATGCCCATGCCGCCCGTGGGGGGCATGCCGTATTCGAGCGCGGTGAGGAAATCCTCATCGAGCATTTCCGTCTCGTCATCGCCGCGTTCGCGCTGCTCGACCTGCTTCATGAAGCGTTCGCGCTGGTCAATGGGGTCGTTCAGCTCGGAATAGGCGTTTCCCATCTCGCTGCGGCAGATGAAGAACTCAAACCGTTCGGTCAGGCGCGGGTCCTCCGGGCTGCGCTTGGTCAGCGGGCTGACCTCGACCGGGTACATCGTGATAAAGGTCGGCTGCACCAGATGCTCCTCGACCTTCTGGTCGAAGCAGGCGTAAAGCGCGTTGCCCCACGTCTTTTCGGCAGCCTCCGCCAGCTCGACGCCGACTGCCTTTGCCGCAGCAACGGCCTCCGCGTCGTCGGTGATCGCACCAAAATCAACGCCGACATACTGCTTGACAGCGTCTACCATCGTCAGCCGCGGCCAGCCGGGGGTCAGATCGATCGTTTCGCCCATCCAGTTCAGCTCATAGGTTCCGAGGTATTTCTGGGCGAAGGTGGTGTAAACGCCCTCGGCGATGTCCATCATGTCGTGGAAATCGGCGTAGGCCTGGTAGAGCTCGACCGTGGTGAATTCGGGGTTGTGCTTGGGGTCCATGCCCTCGTTGCGGAAGATGCGGCCGACCTCATACACGCGGTCCATGCCGCCGACGATCAGGCGCTTCAGAGGAAGCTCGGTCGCGATACGCATATACATATCGATATCGAGCGTATTGTGGTGCGTGATAAAGGGTCTTGCCGCCGCGCCGCCCGCGATGGTATTGAGAACGGGCGTTTCGACCTCGATATAGCCCATATTGTCCAGATAATCCCGCAGATGCTTGATGAACTGCGAACGGATGATGAAATTCCGCTTGACCTCCGGGTTCACGATCAGATCAACATAGCGCTGGCGGTAGCGCGTCTCCTTGTCGGTCAGGCCGTGGAACTTCTCGGGCAGCGGCAGCAGGGACTTGGACAGCAGCGTGATGGTCTTCGCGCGCACAGACATTTCGCCGCGCTGCGTGCGGAAGATTTCACCCTCGACGCCGACGATATCGCCGATGTCGTATTTCTTGAAGCGGTTATATTCGGCCTCGTCCATTTCGTCCTTGCGGGCGTAGAGCTGGATGCGGCCTGTTTTGTCCTGCAAGTCGCAGAAGGACACCTTGCCCATGCCGCGCTTGGACATGAGACGGCCCGCAATGGAGACGGGCTTGCCCTCCATCTCGTCAAAATGCTCCTTGATCTCCTGCGCGGTCGTGGTGCTGACGAAGCGGGTGATGGCAAACGGGTCCATGCCCTCCGCCTGCAGCTGCGCGAGCTTTTCGCGGCGGACCTTGATCTGGTCGCCGAGGCTGACCTGCGGGGCCGCGTTCTGCTGATTCCTGTTTTCCTGTTCCATAGCTATCCTCTTTTTCTGATTCGTTACTTTTCAACCGTCAGGATCTTATACTTGAGCACGCCGATGGGGGCCTCAACCTCGACAATGTCGCCGACCTTGTGGCCGAGCAGTGCCTTGCCGAACGGAGAATCGTCGGAGATGCGGCATTCCATGGGGTTGGCCTCCTGCGAGCCGACGATGGCGTAGAGTTCCTCGTCGCCCGTTTCCATGTCCTCGACCTTGATGGTGCAGCCGAGGCCGATCTTGCCCTCGGAGTCCTCTGTCTCGTCAATAATGACGGCGTGGGCGAGAATATTTTCAACCTCGGCGATGCGGCCATAAAGCTTGGCCTGCTCGTTCTTGGCTTCGTCGTATTCGCTGTTCTCAGAGAGATCGCCGAACGAACGCGCCTCCTTGATCTGCTCGGCGACTTCCTTTTCACGGGTCGTCTTCAGATAAAAAAGCTCCTGCTCCAGCTCCTTGAGGCGGAGCGCACTGATTTTAAATTCTTTTGCCATTTTACGATCGTTCCTTCCATAATCGATCGGGCAGAAAATGCCCGGTATTTACAGTGATTCAGCAGACATTATATCGGGCAAAGATAGGGATGTCAAGAGAGTTTCTGGGTGATTTCGCGGATTGCGGCCTGTAATTGTGCGTCGTCCGCTTTTTCCAGCTGACCGTAGTAAAGTTTTGCGCCGTCCTCGTCGGAAAGCGTGATTTCGATGTCCGGTATGACGCCGGTATCGGTCAGACTGCGGCCCTGCGGCGTGTAGTATTTGCCGATGGACAGGTTCAGCATGGAGCCGTCGGAGAGCGTAAAAGCCGTCTGGAAATTGCCCTTGCCGACCGTCTTCGTTCCGACGACCGTACCCCAGTCATATTCCTGGATCGCGGCGGCGAAAAACTCAGCCGCGGAATAGCTATCCTGATTGACGAGCACGGCCACGGGCAGGTCGATGCAGTCCGCGTCCGAGCGGTCGATTTGCTTCGAGCCCTGATAGTCCTCGCTCTGGAACAGAATGCCCTCCGGCAGTATTTTATCCAGCACCTTGACCAACTCGTCCTTATATCCGCCGCCGTTATACCGCACGTCGAAAATCAGCGCCTGCGCGCCCTGTGCGATCAGCTCGTCCATGGCGGCGTTTGTCTCCTCCGCGCAGCGAGAATCAAAATTGGCGATTTTGAGATAGCCGATCTGTCCGTTCAGCATTTCATAGGTTGCAACGGGCGTCTGGATGCTGCGGCGCTCGACCGAAACGGGGAAGCTTTCCTCCCCGCGCAGGATCGTCAGCGTCACGAAGGTCCCCTCCTCGCCGCGCACCTTTGTGCGCGTCCCGGTCATGCCGAGGTCAAGCGTTTTTTCGCCCTCGACCTCGATGATGATATCGCCGGGGAGCAGTCCGGCTTCCTCCGCCGGGCCGCCTGCGGTCACAGCCTCAATTCGCATTCCGCCGAGTTCTTCCTGCGCGGTGATGGTCACGCCGATGCCGACATAGGCGTTCTGCATCTGCTCGTCGTAGCTGCTTTTTTCCTCAGCGGTCAGGTAATAGCTCCAGCGGTCGCCGGTCGCCTCGACCATGGCGGACGCGGCAGCGTCGGCAAGCGTATCTTCATCATAATCGTCGATGAAGAACCGGTCAAGATACGCGCTGATCTCCGCCGTTTTGGCCTCGGCGGGTGTTTGCTCCCGGTACGTAAGCTGCATGGTCACGATAGCCGAGCCAAGGATCGCGACGGCAAATGCCAGCACAAGAATCAAACTTTTCTGCCATTTTTTCAAAATGGACACCAGCCTTTCTATGGAAATTTGCGGCGAATCCGTAAGCACGTTTCTGTTTCGACGTAGGGGCGGACGCCTTGTCCGCCCGCCGGGAGATGTTGCATCTGCATGAGAATTTGCGGCGAATTCGCAAGCGGTTCCCTATTTCGTTGTAGGGGTCGATGCCCACATCGACCCGCTGGGAAGTTACGAATTCGCCGCAGATTACCGTAAAAACGGTGCAATCTGCCGGGCGGACAGAGTCGTCCGCTCCTACGCGGTGTAGTACGTATTCGCCGAAAGGGTTTCATTTGTTCGGTTGTTTGCCGCAACCCCTCAGTCGGCTCCGCCGCCAGCTGAGCCTTGAGCGGTGCGTCACTTCTTGATCTCGTCCCAGTAGCGCTTGGCGGCCTGTTCGGTTTTGTTGTCGCCGTAGGTGTAATAGACGCGGTCTTTGATCACGTCGGGGAGATACTGCTGCCGGACCCAGTGGTTCGGGAAATTGTGCGGGTAGAGATAGCCCTGGTCGCGCTCGAAGCCCGTGCCGTCGGCGTGGACATTTTGCAGCTCGCGCGGGACGGGGCCAGTTCTGCCTGCCTTCACATCGGTGATGGCCGCATCGATGGCCATGCAGCCGGAATTGGACTTCGGGGCCGTGGCAAGGAGAAGAACCGCGTCGGCCAGCGGCAGACGCGCCTCCGGCAGGCCCAGTTGCAAAGCGCTGTCGACGCAGGCCTTGACGATGGGGATGGCCTGCGGATAGGCAAGGCCGATGTCCTCTGCCGCGGAGCAGAGGATCCGGCGGCAGGCCGACGGCAGG
>OJAM01000142.1_pt1 | contig 33979 bp, 25 predicted proteins | sample 1589071 | NCBI WGS metagenome assembly OJAM01 (sample SAMN03283243) | human gut metagenome | biome: human-associated habitat; material: feces | host: Homo sapiens | place: Peru | collected 2012
AAAAATCCTTCCTTGGTTATATATTTCTATATTACCACAGAAAGGATTCATCTTTACACAAAATTATTTACAGACTCAAAGTATGGTTAATTCTTTATGTCATCAGCATAAACAATAGAATTATCACCATACTTTTTTCTTATTTCATCAATTGCTTTTTGAACATTAACGTTATTTTTCTTCTTATTATTAACATTAAATAAATCTAATTGTTCTATATATGTCTCTGAAAGATTTGCAACACCAACAGCTACTCCCCTCACCTTTTTATCTTCATCTATCCATAGTCTATCAAATAAAGTAATAGCATAATTATATATATCTATATCACTAGAAATATAATTATTCAAACTAACTTGTTTACTAACTTTAGAAAAATCATTATATTTAATACCAATATGAACCAAGGAAGCATACATGTTTTTCTCACGTAACTTCTTACCAGTTTGCATTGATAAGTCCTTTATGACTTTATATATTTTTTCTTTATCACCATAATCATAAGGTAATACTTCTGAAGTAGATATACTCTTAGGCAATCCATATTCTGACTCCACTTTAGAATTATCTATACCATTAGCATATTCAAACATTTTTATACCCATACTTTTAAAATATATCTTTAACATGTTCTCATCACTATGTGCCAAATCATATATTGTATTTATATTAAGATTTCTTAATTTCTTAGAATATGACTTTCCTATCATAAATAAGTTTTCAATATCTAACGGCCACATCTTCTTTTCAATTTCATCATAAAAAAGAGTATGAACTTTATCTGGCTTTTCAAAATCAGAAGCCATTTTTGCTAACAATTTGTTATTACCAACACCAACATTTACAGTAAACCCAAATTTCTTTTTTATATCTTCTTTTATAGTATATGCCAATTTAACAGGATCCCTAAACCCAGAAACTTCTATAAAGCACTCATCAATTGAATATCTTTCTATATCATCAGAATACGATTTTAAATAATTATACATCATATTTGAATAATATTTATATATTTTGATATTAGGAGAATATACTTCCAAATATGGACATTTTCTCTTAGCATAGTAAATAGGTTCTCCAGTTATAACTCCCCTACTTTTACATAGATTACTCTTAGCAAGAACAATTCCCTTCCTTTTACTCTCATCACCACCAATAACAGCATATCTATCTCGAACATCTATCCTACTTCCTTGTCTTAACATATAACAAGCAGTCCAAGACAAAAAAGCATTATTAACATCAACATGTAATACTATTCGATCCATATACATCACCCATTTTAATTATAGCAAATAATTGTTTAATTTAAAACAAAAAATATTTATTGTAAAAATCATAAATATATACTACAATATAACTATTCAAAAGGAGGAATCATGAAAAAAATTGGTATCATTTTTGCAATGGAAGAAGAAATAAATGCTTATAAAGAACATATTCATATAGATAAAGAAGAAAGCATATTTGATTTACATTTCTATGAAGGATCTTTTAACAATAACCAATGTATATTCACAGTAAGTGGAGTTGGAAAAGTTAACTCTGCAAGAACTTGTCAAATCTTAATTGACCATTATAATACAGATATAGTAATAAATGTAGGGGTAGCTGGTGGAATTAATAACTCCCTTAAAGTTGGAGATATTATTATTGGAAATAAATTAGTTCAACACGATTTTGATATTACCGCCTTTAATCATAAACTAGGATATATACCCAATATTGGCATATATATAAATTCTGATAATCATCTAGTAAATTTATCAAAAAAAATATTAAAAAATAATAACTACACTTTTTACATAGGAACAATTGCCTCTGGTGATATATTTTGTACAAATAAAAAACAAAGTAATAAAATAGCCAATGAATTTGAAGCTTTATGTGTAGAAATGGAAGGAGCTTCCATTGCACAAGTTTGTCATCTATGTCATATTCCATTTCTAGTCATAAGATGTATCTCTGATGTACCAAATAATAATAATGTTATTACCTATGAAGAATTTTTAGATATAAGTTCCCAAAAAATAGCACTTGTTCTTAAAAAAATAATAGAAGTAGTATAATCTAGTACCCCTATTAACAGTTGTAAATACCCAAATAGTATGTTATAATTTTAAAGAAAAAAATTAAAAAGAAAGGACATTTTTGTATGATAACACGATTAGAAAATATAGAAAAAAAATACAATGAAATTACTGAACAATTAACTCATGAAGATGTTATATCAGACATAAAAAAAATGACTTCATTATCTAAAGAACAAAGAGCCTTAAGTGAAACAGTAGAACTATATCATAAATATTTACAAATACTAGAAGATATTAATACTGCAAAAGAGATGGAAAAAGATCATGATATGATAGAATTTGCTCATGAAGAATTAGAAAGATTACATAACTTAAAAGAAGAAACAGAAAAAAAACTAGAAATTTTATTACTTCCACACGACCCTAACGACGAAAAAAATGTTATCGTTGAAATAAGAGGAGCCGCTGGAGGAGACGAAGCCAATATCTTTGCTGGTGACCTATTTGATATGTATACTCATTATGCTAACAATCAAGGCTTTAAAATAGAAGTATTAAACTCAATACCTGGTAGTGCTGGAGGATATGCCCAAATAGAATTTATGGTAAAAGGAGAAGGAGCATATTCCAAGTTAAAATATGAAAGTGGTGCTCACCGAGTACAAAGAGTACCAGAAACAGAATCACAAGGAAGAGTACATACATCAACCTCAACAGTTCTAGTAATGCCAGAAGCTGAAGAATTTGATTATGAACTAGATGAAAGTGAAGTTAGAATAGATATAACTAGAAGTAGTGGATGTGGTGGACAAGGAGTAAATACAACCGATTCTGCTGTTAGATTAACTCATATTCCTACCGGTATTACGGTATACTCACAAACAGAAAGAAGTCAAATAAAAAACAAAGAAATGGCCTTTAAAATTTTAAAAACCAGATTATATGATCTAAAACTTAGAGAACAAGAAGAAAAAAATGCCCAAGAAAGACGTAACAAAATAGGAACTGGCGATAGAAGTGAAAAAATAAGAACATATAACTATCCACAAAATAGAGTAACAGATCACAGAATTGGTTTTACTTCTATGAACCTAGATAGAATAATGGCTGGAGATCTTGGTATAATTATTGAAGCTCTTATAACAGAAAATCAAAGAATAGAACTAGAAAACAATGAATAAAAACGATTATTATAAAAAACTAAATAAACACAATATAGATCCAAAAAAATTAGATTATATCATTAAATATAAAGGAACAAATTCTTTAGATGAAGATATAAACAGATTAATTAATAATGAACCAATTCAATATATTATAGGCAATCAAGATTTCATGGGTAATATAATAAAAGTAGACAAAAGAGTCTTAATACCAAGATTTGAAACAGAACTACTAGTAGATAAAACTATAAAATATGCCAAAAAAATATTCCATAAAAAAATAGATATTCTAGATATTGGAACAGGTTCTGGATGTATAGCAATTAGTTTAAAAAAAGAGTTAAATGCCAACATTACAGGTATTGATATATCTTCTGAAGCACTAGATCTTGCCAAAGAAAATGCCACATTAAACAATGTTGAAATTAATTTCTATAGAAGTGATTTATTTACTAATATTAATAATACTTTTGATATTATTATTAGTAATCCACCATATATCAGTTATACAGAAGATATTATGGATATAGTCAAAAATAACGAACCACACAAAGCCCTATTTGCAGACAATAACGGATTATACTTTTATGAAGAAATTTTAAAAAATATAAGTAGTTATTTAAATGAAACATATCTAATTGCCTTTGAAATTGGTTACAAACAATACCAAGACATCGAAAATATAATAAAAAAATATTTACCAAACTCCTATATAAAATTAGAACAAGATTACTCTCAAAAAGATAGATTTATATTTATATCAAATACTATTTTAAATTAAAGATGTACTATTTGCATCTTTTTTGTTTAAAAAAATTAACTACACCACATAATTATACTAGAAAGGAATAATCAACATGAAAAAACTAGTATACTATACCTTGGTAGTTATAATTATCATAAATATCATTAATATAACAAATAATAATGAAATTATCCCCAATGAATCTATCAGAATGAGAGTAATACCAAATAGTAATAATACAGAAGATATATATATTAAGAACAAAGTTAAAGAATATTTAGAAAAAGATGTTTTAAATATGATAAGTAAAACAAACAATATAGATGATGTACGAGAAATTATTAATAATAATTTAAATAATATTGATAGTAATATACAAAATATATTTTCAAACAATAATTATAATATGAAATATAACATTAATTTTGGTTACAACTATTTTCCAACAAAACAATTTAAAGGACATACATATGAAGAAGGATATTATGAATCACTTGTCGTATCTATTGGTGAAGCAAAAGGAGATAATTGGTGGTGTGTTATGTTTCCTAATTTATGTTTAATTGAAAAGAACGATAATCATCAATATAAATCTATTATACGTAAAATAATAAAAGATATATTCTAAAACAGATAAAAGCCTAATATTATTAATTAGGTGATTTTGTGAATTCGTATATTATTATTCTACTTATAGCTATTAGCCTAAGTATGGATGCATTTTCTTTATCATTAGCTTTTGGTATGCAAGGAATAGAACATAAAAAGAAACTATTTATGTCTATTATCGTTGGCATATATCACTTTATTATGCCCCTAATCGGAGTTTATTTTGGAATTTTTATTATAAAAAACATTCCACTAGATATAAATGTTATTTCTTCTATAATTCTAATATTTATAGGACTAGAACTAATAATTTCTGGATTTAAAAAAGATGATAATAAACTTACCACTTCCATTTCTGGAATACTATTATTTGGTCTTACAGTTAGTTTAGACGCTCTAAGTGTAGGAATCGGATTATCAGCCATCAACAATATCTATATAATAGATTCTCTAACATTCTCAATATGTGCTTTTATTTTTACATTCACAGGATTAGAAATTGGTAATATAATTAACAACAAAATTGGTGAATACTCTAAATTACTCGGAGGTATTGTTCTCACTTTATTAGGAATTATAATATATTTTAATTAGCATAAACATAAATAACTTTCAACATAGTTATTTTTTCTTTTAATAACTACTGACAATTAAATATTATTTTGATATAATTATCCTAGGTGGTAACAATGAAAAAGAATAAAAAGAATAGAGAAAAAAAACCAATGAAAGATTGGGAAAAAAAATTTATTTTTTTTAATATATTAACTATTTTTATAATATGTTCAATATATTCTTATAAATTAATTCATTACTATAGATTAGAACATAAACAATCTTTTTTAACTACAAACAATTTATATGAAACCCTAAAAAATAAGCCTATTACATATAATAATAGTGGACTATACAAAATAGATAATAATTACTATTATAAAGGAAAAGTAACTGATAACTACCTATATTATTCTGCAAGATTATGGAGAATTATTAGTTTTAATGATAATGGTATAAAACTAATCACTGAAGATACACAAACATCTATGGTATGGTCAACAGAAAATAATTATAAAGATTCTTACATATATAACTGGTTAAACATAACAGACAAAGAACATTCTGGAATATTTATAAATTCCTTAAATAACTATAAAAATTATCTTATTAAACACTCATGGTGCACAGATATAGTTACTAAAGATAATCAAACATGTAACGATACATTAAATAATTATGTAGGTCTTATCTCCATAGAAGAATATCTAAAAGCAGGTGGAATTGAATCTTATTTAAATAATAATAATTACTTTTGGACAATTAATGCCAGTGAAAATAATATATGGTATATTTTTGATAAAGGTGGCATAAATGATGAAACAAATGATGATACCGGTTATCACAGCTACGGCGTAAGACCAAGCATCGTTTTAGATATTAATACCCCATTATATAAAGGAGATGGAACAAAAGATAATCCATATATCATTGAAAATGACAATAGTGTCATATTAAATCACAAAAGTATTGGAAGTTATATTAAATATAATGATAATTTATTTAGAATAATAGAAAAAAATGATGATTATATAAAATTAACCCTAGCATATCATTTAGAAGATTCAAAAGTAAACTATAACAATATTAATCAATACTTAAATAATGTACTATTAAATAAATTAGAAAAAAACAATCTAGTAAAATGTCCTTTCTATGGTGGTAACTACAGCAAAGATAACAATTATGATTACAAGGAAATATATAATAAAAAAGAATACTCTTACATTGGATTACCAAGTGTAACAGAATTATTTATAACAGATGATAGTGATATATGGTTAAATAATTATAATAACAATTCACTTATATATACTACTAATACTTTAGGAAGACTATTCTTAGATAATAACGACAACTTACATTATCTAAAACCAAATATATGTATAAATGGTAATATTACTATATTAAGTGGATCTGGAACCAATACTGACCCTTATGTTTTGGAGGAATAAATATGAAATTAATAACAAAATTATTTATTATATTAGATATTATTATTGTATTTTGTTTTCTATTAGTATATGGTCCATATGACAAAGCAAGAATCTTTTGGATAACTACCTCTATGAATACTATGAATCATAAATACCTAGCACACATCTTTTATTCAGATGATACCATAGAAAAAGTCATGAATAGTAATTATTATGTATCACTTGAAGAAAGCACTAATGTTGATGACATAACTATTGGAACAATTGAAAAAGATAATTACAGTTCCATTTATGAAAAACAAATATTAGATAGAGAAGAAGATGAATTGTATAAACTAATCGAATTTAAATATAAAGAATTTGATTGTTATCTAGTAGCTATATATGACCCAAAAAGAGTACATACTGCCGTAGCTAGTAATAATCTAAATAGAGGACAAATACTTACAGAAATTGCCAAAGAAAACGACGCTATCGTAGCCATAAATGGTGGAGGTTACAGTTGGGCTGATGGTTATCCAGAAGGATTAATAGTACAAAATGGTAATGTTATATATGCAAGAAGCAATAATGGATATGCAAGTGCCGCCATAAACGAAGATGGAATACTTATATCAGGAGAACTATCAGTAAAAGATTTAAAAGAAAAGAAAATAAAAGAAGCTCTAAGTTTTGGACCAGCACTAATAGTAAATGGTAATCCAATCAAAATCGTAGGTACCGGAGGATCAGGAATGAACCCAAGAACTGTAATAGCGCAAAGAAAAGATGGTATCATACTATTTCTCGTAGTAAATGGATATGGACAAGACCTATCGTTTAAAGGAAGAGGTGGTGTATATCTAAATGATCTATTAATAATTTTACAAAGATATGGCGCATATAATGCCATAAATATGGATGGAGGATCATCAACAACCTTAGTTATTAATAACAAGTTAATAAATTCTCCATGTGAACCATTAAAAGAAGGACAAGACTTTATAAGAACAGCCTGGATATTAAAATAAACTGTTCTTTTTTCCATGTATCCTCATATAATAAATTGAAAGGACGGAAAACAATGGAAACACTTAAAGTAGGAACTAAATCAAATCCTAATTCAGTAGCAGGAGCACTAGCAAATGTTTTTAGAGAAAAAAACAGTGTAGAAATCCAAGCTATTGGAGCTGGTGCATTAAATCAAGCTATAAAAGCAATAGCTGTAGCAAGAGGTCTCGTCACTCCATAAACTCAGTATATGAAACACCAATTATGGTGTTTTTCTTTTTTTAAAATTTTTAAATAGAGGTTGACTTACACCCTTAATCATAGTGTAATTAAATCAAAAAAGAAAATATTATATATACCCATTAAAAATAAGGTGTTCAAATGAAAAAAATTAGGATATAAATTATTAACTATTAATGAGGATAATTATTCTTTAAATTTTAATAAACTAATACCTATGCCTGAAGATTTAAAACTTGACGCTGGAACAATAGAAAATAAATCTATATCTTGTTATTATTTAACTTTAAGTGATGAGAATAAAAACGAATATGATTTATCCTTTTCAACTGCTTGGAGTGTTCCATCAGGAATTGTAGAAAAATATAGTAAATTATGTTCTGATGATGAGTTCTATTGGGAATACGAGGATGAAGATTATGATGGAACTCATATCATAAGAAAAATAAACGGTGAACTAATAGACACAATCGCCCCAGATAATGTAAAAGAAGATTATAGGTTAGAATTAATTTACCGCAATACTTTGGATTTAAAATTCATTAATTCAAGTAGTAAAACTGCAAAACTTAATCTTTTAACTAATGTAGGCGCAACACCAATTTATAACGAAATTATGAATGCTGAATACATTGTTAATTTTGAAATGGATGGTATAGATGTTGAATATATAGAAGATTTTAAAAGTTTTTGGCAAACAGCTGGTGATTACAGATTTAATAATGTAGTTTTTAAAAATCTAAAAGTTACTGGATTTCATGAAATAGTAGATACTAGGGCATATGAAAGTGTAAAATTTTCAAATGTTACTAAAGATAATAAAAAAGGTCCTGAAAAAACATATTTGATACAAAGTTCTACTTTAACTGTTGATGAGGTACTTGATGCTGATTCAATTATTGAGTATTCTGATAGAGCAGGCACTAAAATAGCAAATAGAGCTGATAAACTTAGTACGATAGATGCTTATTATGGTCCAATTACAGTTAAGAAAAAAGAAGTTCAAACAATAATGGCTACAACAGAAGCTGAATTAATAAATGCAGCTAATCAAATTAATAATAGCAAAGACACTATTATTAAATTAGGTGGTAATATTAAGTTAACAAAGTTTCTTGGATTTAATGTTTTAGGTAATGTTACCTTGGATTTAGCAGGTAATACTCTTGATGTATCAGAAAACAATTTAACATTCTATTATGGTTATAAAGATGAAAATAATTATAATTTTAGAAGTAATCTAACTATTAAAGATAGTGGCAATGGTAATAGTGGTAAAATAGTTGGAGTAGGATTTAATGGCAGAGTAAGACTGTCTACTAATGATATGGCTGAAGAATTAAAAAATCTACCTAAGACTTATGGATTTACAATTGATGGTGGAACTTATGCCGTTACTGGAACAGGTTCATGGGATGATTTTATATTTGATGTATTCTCTGATACAGAACCTACGGAGCAAAATATTACTTTAAATGTTAATGTTAAAAAAGGTGTTTTTGAAGTTGGAAAAGTAGATGGCGCAATATTTTATTTACCTTCATCTGATGAAAGTAATATGCAGGCAAACTTCAATTTTGAAACACTTATGGTAAAAGGTCAAGGTGTTAAACTAGGATTTAATATTTTAGGTAAAAAAAGAATTGAAGAAGTAATACCAAATGATACAAAAGTATATTATACTGATGCTAATCAAGTAATTGAACTAGCAGATAGAACAACATTAGTTATGAATGTTAGAACTGATACAAGTACTACTTATCCACAATATATTAAACTTGCTAAAAAAACAGGTTTAAGTGTTGATAATGTTACATTACCAAATGTTACATTTGGATATACTGTTGTGCCAGAAGCAACAATTAATATTACTAATATTGGTGCTGCTGAGTTAAAAATTACTAATGTAACAGTATCTGATACAGATAAATTTGAAATCATTGGAGATACACAACCAACAATAGGTATTGGTGCAATAAATAATGATTTTAAAATTAAAGCAAAATCTGGTCTATCTGCTGGAACATACACACCAACAATTACTGTAACTGATGAAAATGGTAAAACATATACAGCAACTGTTACATTAAAAGTTGATCCAAAACAATTAACTGGATTAGAAATTAATTTAGCTAGTACATGGGTTTATAAAGAAACTAAAACACCAACTCTATTAGGTGTTGAAGGTTTAACACCTGATGACTATGCAATCACTTATTCTAAGAGAGATAATTCTGAAAACTATGGTAATGAAATGCCTATATTAGTAGGTAAATATAAAGCTACTTTAAGTATTACAAATCCAAATTATACAGCAAGTGAAGCTAGTGTTGATTTTGAAATCACACAAATTACTACAGAAGTAAAAGTAAAAAGTTATGATGAAACATTTACATATGATGGTTCAGAACACACAAAAAATGCTTATGATGTTTTATGGGCAAATAATGCTAGTCCATTAACGGATAATAAATTACCTAATGGTGATAAAGTTACTGCAGTAATTACTGGTAAAGTAAGAGATGTTAAAGATACAGATCTTGAAAATAATACAATTGGAAAAATTACTATAACAAATGCTGAGGGTGTTGATGTAACTAATTGTTACTCTAATATAGTAACATCTGCTGGTAAATTAACAGTAAACCCAATTACAACACCAATAGTTGTAACAGCTGGTTCAGATAATAAAGTATTTGATGGTACTGAATTAACAAAAAATACTTATGCATATACAGATAATGTATTAGTATCTGGTGATATGTTAGAAGCTACAATTACAGGTAGCCAAAAATATGTAGGTTCTTCAAATAATACTGTAAGTAATGTTAAAGTAAAGAGAAATGGTGAAGATATTACTGATAACTATACATTTGGAACACATGTAAATGGTGTACTTGAAGTAAAAAGTGCAGATCAACCTTTAGCAATTGCAGATCAAAATGTAAAAGTTAATGGTTCTATATCAAAAGAATATTTAGAACAATCAGTAACTGGAAATGTAGGAAACATTGATTTTACTATTAAATCAGGAACAGCACTTACATATGATGCTATAAACGAAGAATTTGTAGCAGGAGCTACTGAAGGTGATGTTGTAATAACTGTTACAGCAGCAAAAATGGATCTTGGTGGAGATAATACTCCTGAATGGAAAGAAACAACAAAAGATTTTACAATTCATGTTGTAAATAAAACTGATGTAAATATTTCAGGACTTTCTAATAATGAAACATTTACTTATGATGGAAATCCTAAAATGCCAACAGGAACAATTAGTGTTAATGCTGGAACAGTAAATGTTAGTGATTTAGATGTATTATACGAAGGAACTGGTTCTACAAGTTATAGTAGTGCTACTGCTCCTACAAAAGCTGGTACTTATACAGTAACATATAAAGTTCCTGATACTAATGCAAATTACACTGGAACATTTAGTGTAGCATTCACAATTAAAAAAGCACAACTTGAAAAAGTAACTTTAGTTGAAAACACTTTTGAATATACTGGTGATGAAATAGTTTCAGATGGTAGTAATTTTGATTCAACTAAGATGAATGTTTCTGGAGATATTAAGGCTACTAATGTTGGAAATTATAGCATTACAGTATCCTTAAAAGATAAAGATAATTATGAGTGGAAAGATAGTACAACTACAGATTTAGTTTTAAACTGGTCAATCACTCAAGCAACACCAGACTATACAGTACCAACTGGTCTTACTGGTCTTAAAGGAGATACATTAAATGATGTAACTCTACCAGGTAGATTTACTTGGAATGATACAAGTACAGTATTAACAGCTGGAACACATACTTATAAAGCAACATATACTCCTGAAGATACTACAAACTATAAAACAATAACTGATATTGATATTGAGGTTGTAGTTAAAAATACGTTTAATGTAATAACATCAGTTCCTGGTGGAAATGGAACAATTACACCAAGTAAAATAGGTGCTGTTGAAGGAACTAAAGTTGAAATAACATTTACACCAAATACTGGATATATGATTGATAAAGTATTAGTAAATACAGTAGAAACTACTGTAATTGGTAATAAAATAGAACTTACTGTAGATGAAAATAAAGATGTTGCTGTAAGTTATAAGAAAATACCATTTACTGTAACTGTAAAAGATGTAGATGGTGTAACTATTACACCAAATGGTGCTGTTGCAGTAAGTTATGGTGAAGATAAAGAATTTACTATAACTGCTAATAGTGGATATAAGTTAGTTAAAGTTCTAGTTGATGGAACTGATAAACTATCTGATATGGTTGGAGATACTTTAAAACTTACAAATATAACATCTGATATCAATTTAGAAGTTGTAGTTGAAAAAATAGTTTATGAAGTAACTGAAGGAGCTAATCAAAAATATACAATTACTAAAAATAATGAAGCTAAATTTAAAATAAATGCTGACTTTAGATTATTTGATGATGGTAAGGTATATGTTGATAATGAATTAGTTGATCCTAAAAATTATACAGCAGAAAGTGGAAGCACAATAATTACATTAAAGAAAGAATTTGTTGATACATTATCAGTTGGAGAACATACTTTAAAAGTTGTATTCAATGATGGTGGAGAAGCAATTACAACATTTAATGTAGCAAGAGTAACAGTGCCTACTGACAATCCACAAACTGGAGATAATATTGGATTCTATATAATAAGTGGAATCTTATCAATCGTAGGACTTGCTGGAGCTGGAATCTTTTATAGAAGAAAACAAACAAATTAAACTGTGAGTTAGAGTTTTCTCTAACTCCTTTTTAATATAAAAATTGAGGGATGGTAATGTGAAAAAGACAAAATCAAAGATAAAGAAACAATATAAAAAACAAGTTATCATTATTTCAAGTATTCTTCTAATTGTTATACTAATTATTGTTTTACTATCACCAAAAGAACCATATGTTGGTAAAATAAAAGATGGAAAAGCAGTATACATTGATAGAGTTAAAAATGTAACAGTATATCCTGAAAAAAACAAGACATTAATAGAGTTTGAGAATAACAAGGAGCTTATTGATAATTGTATAATATCAAATGAAATATATGATAAATTTAAAAATAATGATCCACTTTATAATATAACAGTTAAAGATTACTCTAAATTATCTAACTTATCTGCTAAAGAAAATTATAATATAAATAAATCTTTGCAATTAAAGTTAGTAAAAGAAGATGATAGCTATACTGATTATTATGCAATGACTTGTGGATTTAAAAACAAAAAAGAACTTATGAAATATACTAAAGCAGTTATAAAACTTGCTAATAAAGTTAAATAAAGAATAGATTTTCTAAAAGAATTTCTATTCTTTTTTATTTTGTGCATTAAAAATATCTAGTAATAGTGCTAGAGAGGAAGAGAGGCGAATTAAATACAAAAAAATTAGATGAAATAATTAAAATAGCAAGAAATAAAAAATCCTAAATGTGTATTTTTATTTAGGTTAAGTAATATCTTAAATCTTGATTATAATGAATTACATAAGTATAGATTTGCATCATTTTATAGAAAAAAGAGGTTATCCACCATATTTAATTAATAATCATAATACAGCATATAAATCAGAATTATCAAAATATATAAATAGTTATAATGATGAATTATATATTAATAATTTAACTAGTGGTTATGATCATAAAATATTAGAAGAAATATTAAGAGTGTTAAAGTAAATAAAATTATATATTTTTTGCAATGTAGAACAAATACCATTTTATATAAGATTTTTTGTTTTAGAAAGAAAATGTAAAATGGATATTGTTCACCAAAAAGTTATGAAGATGCAAAGACAGTTTTTTTATATCCAATAAATAATAAAGATAAAAAGAAATGGAAACATCCTACTCTTAAACCTGAAGCACTTATCAGAAAATTAATAAGAAATAGTTCTCATGAAAATGTCCTGTTATTAGTTTACTAAAGATATAAATGATATGGAAAAATCATTAATTAAAGGACAACTTAATAATAATATTTATCATATTGAAATAAGTAATAATGATGATGGGAAAAATATTATTGAAATACATTTAAAAAATAGTTATTCAACCAATTTATCTATGGAGGATAAAAGAGTTAAAAAATAATATTTACATTTTTTGTAGATATTATAATCTTTTTATTTAGTTCTTTTTTATAACTTTTATAAATAAGATTAGTCAGGAGGACACTCATGAATGAATCATCTTTTATAAAAGCAAAAATTGAATTAGAATTAGCAATAGTTAAGGAACTGTATAAAAATAAAAAGATTGGTATGAAAGAATATGAATATGTTAAAAATTCGTTAGGAAAAAAACTTGAATTATGTATAGTGCCTAAAGAACTTATTCCAGCATGTGTAGATATAATTATATAGTAAGGGAGATGATGAATATAAAAATTATTAAATACAATGAAAAGATGGTATGTTTTTTTCAAAAAATGATGCTAAAATGTAAACTGGGAGGCAAAGTATAATGGATATACTCAAATTAAGGAGTATGCTGGAAAAACCATATATGATTTGCCCCTCAGAGTTACATATTATGCTAGAGTTTCTACAGAGTTAGAGCAACAACTAAATTCTTTAGATAGTCAGGTTATGTATTATGAAAAACTAATTAAATCAGTTACCAACTGGACTTTTGTTAAAGGATATGTAGATGAAGGTATTTCAGGAGCATCTGTTAAAAAAAGAGATGACTTTTTAAGAATGATAAGAGATGCTAAAATGGGATGCTTTGATATTATTTTAACAAAGGAAGTTTCCAGATTTGCAAGAGATACTTTGGATAGTATTCAGTATACAAGAGAATTATTATTGTATGGTATTGGTGTATTTTTTGAAACTGATAACATAAACACCTTAGATCCTGATGCTGAATTAAGATTAACAATTATGTCTAGTTTAGCACAAGAAGAATTAAGAAAGTTATCTGAAAGAGTAAAGTTTGGTAATAAAAGAAGTGTAGAAAAAGGTAGAGTTAGTGGAAGTAATAATATACTTGGCTATAAGAAAGATAATGGAAAACTTGTTATTGTTCCAGAAGAAGCAGAAATTGTAAAAACAATTTTTGAATTGTATGTTTATGATAATATTGGAACAACAAAGTTAAGTCATAAATTATTTGAAGAATATGGCTATACAAATAGTAAAGGAAATCCTATTCATGCATCTAATATTAGAGATATAATTAGAAATCCTAAGTACAAAGGATACTACTGTGCTAATAAAGGTGAAACAATAGATTTCAGGACAAAAAAAAGAAAACTTCATTCAAAAGAAGAGTGGATATTGTATAGAGATAATGAAAATGTTCCACAAATAGTTGATGAAGAACTTTGGAAACAAGCAAACGAAAAAATTGATGCTAGAGGAAAAAAACATTCTGCTTGTGATAAAAGTGTCTATACTATGAGATTTCCTTTATCTGGAAAACTTCAGTGTTTACATGATGGTTGTACTTATATTAGAGGTAATTGGAAATTAAAAAATGGTAAAAGAGTTTACTGGGGATGTGATACCTATAGAAGAAATGGGAAATCCAAAACCAATGGCTGTAATTCTCCACTTTTATATGAAGATGAACTTGTAGAGGCATTTAAATCTATTGTAAAAAACATTCTTGATAATAAGAATAGTATTCTTGAAGAAATATATAGTTTATTAAATGAAGCAAGTAATAGTACTGATTATCAAAAAGAAAAATCTAAAATAAGTAAACAGATTATTGAAGTAGAAAAACAAAAAGATAACTTATTTGCAATGAGAAGTAGTAATGAAATTTCTTCTGAAGAATTTGCTGAATATAGGAATAAATATAACTTTAAAATAGATACTCTAAATGAAGCATTTGATAAAATAGTGGCTCTTGAAGAAAATACAAAAACATCTTTTGAATCAGTTGAAACATTAAGAAAAACAATTGAAAATATTATATCAATTAATGATGATAGTGTACTTTCGATTGCATCTTCTTTATTTGAGAAAATCATTGTTGAAACTAATCATGAAAAGAATGGAAATAAAAAAGCAGTTCTTCATTGTCAACTAAAAATTGAGGGAGACAAAAGGTATAATTTACCTTTGAAAGATTTATCTCTTCTTTTTAAGAGTAACGAGAGGATTTGTAGCACCATCTGGTAAAAATCTAGTATGTATACCAGCTTTTACAGATATAGTAATAGATGGTGATGAAAGAACAGCTATAAAGTTAATCGTAGAGGCAAAATAAGCCTCTTTTTTACATACAAATTTATTTTAAATTTAACAATATACATGATATAATAATTGTAGGTGGAACAATGAAAAATATATATGGAATAACTTATAATGAATTAGAAAACTATTTTATTAACATTAATGACAAAAAATATAGAGCAACTCAACTATATGAATTTTTATATAAGAAAAAAATTACTGATCTAACACAAATGCACAATATACCAAATAAAATAAAAGAAAAATTATTGGAAGACTTTGACTTTTCTTTTATAAAATTAGTATTAAAACAAGAAGATGTTAACGTTAAAAAGTATCTTTTTGAACTAAAAGATCATAAAAGAATAGAAACTGTTCTAATGTATCATGACTATGGCATAAGCATCTGTGTCTCTAGTCAAGTCGGATGTAATATGGGCTGTGCTTTTTGTGAAAGTGGAAGATTAAAAAAAGAAAGAAATCTTGAAACATATGAAATAGTAGAACAAATACTATTAATTGAAGAAGACATAAAGCAAAGAATATCACATGTCGTTGTAATGGGGATAGGAGAACCATTTGATAATTACGAAAATGTCATGAATTTTATAAGAATAATTAATCATCCAAAAGGATTAGACATAGGATCAAGACACATTACAGTATCTACTTGTGGTATAGTTCCAAAAATTGAAACATTTATGAATGATTTCAACCAAGTAAATCTAGCTATATCACTACATGCTCCAAATGACAAAATAAGAAATAAAATAATGCCAATAAGTAAAGCATATAAATTAGAAGAGTTACTAAATGTCTTAAAAAAATATATAGCAAGAACAAATAGAAGAGTAACTTTCGAATATATTATGTTAGAAGGAATAAATGATACTAAAGAATGTGCTATAGAATTAGCAAACATTCTAAAAGGTATGAATTGTTATGTAAATTTAATTCCATACAATGAAACAGAAAATGTTGAATTCAAACGCACAAAAAAGATGCAAATATTATCATTTTATGATATACTTAAGAAGAATGGAATCAATGTAACAATAAGAAAAGAGTTTGGTGGAAAAGTTGATGCTGCCTGCGGACAACTACGAGCTAACCACCAACATGATTAGGAGGAAGTATGCAAACATTTTATTTTACAGATCCCGGAAAAGTTAGAGATCATAACGAAGATAATGTTATAATATTAAATAATACAAATAACGAATTTGTTCTAGCCGTAGCTGATGGAATGGGAGGACATAAAGCTGGAGAAATAGCATCAAAAATTGCAATAGATACCATAACAAATAAGTTTGAATCAATAGAAAGCCTTGGCAAAAAAGAAGATGCCATAGAATGGATGAGAAATACAGTACAAGATATTAATCATAAAATATTTGAATATACTGACAAAAATCAAGAAAGCAAAGGAATGGGAACAACGTTAGTAATAGCAATCAAAACAGATGATTATATATTATATGGAAATATAGGCGATAGTTCTGGATTTGTCATCAAAAATGAACAGTTACACAAAGTAACAAAAGACCATACATTAGTAAATTTACTCGTATCAACGGGAGAACTAACCGAAGAAGAAGCAAAATACCATCCAAGAAAAAATGTATTAATGCGAGCTCTCGGAGCCAATAACCCAATTGACATAGATATTTTTGATGTTGATACATCTGTAAAAGGATTATTTTTATGCAGTGATGGATTAACAAATATGCTAACTAATGAACAAATAGAAAAAGTTCTAAACAGCAAATTATCTATTGAAGAAGTTGTTTTAAAATTAATAAATAAAGCAAATATGCGTGGAGGACACGACAACATATCAATTGCATATTTAAAAAAAGAAAGTGGTGAAATATAATGCTAACAAAGGGGCAAAAGATTAATGACAGATATGAAATCATTAAAACAATTGGCGAAGGTGGAATGGCTAACGTATATCTAGCAAATGACACTATACTAGATAGAAAAGTTGCAATAAAAGTATTACGTGGAGACCTATCTAATGATGAAAAATTTATTAGAAGATTTCAAAGAGAAGCCTTATCCGTATCTAATCTATCACATCCAAATATAGTAGAAGTATATGATGTAGGAGAAGAAGACGGACAATACTATATTGTAATGGAATATATAGAAGGAAAAACATTAAAACAATTACTAAAGAAAAGAGAAACATTATCTTTACCAGAAGTAATTGACATTATGCTTCAATTAACTGACGGATTAGCACATGCTCATGAATCATATATCATACACAGAGATATAAAACCACAAAATATAATGATTCTAGATAATGGTTTAGTAAAAATAACTGACTTTGGAATAGCAATGGCTCTAAATGCAACACAATTAACACAAACAAATTCAGTAATGGGAAGTGTACACTACCTACCACCAGAACAAGCTAATGGAAAAAGCGCAACCGTAAAAAGTGATATATATTCATTAGGTATATTAATGTATGAATTAATAACTGGTTCAGTACCATTTAAAGGAGATAATGCCGTTGAAATAGCACTAAAACACATGAAAGAAAAAATACCAAGTATAAGAAAACAAAATCCTACTATACCACAAAGTGTTGAAAACATAGTAATTAAAGCAACAGCAAAAAACCCAAGAAATAGATATGATAGTGTAAAAGAAATGCACGACGATTTAGAGATATGTATGGAAAAAGAAAATGCTAAAAAAGTAACATTTGAATATCCTGAAAATGATATAGATGATTCTGAACCAATAACAAAGAAAAAAGAAAAAAACAAAATAGAAAAACCAAATGTAGAGTATACAGAAAAGAAAGAAGAAAGTATTGAAGAAGATATCTTAGAAACACCTAAAAAAAGAAATACTGTAATACTACTATTAACAGGAATTGTACTATTCCTACTAATTATTGCAGGTATATTTTGGCTATCATCAACCAAAGAAGTAAAAGATGTAATTGTACCTAATGTCGTAGGTAAAGAAACAGAAAAAGCTATAAAAGAACTAGAAAAATTAGGGTTTAAATATACCATTGAATCAAAAGAAAATGACACTGTAGCAGAAGGATTAGTAATAAGAACAAATCCAAAAGCAGGAAGCACAAGAAAAAAAGGAGATACAATAACAATAATAGAATCACTTGGCAGTGAATATCACTACTTAGAAGATTACACAGGAAAAAATTATACAGAAATAAAAGCAAAATTAGAATTAATAGGAGTTAATGTAAATATAGAAAAAAAAGATGTAGAAAATAAAGACGAATATAAAGGAAAAGAGCAAAATATAATAGAACAAAAGCCAATTTACAATAAAGATGAAAAGAAAGTATTAGAAAAAGGAGATACAGTTACACTATACATCCCAAATATTGTAAATGAATATCCAGATATGATTGCTGAAAATTGGAGTCTAAGTGATGTAATGTCATTTGCTGAAGAATATAAAATTAATGTAAGTGTATTAGATAAAAACGGAGCAATCATCCCTAACGATAAATTAAATGATTTCTTATCAGCAAGCATCATAGAACAATCAAGGCCACCTAAAGACACTATTATTGAAGGAATAACATTAAAAGTCAAAATATTAGCAGCATATGAATTAGAATCATCATCAAGTAGTGATGAAGAAACAGAATAACGGACGTGATTTATGAAAGGTATAATTATTAAAAATATAAGTAATACATACTTAGTTGAAGCAAACGAAAAAAAATATAATTGTCTACCAAGAGGAAAACTAAGACTAACAAAATCCACACCTCTAGTAGGAGATCATGTAATATTTGATGAAAAAAATAATTATATCTTAGAAATATTAGAAAGAAAAAACAAATTAATAAGACCCCCTGTATCAAATATAGATTATGCTGTAATAGTAACATCAGTAAAAGAACCAACACTTGATACAGCCCTATTAGACAGAATACTAACAATCGTCTCTTATAATAATATAGAACCAATTATATACTTAACAAAACTTGATTTAATGAATAATGAAGAGACAGAAGATATACAAAGATATATTAATTATTATAACAAAATTAGATACATCGTAATCACTGATAAAGATACATTAATAAATAAAATTAAAAACAAAACTGTTGTCTTTACAGGACAAAGTGGAGCCGGAAAATCAACACTACTAAATAAAATAGATTCCACACTAGAATTAAAAACAAACGAAATATCAAAACACCTCGGAAGAGGGAAACACACAACAAGACATACAGAACTATTTAAAACAAATAATTGTTACATTGTAGACACCCCAGGATTCTCAAAAATCGACTTTATAGATATGACAAAGGAAGATATTAGAGATAACATGAAAGAAATGTTTAATAATTTAGAATATTGTAAATATAGAGATTGTCTGCATTATAAAGAAGAAGGATGCCATGTAATAGAATTAGTAAAAATGAATGAAATATTACCATCAAGATATAATAACTATATAAGTTTTATTAAGGAGAAAATAAATGATTAAAGTATCAACTTCTATACTAACATGTAATAACAGAATACAAGCAACAGAAGAGCTAAACAAAACAAATACAGACTATATACACATAGACTACATGGACGGAATATTCGTAGATAATAAAGAATTCACTATAGAAGAAATTAAAACACTATCAAAAATTTCTACAAAAAAATTAGACATACACATAATGGCTGAAAACCCAGAACCAATAATACAAGAATTAAAAGATTTAAATATTGAATATATCACAATACATTATGAAATAAATAAACCATTAGACAAAATAATAAATTTAATACATAATCAAGGTTATAAATGTGGTATATCGATAAAACCAAAAACAGATCCAAAAAACATTATAGAATATTTAAAAAAAATAGATTTAGTATTAATAATGAGCGTAGAGCCAGGAAAAGGTGGACAAAAATTTATACCAGATGTTCTAAACAAAATAAAAGAATTAAAACAAAATAATTTAATAATAGAAATAGACGGTGGAATTAATGATACAAATATAGAAGAATTAAAAAATATTGTAGATATAGTAGTCGTAGGAAGTTATATAACCAACAGTAATAACTATAATAAGCAAATAAACAACTTGAAAAATTAGTTGTTTTTTTAGTGTTTAAATTATGGAAAAACAGAACATTATATACATAGAATTATATGAAAGGAGCTAATATGATAAGTAATTTTAATGAAGAAGCACAAGAAATATTAGTAAATGCCAAAATAGAAATGCAAGAATTAAAACACCCATATGTAGGAACAGAACACCTCTTATTAGCAATACTAAATTCAAATACAAATTTAAATAAAAAACTAAAAGAATACAACCTAACATACAATTCATTTAAAAAAGAACTAATAAATATCATAGGAAAAGGAACAAAAAAAAGTGAATTCTTTCTATACACTCCACTATTAAAAAAAGTTCTAGAAAATGCCATCATGGATAGTAAAGATAATAATAATGGTCTAGTAACAACAGAACACTTATTCCAAGCAATATTAGAATTAGGAGAAGGAATAGCAATAAGAATACTAATAGGTATGGATATAGATATAGAAGAAATATATGATAATTGTAGTATAAAATTACTTAATAAAAAAGGAAAAAAAGAAACAACTTCCATACTAGAAAGTATTGGAGAAAACTTAACAGAAAAAGCCAAAAACAATCAAACAGATCCAGTAATAGACAGAGAAGAAGAAATAAATCAAATTATTGAAATACTTTGTCGTAGATGCAAAAATAATCCTTTATTAATTGGTCTAGCTGGCGTAGGCAAAACGGCAATTGTAGAAGAACTATCAAGATTAATCATAGAAAATAAAGTACCAAATAACCTAAAAGGGAAAAAAATAATATCTTTGGATATGGCAAGTGCAGTAGCTGGAACAAAATATCGTGGAGAATTTGAAGAAAGAATGAAAAAAATAATAACAGAAATAGAAAATGACAACAACATAATTTTATTTATAGATGAAATACATACAATAGTAAAAGCAGGAGGAGCTGAAGGTGCAATAGACGCCTCTAACATATTAAAACCAGCACTTGCAAGAGGAAAAATAAGATGTATTGGAGCTACAACTAATGAAGAATACAAAAAATATATAGAAAAAGACACAGCATTAGATAGAAGATTTCAAAAAATAGAAATTAAAGAACCAACACTAGAACAAACAAAAAACATACTTACCAAAATCAAACCAATATACGAACAATATCATAATGTTAAAATAAGTGACGAAATAATAAATGCAATAATAGAACTATCTGAAAAATATATATACAATAGAAATAGACCAGATAAAGACATTGATATTTTAGACGAAGTATGTTCAAAAACAAGCATAAAAAAAGATTATAACACATCAACCATAGAAAACAACCTAGAATTAATACAAAAAAATAAGAAAAATGCTATAAAAGAAAAAAATTACGAAAGAGCATTAAGTTATAAAATAGAAGAAAATAACAACGATAAGATACTACAAAAAAAAGCTAAAAAAGTTACTTTGTTAGACTTAGCAAAAGTAGTAAATCAAAAAACAAATATTCCAATATATGAAATTATAAAAGAAGATACAAAAATAATTAACAACATAAAAATCACATTATCAAATAATATCATCGGACAAGATAAAGTAATAAATAGTCTAATAGACATAACAAAAAGAATAAAATTAGGATACAAAGATAACTCTTGTTATTCACTAATGTTTACAGGTCCAACAGGTGTAGGTAAAACAAAATTAGCTGAAACCTTTGCCAAATTATTAGTAAAAGATAATATAATAAAACTAGATATGAGCGAATATTCTGATTCAACATCAATAACAAAAATTATAGGTTCAAGCCCAGGATATATAGGATATGACGATAACAAATATATCCTAAATACAATCAAAGATAAACCAAATTCAGTTATTATATTAGATGAAATAGATAAATGTCACCCAAAAGTATTAAATTTATTTTATCAAATATTGGATGATGGAAAAATAAAAGATGCCAAAGGAAATACCATCTATTTTAATAACACAGTAATAATAATGACAACAAATATTGGACATGAAAAAAATACAATAGGATTCAATACACAAAATAACAAACAATTAACAGAATTAAAAGAAGAATTTAATATATCATTAATAAACAGAATTGATAATATAATTTCATTTAACACATTAACCAAAGATAACATAATAGAAATTATAAATATACATATTAAAAAATTAAAAGAAAAATATAAAAATATCAACATAACAATAGAAAACAACATTAAAGAAGAAATATTAGAATTATCTAATTATGAATTATTTGGAGCAAGAAAAATAGAAAAAATAATAAAAAATAATATTGAAAATATAATTATAGATAAAATCATCAATAATATACATGATATAACAATTTCTAGTACCCTAATAAAAGAATAAATGATATAATATAAATTGGTGATATTATGAATTATCATAAAATTTGCAAAGAAATATTAACAAATCTAAATTATACTCCAAAAATACTACTACACAGTTGTTGCGCCCCTTGTAGCAGTCAAGTCATCACATTACTAACAGAATACTTTGATATAACTATATTATATTATAATCCAAATATATATCCAAAAGATGAATATATTAAAAGAAAAGAAGAACAAATAAAATTAATAAATGAAATAGAGCATAAAAATAAAATAGATATTATAGACTGTGACTACGAAAATAACATATATGAAAATACAATCAAAGGCTTAGAAAATGAAGCAGAAGGTGGAAAAAGATGTCAACAATGTTTTATCTTAAGATTGGAAAAAACAGCACAAATAGCAAAAAAATTAAACTATAACTATTTTTCAACAACTCTAACTATATCTCCTCATAAAAACTCAACAATAATAAACAATATAGGATATGAACTAGAAAAAAAATATAATATAAAATGGTTACCTTCAGATTACAAAAAAGAAGAAGGATATAAAAAATCTATTGAACTATCTAAAAAATACAACTTATACAGACAAGACTACTGTGGTTGCAAATACTCAATAAGAAAAGAAACACAAGAAAAAAATAACTATTCCCCTCAAGAATAGTTATTTTATTTTTCTAAAGTAAAGAAACTAAACATTTCATATCCTAAAAAGACACAACTTGCTAAAAAGAACAAAATAGCAATTACCATAACAAACTTATTGTTCATAAATCCTTGCATAGCAGAATTTTTAGGCTGAACAATATTTTTTACTTCCTGAATAGGTGCTCCCTGAAAAGTAACATTATCATCCGTTCCAAATTCTCTAACCGTCTCCAAATTTGGTTCACTAACAGAAATATTTCCTTTATTAACTTTATCTTCTTCATTTAAAGCTCCTAACAAATTCGTTTCTTTAGAAGCATCAAAGAAAACATTATTATTCAAAACTGAAGACGTTGTAGTAGACTGAACATTACCATTAACAGGAGACATAACTTGTGTCGCTTCCACATCATTAGGAATATTATTATTTAAAACACTAACAGTTGAAGAAGAAGTTTGTTGAACCCCAACATTATTATCAACTGTTTTAACATTATTATCTAACACAACAGGATTGATTATATTTTCAGTAGTAACATCATTTAGAGCAGAAGAAGCAATAGTATTATCAACAGTTTGACCACCTAAAGAAGAAGGATTAGAAACAGCAACAGTTTCCGTAGCCAAAACATTAGGAGTAGAAACATTCAAATTATTTGATTCAGGCAAAACATTACTATCCACTTTTGGTTCCTCAAAAATAACACTACTATCACTAAAAATAGAATCTGTATCTTTTATAGTTGTAAACTTATCACTATAATAATTAATAGCTTTAGTAGCTATATCCTTTTTAATCGTTGCAACATATGTTTCTTTTACATTAATTCTTTGACCATCAACAACTTTAAAATTCGTAAATTTTACATCATCAAGAGATGAATTATCAACAGATCTCTTAATAAGATTTTTGACAAAATTATCTAATTTAAATTTCTCATTAGCATCAGTTATATTAACAAAAGAAGAATTAATAACCTTTGAAACAAAAATATTTGCATTTTCTTCATCCCTAGAAATAGTATAAACAGCATAATCATTACCATCTAAAGAAATATAAGTAATAATCTTAGCTTCCCTATTTATCTCATGTTCATCTATAATTTTAATAATATTATTCATAGTTCCTCCTTATCATCATAGAACTCTCTAGCATAAAAATTATAACATAAAAAAAGCTAATAAACAATAGTTTTTATAAAATTGAACATATTAAACACTTTATTTACATTAAGTTAATAATTAAATCTATGCTTTTTCATTTAATTTTTTAACTCTAATTAAAGTATTTTCATTTACTTTCTTATTCTCTTTCATTTTTTTATTAAGAAAAACTATTTTTGCTTGATTATTAACCATTACCTTTCTTAAAGTATTTATCTTTTTCAAATAATAATTATAATTAGGCAATTGTTCTTTATATAAAGAAAACTTAGAAATATATTCATCCCTCAAACTATCAATATCACTAATTGTAGAAGAAATATATTTATACATATCATCCATATCATTAATAGAATAATTTAATTTATCAATATAATCATCAGCAGTATAAACAATTTCAGTTTTCTTCGTAGAAGCAATAGACTTGCGCAAATTAGAAACCGTCTTCTTAGTTAAAGAAGTTTGTAAAGAAATACTAGGAAACAATCCCTTAAAAGGAGACAAAGCAAACAAACCAATCAATTTAATTCCATTTAAAAGTAAACTACCAAAACCAGACAAATTATAACGAACAGATTCGTAAGAAGAAATATTACCTACTTTAGAACTAATTTCCTTCAATAATTCTTCCTGCTTACTATATATAAATTCGCATCTAGAAACAATATTTTCTTTATTAAAAATATCATTTTGATATTTTTTAAAGTTAATATTAGCATCTTCTAATTTCTTAATCTTTTCCTCACTTTTTTCTTCTAATAAAGCACATTGCTCTTTAACTTCTTCTAATTTAGAATATAAATATTTGTAAGAATCTAAAATTTTATAATCTTTTACTAAATTCTTTCTATCTTCTAAATTACAAAGTTCTCCAAACAGTAAAATCTTATCCAACAAATTCTTATCATCCATATCTAAAATATTTTCAAAATAATAATTTTCTTTATATATATTATATTGCTTATCTAGCTTATTTAACTTATCAAGTAATTGTTTAACCTTTTTCAAATAATCATTACACTCCTGAAGTAAAGAAGAATCCATATCAAATTTACTCAAAACGTATAATTCACTATTTAAAACTTCTAACTTATTAATTTCATCAACAAAGTTCTTCCTTATCCCTATCAAAATATCTTTTTTTAATTCTTCTATATCTGTCAAAGAAGAAACATAATTAAAATTATAAACAGATTTATTTTTAATATTATCATAATTATTTCTTTTTATTTTGCTTTGAGAAACATTTATTATCTTACTTTGTATATTAATATGCTTAGTTCTGTCATCATCAAGCATTTTTTTACCATTAAAGCTTTTATTATCTTTATAGCTGATATTATTACTTTTATCTTTATTAGTAGTTTTTGTTAAATCCTCAATACCCTTCCCAAATAACATCAAAGGAACAAGCATAATTCTCTTAAAAAAGCCAGTATTTTTTTCCAATTTATCGCCTTCATTATTTTTATTCTTTTTACGCTTAAATTTAGCAATTAACTTAATTCTATCACTAAACCTACTCTTTCCCTGTTTACTCATAAGATCACACTCAAAAAAATTATAACATTATATAAAAAAATAGTAAAGAAAAAGACTAGAAAATCTAGTCTTCTAAAAATTCTTCTTCCAAAGCTTCAGAAGGTTCATCATCGAAAAATTCCTTTTCTAATGTATAACCAACGTCCATATATTCTTTAGCTCCAGTACCTGCTGGAATAAGTTTACCAATAATAACGTTTTCTTTCAAACCATGTAAATAGTCAGTCTTACCCTTTACAGCAGCTTCAGTCAAGATTCTAGTTGTCTCTTGGAAAGAAGCAGAAGCTAAGAATGAATCCGTTTGAAGCGAAGATTTAGTAATACCTAACAAAATTGGTTGTCCAATAGCAGGTTTTTTACCTTGTAAAATAACATCTCTATTTCCTTTAGTAAATTTACTAATAGAAACAACAGTACTAGGCAAGAAATCAGTATCACCAGAATCTACTATCCTAATTTGTGAAATCATTCTTCTAGCAATAAGTTCAACGTGTTTATCATTAATATCAACACCTTGTGAACGATATACTTTTTGAACTTCTTTCAAAATATATTGTTGAACAGTATTAGGATCAGTTACAGCTAAAAGTTCTTTAGGACTAATACTACCTTCTGTAAGTCTATCCCCAGCAGAAACTTTATCTCCTTTTTCAACTCTAAGTTTAGCACCAAAAGGAGCTAAATGTTCTCTAACTTCATTCTGATTCTTAACAAATATCTTTGTACGACCTTTAGAATCATCAATTTTAGAAACAGTACCATCTATTTCACTAATTGTTGCTTTACCTTTAGGAATACGTGCTTCAAACAACTCTTCAACCCTTGGTAAACCCTGTGTTATATCTGCACCAGCTACACCACCAGTATGGAAAGTTCTCATTGTAAGCTGTGTACCTGGCTCACCAATTGATTGAGCACCCATTGTACCAACAGCTTCACCAATTTCAACAATGTTTCCAGTAGCAAGATTTCTACCATAACATTTGCAACATACACCATGTTCAGTACGACAAGTTAAAGCTGTTCTTATTTCAACTTCTTTAATACCAGCAGAAATAATTTTATCTGCTATAGATTCAGTAATAAGTTCATTCTTATCAATAATCATCTCATTATTATTTAGATTAATAACTTTCTTACTAGTAAATCTACCTAAAATTCTATCATAAAGTGATTCAATAATACCATCTTTGTCATCACGAAAATCCGTAACCATAACACCTTCGGTAGTTCCACAATCCTCTTCTCTAACAATAATATCTTGAGCAACATCAACAAGTCTTCTAGTCATATAACCTGAGTCAGCTGTCTTTAAAGCGGTATCTGCGCTTCCTTTTCTAGCACTATGTGTAGAAAGGAAGAATTCAGAAACGGAAAGACCATCTTTAAAAGAAGAGAAAATAGGAATTTCAATAGTATCACCATTAGGTTTAGCCATTAAACCACGCATACCTGCAAGTTGAACAAATTGTTTTATAGAACCACGAGCTTTAGAATTCATCATTATAAATACAGGATTATCCTCATATTCTTTAGCAAATTCTTGTAACTCAGCTTCTATTTCTTTCTTTGCTTTATCCCAAACACTAATTACTAGTTCAAGTCTTTCAGTTTCAGTAATAAGTCCTCTCTTAAATTGTTTATTAATCTTTTCAACTTCTTTATTTCCATCTTCAATAATCTTAGCTTTCTTTTTACTAGTAATAACATCACTAGTAGAGAAAGTAATACCTGAATAAGTAGAATATTTAAAACCTTGATCTTTTAATTTATCCAAGAAAATAGAAGTTTCTGTAGTTTTATATCTCTTAAACATTTGAGCTATAAGTTTTTCAAGAGTACCCTTAATAAAAGGTTTAGCTCTATCCAAATTTTTAATATATTCCTTAATATCCGTACCATAATCAACAAAATATTTACTTGGAGTAATTCCCTCAATATTCTCATCACTTGGTTCATTTACATATGGGAATGAATCAGGTAAAATTTCATTAAATATAAGCTTACCAGGTGTAGTAATTAAATATTTATTTTTATATTTATCTATGAAAACTTTATGTTTAAATGAATTAACTGGAAGAGCAATTCTCGTATGTAAAGTAATTTCACGTCTTTGATAAGCCATCATTGCCTCATTAGCATCTTTAAATACTCTACCTTCTCCTTCAAGACCAGCTTTTTCACAAGTAATATAATAATTACCTAAAATCATATCTTGTCCAGGAGTAACAATTGGTTTACCATCTTTAGGGCTCAATATATTATTAGCACCTAACATAAGAACTCTAGCTTCAGTCTTAGCCTCTTCTGATAATGGAACATGAACAGCCATCTGGTCTCCATCAAAGTCAGCATTAAATGCAGTACAAACCAAAGGATGTAACCTAATAGCCTTTCCAGAAATCAACTTAGGTTCAAAAGCTTGAATACCAAGTCTATGCAAAGTAGGAGCACGATTCAATAATACTGGATGTTCACGAATAACATCTTCAACAACATCCCATACTTTAGGATCTCTATTGTCAATCATCTTTTTAGCAGATTTAATATTTGTAGCTAACTCTCTTTTAACAAGACCATTTATAACATGTGGTTTAAATAATTCAAGAGCCATATCTTTAGGAAGACCACATTGATACATCTTAAGATCAGGACCTACAACAATAACAGAACGTCCTGAATAGTCAACTCTCTTACCAAGTAAATTCTGTCTAAATCTTCCTTGTTTACCCTTCAACATACTAGAAAGTGATTTTAATGCTCTATTACCAGCACCAGTTACACTTCTGCCTCTTCTACCATTATCAAACAAAGCATCTACAGCTTCTTGAAGCATACGTTTTTCATTTTGAACAATAATTGAAGGAGCATTTAATTCAACCAACTTTTTCAAACGATTATTTCTGTTAATAACTCTTCTATACAAATCATTTAAATCAGAAGTTGCAAATCTTCCACCATCCAATTGAATCATAGGTCTAAGTTCAGGAGGTATAACAGGTAAAACATCTAGAATCATCCATTCTGGTCTATTACCTGAACTAGCAAAAGCATTAAGAACATTAAGTCTCTTTACAAGTCTAATTTTCTTTTGACCAGTAGCTCCTTCAAGTTCTTTCTGAATTTTTGCAAGTTCTTTCTCTAAATCAACTTCACTAAGTAAAGTTTTAATAGCTTCTGCACCCATTCCTACTTTGAATGTATTGCCATACTTCTCATAATATGCTCTATATTCTTTATCAGATAAAGTCTGATTCTTAACTAATGTTGTAGAACCTGAATCTAAAACAACATAAGATACAAAGTAAATTATCTCTTCCAAGTCTCTAGGAGACATATCAAGACATAAACCAATATAAGAAGGAATACCTTTAACAAACCATATATGACTAACTGGAGTAGCAAGCTCAATATGCCCCATTCTCTCTCTTCTAACTTTAGATTTAGTAACCTCTACACCACATCTATCACAAATTATATTTTTATATCTTAATCTCTTATATTTACCACAAGAACATTCATAATCTCTAGTAGGACCAAATATTTTCTCACAAAATAGTCCATCTCTTTCTGGTTTTAAAGTTCTATAATTTATAGTTTCTGGTTTTAAAACCTCACCATAACTCCAACTTCTAATAACATCAGGAGAAGCTATTCCAATTTTTAAAGCCTTAAATTTATTTGCTTCCAACATTAGAAATCACCTCCTATATTATCTTCTTCTTCAAATGTTTCAAATTCATCACTAAATTCATCATCATAATCACTATCAAATTCTTCATCTTCAAATTCATCATCCAAAGCATCATTTTCATCCTCTATGCCAGAGAATAGATCAGATTTAGGTATTTCTTCAGCAATAGGAACTTCATCGTCATCATCATCACCCTCAAGTTCATTAATGCCTATAACTTGATCATCATTATTAATAACAGAAATATTTAATCCCAAAGCTTGAAATTCTTTAATTAACACTCTAAATGATTCTGGAATACTTGGTTCTGGTAATGGATTACCTTTAACAATAGATTCGTAAACCTTTACCCTACCCATAACATCATCAGATTTATAAGTTAAAATTTCTTGCAATACATGTGAAGCACCATAAGCTTCCAAAGCCCAAACTTCCATTTCACCAAATCTCTGTCCACCAAATTGTGCTTTACCACCCAATGGTTGTTGAGTAACAAGTGAATATGGTCCTGTAGCTCTAGCATGAATTTTATCGTCAACCATATGATGCAATTTAATCATATACATTACACCAACACTGATACGTTGATCGAATGGTTCACCTGTTCTACCATCATATAGAACTGTTTTTGCATCTTCATCCATACCAGCCTCTGCAAGCATATTAGCAATATCATCACTCTTAGCACCATCAAGTACCGGAGTAGCAACATGAACACCTAATTTTTTAGCAGCCATTCCTAAATGCAATTCAAGTATCTGACCAATATTCATACGAGAAGGTATACCTTGTGGATTTAACATAATATCTACAGGTGTGCCATCTGGTAAATATGGCATATCTTCCTCTGGTAAAATTAATGATATAACACCTTTATTACCATGACGACCAGACATTTTATCTCCAACTTGAATCTTTCTCTTTTGAATAATATATACCCTAACAACTTTATTTACACCACTAGGCATATCATCGTTGTCTGCTTTGGTATATATCTTAACATCATGAACAACACCATCACCACCATGAGGAACTGTCAAAGATGAATTTCTAACTTCTCTAGTTTTTTCGCCAAAAATAGCATGTAATAATTTCTCTTCGCTAGTAAGATCAACCATTCCCTTAGGAGTAACTTTACCAACTAAAATATCTCCCTCTTTTACCTCAGTACCAATCCTAATGATACCATTTTCATCAAGATTCTTTCTACTCTCGTCACTTACATTAGGAATATCACGTGTAATTTCCTCAGGTCCAAGCTTAGTATCTCTGCACTGAATTTCATAGTCTTCTATATGAAGTGAAGTATAGACATCATCCTTAACTAATTTTTCATTCAAAATAACAGCATCTTCATAATTGTATCCATTAAATGTAGTAAAAGCAACAACAACGTTCTTACCAAGAGCTAACTCTCCTAAATCTGTACTCTGTCCATCTGCTATAATTTGTCCTCTATGAACCTTATCTCCTACTCTAACAATAGGTCTTTGATTTGCTGTTTCACCTTGATTACATCTTTCAAAAGTAACCAAATTATACACATCTTTATCTTTAGCATTTTTAACAATGATTTTCTTAGCATCAACATATTCAACTATACCATCAGCTTTTGCTAATACACATACACCACTATCGCGGGCAGCAACATACTCAACACCAGTTCCAATTAAAGGTGCTTCCGTAGTAAGTAGAGGTAAAGCTTGTCTTTGCATGTTTGCACCCATCAAAGCACGAGTAGCATCGTCATGTTCCAAGAAAGGAATTAAACTAGTCGTAATAGATACAACCTGTTGAGGAGAAACATCTATATAATCAACTTTATCAGCTGAAATAATTACATTTTCTCCATTAAATCTACCAGAAACAGTGTCATCTATAATATATCCATCATCATCAACATTAACTGTAGCCTGAGAAATATAAAAATCTTGTTCCTCAGTAGCTGTTAAATAATCCACTTCATCAGTTAATTTTCTATCAACAACTTTACGATATGGTGTTTGAATAAAACCATATTCATTAACCTTAGCGTAACTTGCTAATGAAGTAATAAGTCCAATGTTTTGACCTTCTGGAGATTCAATAGGACATATTCTACCATAATGTGATGCATTAACGTCTCTTACTTCAAGACCAGCTCTATCACGAGAAAGTCCGCCAGGACCTAAAGCTGATAATCTTCTTTTATGAGTAAGTTCAGCAATTGGATTAACCTGATCCATAAATTGAGACAATTGACTTCCACCAAAAAACTCTTTAATAACAGCCGTAACTGGTCTAATATTAATTAATGTCTTTGGAGTAACAGTTTCCATATCTTGAGTAGTCATTCTCTCACGAATAACTCTTTCCATTCTACTAAAACCGATCTTAAATTGATTTTGTAAAAGTTCACCAACTTGTCTAATTCTTCTATTACCTAAATGATCAATTTCATCATCATGTCCAATACCAACCATTAAATTTAAATAATATGATACAGTAGCATAAAAATCAGAAATAGTTAAAGTCTTTTCAGTAATAGTTTGATCATTACCAATAACTTTTACCTTTTTCTTAGGATCTAATGGTGAATAAACATATATAACTTGAACAACATTTCTATCATTCAATTCCTCATTAATCTTAACCTCACATCTACCATATCCATCTTGTAAATATTTATTAAGTTCCAAAAGAACATCTTTAGTAATTAAAGTTCCCTCACTGAACTTAACATCTCCATCTACAACAATATCCTCTGCTAAAACAGTATTAATAAGTCTATCACTAACATTCAATCTCTGATTAAATTTATATCTACCAACTTTAGCTAAATCATAACGAAAATTATCAAAAAATCTTGTTATTAATTGATTCTTTGAACTATCCAAAGTAGTAGGTTCTCCTGGTCTTAATTTTTCATATATCTCAATTAAAGCCTCATCAGTACTTTTAGTAGAATCTCTCTCTATAGTATTCTTTAAATAAATATTATCATCAAAGAAGTCTAATATTTCCTTATCACTAGACAAACCAAAAGCCCTAATTAAAGTAGTCAAAGGAACCTTTCTTGTTCTATCAATTCTAACATATAAAACATCTTTAGCATCTGTTTCATATTCTAACCAAGTACCACGAGTAGGAATAATTTTAGAAGCAAAAACAGGTTTACCATTTTTATCTATTTCCTTAGAAAAATATACACTTGGTGATCTAACCAACTGTGATACAACAACTCTCTCAGCACCATTAATAATGAAAGAACCACTATCCGTCATTAAAGGCATATCTCCCAAGAAAATTTCTTGTTCTTTAACTTCTCCAGTTTCATTATTAAAAAGTCTTGTTTGAACTTTTAAAGGAGCAGCATAAGTAATTTGTCTATCTTTACATTCCTTAATAGAATATCTTGGCGTATCAAACAAATAATCGCCAAAATGTAATGAAAAGCTGCCAGAAAAACTTTCCACCGGTGAAAAATCCTCAAGTACTTCTTTTACCCCATCAGTAATAAACCATTGATATGATTC
>OJAM01000147.1_pt1 | contig 33282 bp, 28 predicted proteins | sample 1589071 | NCBI WGS metagenome assembly OJAM01 (sample SAMN03283243) | human gut metagenome | biome: human-associated habitat; material: feces | host: Homo sapiens | place: Peru | collected 2012
CTTACAGCAGAAGTTACCATCACACAGCAGAATGCTATCATCAGCTGGGCAGTCCGTATGAACGGAAACCGTCTTTTCCCTAAGTGGGAGTCTGGTGGACTTGGTACCTGCTACAACTTCACCCTTGAGTGCCTGATTAAGCCGGAGTCGTTCAAGTCGACAGGTGCTATCATGACAATTATGGGTATTGAGGGGCAGTTCCTTCTCCGTTTCGGTGATGTCGGCAACTCACCTAATAAGATTCAGATTGCAACTACAGCAGGTAACTGGAACATCCCTGAAGAACTTCCTGCAGGCCGCTGGACTCATGTGGCTATTACATTTGGTAACAAAGTTGCAACTGCATATTTCAATGGAGTTAAAATCGGGGAATATACATTCCAAAAGCAGGTGTATTATGGTACCACTACATTGCAGTGGGTTGACCTTTCTCCATCATGGAGCTATGAGCCGTCCGGCAACCGTTGCTTCTGGATTGGTTACTCATATGAAAGCAATCGTGACTTCCTTGGTCTGATGACAGAGTTCCGTATCTGGAAGAAGACTCTTACTGAGGCGGAAATCAATGCTGAGAACCACTTCTATACAGTGGATCCTGCTTCGGAAGGCCTCAAGTGCTACTGGAAAGTTGCTTCAGGCGAAGGTAATACAATTCCTAACGTCTCAGATGGCGGCAAGAACCCTCTCTATGGTGAGTTGAACGTGCGCAAGCAGGGCAGCGACAACAAGGGAGATGCAGGTATCACGTTCGAGGCTGTTTCTCTTCCTGAAAACTAATGAATCTATAAATTAGATTGTCTATATGAAGGTGGCTGGAGAGTCCTGCGAGGACGATTCAGCTGCCTTTTTTGTCATTGATGCGTAAAAGGTGGCGTTTCAGTCGTCTATATGTATGTAAAATCACATACTTATGACCAGAATCAAGTCGGCACTGTCGTCGGTGCTTCTTTTTATGTTCATTGCTTTTTCTGCGTGTCAGAAATCTCATGAAATCATTGACCCGACAAATCCTTCAGAACCTGATGAGCCGGAGACCAGGCCTGAACTCATATTGGATGCAGAAGAGCTTGTCGCCCCTTCAGAAGGAGGCGTATTCAAATTTGACTTCCGCTCTACCAGAAAGGTCAGCCTCAGCATCTCTCCTGAGCAGGACTGGTGTAAGGCAATGATATCTTCCACTGAGGAAGAATACGCCTTTGTGCTCATCGTGAATGTCGCCGCAATGGATCTCAATGAAGACAGGAGCGCGACCATCGTGCTTTCTGCTCCCGAATGTGAGAGCCGGAGTCTTGTCGTCAAACAGGAAAGGAAGAAGGCTTCCACCAACAGCCTCACCTCCCTTGTCCTTAAGGCGGCACCGAACAGTCTTTCACAGGATCTGGTCTTCAGCTACGATGAGGCGACCAAGACGTTCAGTGCCAAGTATCTCAAATGGATTGACAAGGCTCAGCCCGAGATGCTCATTCCGGAATTTGTTACAGATGGGGAGACTGTCCTTGTAAACGGGCAGCCGGTGGTTTCAGGTCAGACAGCTATCTCGTTCGCTGATGATTTCGATCTGGTCGTGAAGGCCGAGAACGGCGACGAAAACACCTATCGTGTATCTTTCAATTGCCCGCAGATCAATACCGAACTTCCGGTAATAAGAATTCATATCCCGGTTTCAAGCATAACGGACAAGAAGACATACAGGAAAACTAAGTTCGACATCTATCGTCCGGGTTCCGATGAGGGAAGATGGACAGCATCGGATGCGGAGATTGAAATACGCGGAAGAGGAAACTCCACCTGGGGCCTTCCGAAGAAACCGTATCGTATCAAATTTCCGGAGAAATTCAGTCCGATCGGCCTGAACCATGCCAAGGCGAAGTCTTGGGTGCTTCTCGCTCACGACATGGACAAGTCCCTGCTGCGCAATCATCTGGGCTTTGAACTTTCGCGAATTCTGTTCAGCTCATCAGAAAAATACCACGATGCGGCGGCTCTTGATTTTACACCGTGCTCCCAGATGGTGAACGTGTATTCCGGAGACAACTATCACGGAGTATATCAGATGTCTGACCAGATGGAGGTCGCCAAGGGACGCATAGATCTCGACAAACTTGTTGCTGCCGACGGTTCCGATCCAGTTAAGATCACCGGAGGGCATCTCATTGAGACGAACATCCACCACGACGAGCCTTATCCTGTGTCATTCACTTCAAGCAAGGGCATCTATATGGACCATAAATATCCGAAAGATGACGACATGGATATCTCCCAGTACAAGTATATTGAAGATTTCATCCGCAAGGCTGAAGCAGCCCTGTATTCATCCAATTTTACTGATCCTGTCAATGGCTGGAGAAAGTGGTTCGATGAGAAGACATTGGCGGATTTCATCATCGTGAAGGAATTCGCAGGGGATATGGACGGCTATACCAGCACATATTTCTACAAGAGGCGCGGAGTGGACAAAATCTTCTTCGGACCGGTCTGGGACCTTGACAAGGGGTGGAACAATGACAAGCGCACTCCGCACGGCAACACTCTCACCCAGCTCATGATATACGGCGGCTTCTATATGCCTCCTTACATCAATCCTGACTGGTTCCACCGTTTCTGGCAGGATGCGGAGTTCCGCCAGTTTGTCGGCAGGAGATGGGCTTCCAAAAAGGAGCAGCTGAAGTCCAAAGTTCTTTCTGAACTTGACGAAAAGCCTAAGCAGATGCGAAAGGCCATCATTGCCAATTTCAGTATCTGGGATTTCTACTATCAGTACAGTGATGAGGCAAATATGCCTGCACGTACATACGAACTGGAAATACAGCGGATGAAGGACCTCACCGTGCAGCGCGCAGCATTGCTTGACGCGAAATTCAAATAGTAAAACTGATATAAACACCTCGCCGGGACATTCCTCCATCGGATGCCCCGGCTTTTCGTTTTTCCAAAAACGATTTTTCGCACTAAATTCGTTTTTCTAAAAATGAATTTCTATATTTGTGAAAACAATCAGAATTATGGAACTGACAGAAATCACTCCGCTTATTAAATTCTATCACAGTAAGTTGGCACAGATATCCACGTCTTTCAAGAGATATCTGTATGGCGAAATCAATTGGGATGCGCGGGTAATCGGAATCAGAGGAGAGCGTGGAGTCGGCAAGACTACCATGATGCTTCAGCGTATAAAAGAAAAATATAAGAGCCCCGATGATACTATCTATATATCATTGGACCATTTCTGGTTTAACACCCATTCGCTTCAGGAACTTGTCGAGTTTCTGTATAACAGGGGAATATGCGAATTTTACATAGATGAAGTCCATAAATACGCTAACTGGAGACAGATACTGAAGAATCTGTATGACCAATACTCGGACTTGCGTATTGTCTATACCGGTTCATCAATGCTGGAGATTGACAATTCCTTGACGGATATGTCCAGGCGGCAGACTCCATATATTCTGAAAGGTATGTCTTTCAGAGAATTTCTTGAATATGAGGGAATTATGAAACTGCGGGCGCTGTCATTGGATGAATTGCTGTCCGGACACGTTGCTGTAGCTATGGAAATTGTAGGAAAAATAAAGATTCTTTCCAAGTTCGACCAGTATCTTCATTATGGCGTATATCCGTTCTGTAGAGATGCCGGAACTGATTTCCCCGTTGTACTGCAAAATGTGGTGAAACTCGTGGTAGAAAGTGATTTGCCGGCAGTGGAAAAAATATCTTATACAACAGTGGACAAATGTAAGAAACTGTTTATGATAATTGCCGAGAATGTTCCGCTCCAGCCGAATACGGAGAAACTTGCTGCGTCAATGAGTACCACAAGGAACACTCTTCTCAATCTGCTTTACAAATTGGATGAGGCCGAGATACTGGAACTTCTTACAGTGGAACTTAAAAATTATAAAAGACTTGTGAACCCTGAGAAGATATATCTCGGGAATACGAATCTTATGTACGCCTTCTCCCCGACTATAAATGTCGGCACGATGCGCGAGACTTTTTTCATTGACCAATTATCTTCCGTCGGAACCGTTCAAATGCCTCAGAAGGGAGATTTTCTGGTTAATGGAAAATACCTTTTCGAAGTTGGCGGCGAGGGAAAAGACTTCGAACAGATTGCGAATGTTCCGGACAGTTATCTGGCGATTGACGGCATAGAAACCGGCTATGGGAACCGCATTCCTCTCTGGATGTTCGGCCTTCTGTATTAGTCGACATGTAAGCGTCTTCAGGACTACTCAATAATCGCCAAAGGCAGAGTCTTTGATACCCGAGTATTCGCCCTTTCTTATCTGTAATGGCCAAATGTAGAAAGTACTAGTACTTCTACAACTTCGTCATAAATCTTATATACAAGTCGGTGCTCTTTGGTAATTCGTCTGGAATACACCGAGCCATCGTAGCCCTTCAATTGCTCAACTTGACCGGTTCCTGTCCGAGGGTGTTCTCTGACTTCTTCAAGGAGTTTTGATAGTTTTGCCAGGGCCAGTGGTGCTTTCTTGCTGAGTTCTTTCAGGTCTTTTTTTTGCGTCTTCGGTAAAAACAAGGGTGTACGTTTCAGTCTTCGCTAACCATTCTGTCAATAAAGTCCTTGGTACTCTCGCCGTCGTTCATTCTGTGTACTTTTCCTGCCTCGTAATCGGCAATGCCCTGACGGATTTTGGCGTTCAAAGTTGTGCTGTTCATGATGGTGTCGTCATCCTGAACAGGCACAAGACGATAGCTGCCGTGAGTTCTTGAAGTAATCACGACATCATTGGTGCGAGCCAAATCAAAGTATTTTCGCTGATTGGCTCGGAATTCTCTGCTACTTACTACGACCATAATATTCTTGTTTACTGCACAAATATAGTAATTCTCAAAACAAGTACCAAATTGGTACACATTATTTCCTGTAGTTTAACACTTTAAAAGCTGTCCACCAAGTACGTAGAGCGCCTCGGCACTCTTGAGGATCTGGAGAAGCGCTTCGGGGGAGAAGATCCCGTAGGAGAACGCTCTTTCATCACGGTTCAGCCGGCTTCAGCTCTGACACCCAGATAGTGACAAGGAAGGCCATGAAGTGCATCATAGCCTCCATCAAGACTTCAAAGGATGAAAAGGGCAATGACGAGGCGTAGCTGGACAGGCGGTCAGCCACGGCGGACGTGGCCGGCCCACGGCCTCGGGAAGTGGGAGGTGCCTGCCGGATACAAGTTCTCGCGATAGCGAGGACGCAGGAGACGGTAGGAGGGCCGAACGAAGCAGCGCGGAGTGAGTTCCGCCGTGACGGACTGCCTGTCGGCGTGACACTGGTCAAGCATTTGGGTTTGTCTAACGTTTGAACTCAGTTCAAATAGGCTGGCAGGTGGTGGACATCAAACCACGGGGGCAAAATCGCTTCTTTTGCCTACGTCGTTTGATTCACGTGTGCAAATACGGCCTTTCTGCACATGTCATGCAGTTTTTGAACGGCGACGGGGGCAAATCAGGCCTTTCTGCCCCCGTGACTGAAATCTTGTGTGCGAAACCCCGCCTTTTGCCACCGTCGCCCGCAGGCTGCCCCAGGTTGCCCCAGGCATCCTTATTCTGTAAAGCCTGACGTTTTTTGATAAAGTCAGGCAAGATTTGTAATTTTGCAAAATATCTTGGAATATATGAGCGGACATTACACAGAAGAAAAGAAATACGTTATCGCATCGGAAGTTCCGTGCTATGACGTGGACTCGAATTTGAGAATGAAACCTGCGGCATTTATGGACTTGGCGCAGGAAATCGCATATCAGGCAGCCACGGCACTCGGCTTCGGCTATGACGCACTGCAGAAAGAAGGCAAGGCCTGGGTGCTCTCGAGAATGCATTTTGAGTTTCTCAGACATCCGGTGTGGCGTGAAGCAATCGAACTTTACACCTGGCATAAAGGCCCTTACGGACCATTTTATCTCAGGGATTTTAACCTTAAGAACACCGTGGGGGAGACACTTGTCAGAGGAACAAGCTCCTGGGTTATTCTGGACGTCGCCAAAAGGACAATGTGCAGAACATCGGAAGTCCTTGAACTTGTGCCCGAAGGCTCAGTCTGCACGGACAATGCCATCGAGAAGCCGGCAGACAAGGTCATGATGCCACGCGGAGTGGAACCGCAGCCTGCAGGCATACACAAAGTCGAATTTTCGGACATTGACCTTTTAGGCCATACCAACAATGCAAGATACGTCGTATGGGCCATGGACTGCATTGATTTTGAGGAACTTCGCACCTGCAAGGTGAGTGACGTCACGGTGACCTTCAACCACGAGACACGCGCCGGAGAAGAAATCGCCCTGGAGAAAGTGCGTCAGGAAGCGGAAGACGGAAAAGTGACCTATTTCATTGACGGAAAGACAGATGGAAAGTCCGCATTTTGTGTTAAAATAAATTTGTACAGATAATATGAGAGATTTATTCTTGGGAACCGGTATCGCACATACCATCCTTCTTTTTGCTGTGGTAATTGCCCTCGGCCTTTATCTCGGCAGATTCAAGTTCAAGGGAATATCCATCGGCTCCACATGGATCCTCTTTATCGGAATTCTCCTCAGCCACTTCGGCTTCAGGGGAGACCCGCATATTCTGGCATTCATGAAGGACTTCGGCCTTATCCTGTTCGTCTTCAGCATCGGACTTCAGGTCGGCCCGGGATTCTTCCATTCATTCCGTAAAGGCGGATTGACCATGAACATGCTCGCAGTGACATTGGTCATGCTCGCTGTGCTGGTTACATACATCATCCACCTGGTGACAGGCGAAGACCTGCATACCATGACCGGCGTCATGTCAGGTGCCGTTACCAACACCCCTGGACTCGGTGCCGCCCAGCAGACATTGTCAGACGCAATGATTGCAGACGGAGCGACACAGGCAGCGGCAACTGAGGCATCTTCAGCCATCGCATCAGCTTATGCCGTCTCCTATCCTATCGGTGTGCTCGGAGTAATCATCCTCCTGATGGCCTTCAAGGCTATTTTCAACGTGGACCTGAACAAGGAGAAAGAAATACTTGACAATGAAGGCAAACTCGGAACCGGCGCCATCCGTGCGACTTACGAGGTGAAGAACCCTGCCATCTTCGGCAGAAAGATAGGTGAAGTCACCAAGGACAATGGAGACCGCTTCGTCATCTCACGTCTGCTCCGTAACGGAGAACTGTGCGTGCCGTCATCAGACATGGTGCTGAAAGAGAGCGACAAACTCCTGATTGTCACCTCTCCTGATGCGGAAGACCTCGTGAAGATCCTCTTCGGAGACGAGATAGAGATGCCGTTCAAGGAATGGGAAGACCCTGAGAGCAAACTTGTTGCGAAAAAAATCACCGTCACCAAGTCCTCTATCACCGGAAGAAGCCTTAAGGATCTGAATGTCAGGTCAATATATGGAGTGTCAGTAACACGTGTGTTCAGGTCAGGCGTTGAGCTCGTCGCAAGCCCTAACCTTTATCTGCACGTAGGAGACAGCCTCCTGGTAGTCGGACCTGAAGACGCTATGGACAAGGTGGCAGGACTCTTCGGAAACAAGGCTGCAAGCCTAAGCCATCCGAACCTGATTCCTATCTTCTTCGGCATCGTGGTCGGCGTCATCTTCGGAAGCCTTCCGATCAAGTTCCCGGGCATTCCTCAGCCTATCAAGCTCGGTCTTGCCGGCGGTCCGCTCATCATAGCGATTCTTCTCGGATATTTCGGCCCTAAGTTGAAAATCACCACATATACCACATTGAGTGCCAATATGATGATACGTGAAATCGGCATCTCGTTCTTCCTTGCGGCCGTGGGACTTGGAGCAGGAGAAAACTTCATCAGCTCGATCATGAACGGCGGTTACTGGTGGATTCTCTACGGCGCCTTGATTACATTGGTTCCAGTCACCTGCGTAATCCTGCTTGCCAGACTGGTGTTCAAGCTCAACTTCTATCAGATATGCGGTCTCATCTCAGGCGGAACCACCAACCCTCCTGTACTCGCATTCTCTCAGGAAGTTTATGGAACAAACTATCCGTCGATCAGTTACGCTACCGTATATCCTCTGACGATGTTCTTGAGGGTGCTGATGGCCCAGCTCATAATATTGTTTACGCTATAACAATGTTCGATCTTTTATATCCTATCACTCGTTGACCTGTTGACTCGTTGACCTGTTGACTTTTTTAAAATCGGTGAAAATCGGGTTTTAATGGATAAAATAGGTGTAAAAAAATCGGATTAGGGTGTTTCGCACCCCCAATGCCCAGTAAATTACCAACAACCAAAGCCATCGTCTTAACTTCTTTAACTTCTTTAACTCCTTAACTTCCAAAAAAATCTCCTTAACTTCCAAAAAAAACTCCTAAAAAAAACTTCCAAAATTTCTCATTAAAATGGATAAAAAATGTGAACATCTTTTTTGTCAATCCGTCTAAAAAACATATCTTTGTGTAAAATAAATAGGAGAATGATAGTAATCATTGTTAATCTTAAACTTAAACATATATGAAAAGAAGAATTTTTGCGATTTTAGCATTTTTACTTTGTGTGACAAGTGTACATGCTGCTGTGGGTCAGGCTGTGATAGATGGCGTGAATTATGTGCTTAGTTCCGATGGCGAAGTCAACACTGCTACAGTGGTGGCGGGAGACAAGAAATACGCGGGCCACGTGGCGATACCAAGCATTGTCACTTATGCAGGCATACAGTATAAAGTGACTGCTGTCGATAACGAGGCTTTCAATGGGTGTACCGGTTTGCAGTCGATAACTTTTGGCGATAATGTGACCTCTATTGGTGATAGGGCATTCTCGGATTGCACTCAATTAACGGAAGTGGTTTTGCCGCAAGGCCTCACTTCAATTGGAGATTTTGCCTTTTGCTTTTGTTCTGGATTGAAAACTATCGATATACCCAACTCTGTGACTAACTTAGGAGTGTCCTGCTTTTCCCTATGCATTACTGCCACTTCACTGAAGATAGGGAGCGGTGTTAGCACTATTCCTTTAAACGCATTTGAAAGTTGCTACGTTTTGACCAGCGTGGTGATACCAAAAAATGTGAACTTGATAAACAATTACGCTTTTTTGGACTGTAGAAAGTTGACTTCTGTCACAATCCTTTCAGATGCTATATCTATTAAAGGGGCAGACGTGTTTCGTGACTGTTCAGTTCTCGATTCGCTGGTATTTGGTGAAAGTGTAAACACTATCCGGAGCAGTTCGTTTAATCTTGGCAATCGAACTAATGTGATAAGCCTCGCCATGTTTCCGCCTGTGTGTGAAGGCGACACCTCGCCATTTGCAGGCGTGAGTCCTTACTGTGTGCTTTATGTGCCAAAAGGCTGCGCCGCCGACTATCGCGTGGCTAAAGGTTGGGCAGGGCAGTTTCGCGCTGTTCGCGAGATGACAGACTCCGACCATTCTGCCAATTGTGACGTGAATGGTGATGGGGTAGTGGATATCGCAGATGCCACGGCAGTCATCGAATGCATATTAGCCAAGTAGCCACCCCACTTACTAACCCCCAAAAAAGAGGATGCGTCAAATCACCAAAAAAGCGTCATAGCGTAGGGACATGCCTTCGGCATGTTTCCAAGGCGTTGATACATTGCCGTTTGCATTGAAACATGCCGAAGGCATGTCCCTACGTTATGATGAATCTGACGCACGCTCGAAAAATCGCATTAAATCGGTGTTTCGCCCCCCCCCAGTGTCCAGTAAATTACCAACAGCCAAAGCCATCGTCTTAACTTCTTAACTCCTTAACTTCTAAAAAAACTTCCAAAAAAATCTCCCCAAAAAATCTAATCTCTAATTTCTTGATAGAATATACCCCTCCTTGTGGGTAAGTTTCATTTTTTTTTGTATATTTGTAGTGTAATATGCCTATTTGTGCGCTAACAGATTGGGCGTATGGTTTAATGAAGACAATAAACATTTAAAACTTAAAGAGTTAAATGAAATCTGATAGCTTAATTATTATTCCAACCTACAACGAAAAGGAGAATATAAGCAACATTATCCACGTGGTTACCAATATGCCAGAGCATCAATTCGATGTCTTGGTAATCGATGATAATAGCCCCGATGGCACCGCTGCTATCGTGGAAGGCATTATCGCCGAAATGCCTGGCCGTGTGCACTTGGTGAAGCGTGCCGGCAAACTCGGACTTGGCACCGCCTACATCGCTGGCTTCAAGTGGGCACTTGAGCACGATTACCAATACATCATTGAAATGGACGCCGACTTCTCGCACCGCCCCGAAGATTTGATTCCGTTGCAGCGTGCGTGCGCCGAAGAGGGTGCCGATGTGGCTGTGGGATCGCGCTATGTGAATGGCGTGAATGTGGTGAACTGGCCTATGGGACGTGTGCTGATGAGTTACTTCGCGTCGAAGTATGTGCGCATCGTCACCGGCATGAAGGTGCACGACACCACCGCAGGATTTGTGTGCTACCGTCGCGAGGTGCTTGAGGCGATGGACTTGGATATGGTGGAATTTAAGGGCTATGCTTTCCAAATCGAGATGAAGTTTACTGCTTACTGCATGGGCTTCAACGTGAAGGAAGTGTCGATCATATTCGTGAACCGTGTGTTGGGTACCAGCAAGATGAGTGGTGGTATCTTCAGCGAGGCTCTGTTTGGTGTGGTGAAACTGAAATGGAGTTCATGGTTCAATAAGAAGAAATTCACCCGTCGTGTAAAATGAGCAACCTTTATTCTGTAAACCTTGAGGCTGTGTCGGGGGGATATAACCCGTAACCGACACCATAACCGTAGGGACATGCTTATAAGCCGCCGATACATCGTACCGCTGTTTTTTGACATCGCAACGTGCCAAAGGCGTGCCTCTGCATGAACACGAAATCAATTTTTCCGGCACATCCTCATTAATTATTCCTTACCAACTATGAAAAAGATTGTTTACAATGGCACCGTTATTAATGAGGGTCGCCGCTATTTAGGCTATGTAGTGATTAGCGATTCGCTCATCGCAGAGGTGGGTGAAGGTCATCCGTCGGACTGTCTGTTAGACGAATGTGACGAGAAATTTGATGTGCAAGAGGCATTGATTCTGCCTGGCGCCATCGACGCGCATGTGCATTTCCGTGACCCCGGCATGACACACAAGGCCGACATCGCAAGCGAGAGCCGTGCCGCAGCCGCAGGGGGCGTTACTTCCGTGATGGATATGCCCAACTGCAAGCCAGCCACCGTCACCATCGCCGACCTTGAGGCGAAATACGTAAAGGCGGCTGAAAACAGTGTGGTGAACTATAGCGCTTACATTGGTGCCACCGATACCAATTTCGACGAACTCAAAAAAGTGGACTTCTCTAAGGTGTGCGGCATCAAGGCATTTCTCGGCACTTCCACCGGCGGAATGCTTTTGAGCGATGCCGACGCTAAACGCAGGGTGTTTAGCGAGTTTGGCACGATTATTGCAGTACATAGCGAGGACGAGAGCATCATCAACGCCAATCGCGAGGCTCTGCTGAAGAAGATGGGCGGCGATGATTTGCCTCTGGGCTATCACAGCAAGGTGCGCTCGGCTGAGGCGTGCTACGAAAGCACCCGCCGTGCCGTGGATTTGGCTCGTGAGTGTGGCACCCGACTGCATGTGCTCCACATTTCCACCGCCAAGGAATTGTCGCTGTTCGACAGCGCGCCGCTCGCCGTGAAGAAAGTCACTGCCGAGGCTTGCGTGGCTCATCTGCTCTTCACTGAGGCAGATGGCGCACGACTGGGCGCACGCATCAAGTGCAACCCATCGGTGAAAACGCCAGCCGACCGTGCTTCGCTCCGCAGGGCGCTGCGTGAGGGCGTAATCGACGTGATTTCCACCGACCATGCGCCCCACTTGCTCACAGAGAAGGAAGGCGGCTGCCTGAAGGCGGCTTCGGGAATGCCGATGGTGCAATTTTCACTCGTGGCTATGCTGGAGTTGGCACACCAAGGCATGTTCACCCCCGAAATGGTGGTGGGCAAGATGTGCCATGCGCCCGCACTGCTCTACAGGGTGGACAAGCGAGGCTATTTGCGCCCCGGCTACAAGGCCGACATCGCTGTGGTGAAGGAAGTGCCTGAAGGGGTCACCATCACCGATGCCGATGTGGTGTCGAAGTGTGGCTGGACTCCGCTCAACGGCTCCACCGTTCATCACCAGGTGGTGATGACGATGGTGAATGGCGAGGTGGCTTATGCCCACGGCAAGGTGAACGACTCCGTCCGTGGCGAACGCCTCACATTTAACAATTAAATAATATAGATGTCAATTTCAGAAAAATTCGGTTCGGGTAGTGTGGCTGGGCTTTCTCAAGCTCAGGTGGAAGAAAGCCGTGCAAAGCACGGTAGCAACACGCTCACACCGCCCGAACGCACTCCGGCTTGGAAGCAATTCCTAACCACATTCAACGACCCACTGATCATCATCTTGCTTGTGGCATTGATGCTGTCGGTGGGTATTGCTCTTTATGAACTGTTCTACATTCCGAGCAAGGGCTTTGAGGCGCTGCTTGAGCCGCTCGGCATTTTCTTCGCCATCATTCTTGCCACGCTGGTGGGATTTCTGGTGGAATATAATGCCAATAAAAAGTTTGACGTGCTCAACAAAATCAACGACGATGTGCCGGTGAAGGTGGTGCGTGGCATGACCTTGGCTGAGGCTCGCCGAAAGGGCACCATCGTGCAAGTGCCACGCCGCGATGTGGTGGTGGGCGACATCGTGCTGGTGGAATCGGGCGAGAAAGTGCCTGCCGACGGCATTTTGCTTGAAAGCATGTCGCTGGGCGTGGACGAAAGTTCGTTTACTGGCGAATCGGTGATTTGCCACAAGTCGGTAGATACCGAAAATGCCAAAAGTTCGTCGGCTTATCCTGTCAACAAACTCTTGCGTGGCTCGAATGTGAAGGAGGGCTATGGCGTGATGCGTGTGGAGGCTGTGGGCGATGCCACGGAATATGGCAGCATCTACAAAGACGCAAAAATAGAGCACGATACCGAAACGCCGCTCATGCGCCAGTTCAACAAGTTGGGCAAACTCATTGCCCGCTGTAGTTTTGTGGCTGGTGCCGCCATTATCGTGGGGCGTGTGATTGTGTATGGCGTGGCAGAGAACTGGTCGTTCGAACTGCTGCCCACTATTGAATATTTCGTGGAGACGGTGATGCTTGCCGTCACGCTCATTGTGGTGAGTGTGCCGGAGGGGCTTCCGATGAGCGTGACGCTCTCGCTGGCGCTGAGTATGCACCGTATGCTCCAAAACCAGAACCTGGTGCGCAAGATGCACGCTTGCGAAACGATGGGTGCCACCACGGTGATTTGCACCGACAAGACCGGCACGCTCACGCAAAATCAGATGCGTGTGTTCCGTATGCATTTCTATGGACTTGAGGGCGGCGATGCGCTATCCGACTCGGAGCAGAGCCGCATCGCGGCTTGCGCTTTGGCGTGCAATTCCACCGCCTACCTCGATTGCAGCGATGCGGCTAAGGCGCAGCCGATTGGCAATCCCACCGAGGGCGCTTTGCTCCTGTGGCTGAGGGATAAGGGCGTGGACTACGCTTCACTGAGGGAGAGTTGCCCAGTGGAGGCGCAGTTGCCTTTCTCCACCGAAAACAAGTATATGGCCACGGTGGTGTCGTGCACCGCTTTGGGTGGCAAGCGTCTGCTGCTGGTGAAGGGCGCAAGCGAGATTATACGCGCCTACTGCAAGAATGTGGAAGGCGGCATCGATTTCAACGACATTCTTTCCGAACTCCAAAACTATCAGAATAAGGCGATGCGCACTTTGGGCTTTGCCTACCGTGTGCTTGCCGACGATGAGCCTTGCCCCATCACCGAGGGCGCAGTCAATCTTGGCGGCTTGACCTTTATGGGCATTGTGGCTATCAGCGACCCCGTGCGCGACGACGTGCCACACGCCATTGGCACCTGCATCGACGCTGGCATACAAATCAAGATTGTGACCGGCGACACTCCAGGCACAGCCAAGGAAATAGGCCGACAGGTGGGCTTGTGGACCGAAAATGAAAACGATTCGCACCTGATTCTCGGCGAGGAATTTGCCGCGCTGCCCGACGACGAGGCTGCCCGACGCGCCGAGGAAATCAAAATCATGTCGCGCGCTCGCCCTGCCGACAAGGCACGCCTCGTGTCGCTGCTCCAGAAGCAGAACGAGGTGGTGGCGGTGACTGGCGACGGCACCAACGATGCCCCTGCGCTCAATGCCGCACAAGTGGGACTTTCGATGGGCGATGGCACAGCCGTGGCAAAGGAGGCAAGCGACATCACCATTATCGACAATTCGTTTACCAGCATCGCCAAGGCGGTGATGTGGGGACGATCGCTCTATAAGAATATTCAGCGCTTTATCGTGTTCCAACTCACGGTGAACGTGGCGGCTTGTCTGCTTGTGGGCATCGTGTCGTTTATCAGCGAGAAGCAACCTGCGCTCACCGTCACACAAATGCTGTGGGTGAACCTGATTATGGACACCTTCGCCGCGCTGGCGCTGGCTTCGCTGCCACCGAGTATGGAGGTGATGCGCGACAAGCCTCGTGGCAATAAGGCCAACATCATCACACGCGGCATGGGCAAGTTTGTGATTGGTGTGGGCGTGCTATTTGCCGTGGCTATGATAAGCCTGTTTGTGTATTTTCTGCTCAATAACGTGGGCGAAGGCGGACGAATGTTGCAGAGTGCCATTTCGATGGAGGAACGCACCATCATCTTCACGGTGTTTGTGTTTATGCAGTTCTGGAATCTGTTCAATGCCAAGTCGTTTGGTAGCGGACACTCCGCATTCCACAACATCAAGGGCAGCGGTTTGTTTTTTACCGTGGCTTTGGTGATACTCGTGGTGCAAATTCTGATTGTGGAATTTGGCGGCTTGATGTTCCAAGTCACTCCACTTCCGCTCACCACCATTCTGTTGTGCCTGTTTTGCACAATGCCTATCATGCTTGTGGGCGAGGTGTACCATTTGTTGAAAAAAATCAAAAAATGATATAGATATGATGCGTGCTTTCAAAACCTTATGCTGTATGATAGCCACCTGTATGGCTTTTGCGGTGTGCGCACAGCAGAACGAGAATGTACCGCCTGTTCGCCATTCCCGAATAGGCGATGTGGCGAAGTCGGCTGATGGCTCTATCACGCTGAAAGTGGTGGGGCAGAAGTTGAACTACGGCGGCGTGAAGCCTGAGTTGTGCGACACCGATGTGTGGTCGCCAAAGTCGGTGCATTTTCACCCCAACGGCAAGAAATACTACATCAATTCGCTGGAGGGCTGCCGCACGATGGTGTATGATGCACGCACCAACAAGAAATTGGCGGTGATTCATCATAAGTTCACCTCCACCAACGCCTATCTTTGGGCGAAGGAGAGCGGATTTTTCCCTTTCACCCACTATACGAATAAGAAGAACCTCAACACCTTCTGGGGCAGACCGGTGGAGAGCACGTTTTCGCACCGTGGCCGCTACCTGTGGATTCCCTACTATCGCCGCAGTTACGACATCAATGCGCAAGACCCCTCTGCCATTTCGGTGATTGACACGCGCACCGATTCCATCATTAAGGTGTTTGAAACCGGACCGCTCCCCAAGATGGTGGCTACCACTCACAGTGGCAAGTACCTTGCCGTTACGCACTGGGGCGACAATACGGTGGGCATTCTCGACATTTCGAGTCCGAACCCCGACGATTGGCACTATGTGAAGTGTGTGGTGGTGGATTATCAACTCAAACTCAATTTGAGTATGGCCACAAAGGTGGACCGCGACTGCAATAGCGGCTATCTGCTGCGTGGGACGGTGTTCACCCCCGACGACCATTATATGCTCATCGCTTGTATGGGTGGTGGTGGCGGCATTGCCGTGATTGATATGCAGAAAATGCAGTATGTGGGCAGGCTCACGGGTGTGTCGAATGCCCGTCACCTGGTGGTGAAGAATGGCTATCTCTACGCCAGCCTGAATGCGGCGGGCATCGTTCAGCGACTGCCGCTCACCAAGGTGGAGGCAGCCATTAAGGCGATGAACGGCAAAACCGCCCCTATCAGCGGTTGGCAAACTTGCAAGGTGGGCGGTGGCGCACGCACCATTTCGCTCTCGCCAAGTGGCAACTTCGCCTTCGCGGCGTGCAACAGTGCCAGCCAGTTGTGTGTGGTGGACACTCGCACCATGAAGCAGGTGGCTACGCTCACCATCGATTCCTACCCTGTGGGGCTCGACATCTCTGCCGATGGGCGTTTTGTGGTGCTCACTTCGCAGGGTCGCAGGGGGCACGGTGGCAATGCCGTGAATCTGGTTGAAGTGACGTATAAGGAGAAGGAACCCACCTCGGCGCTTATCGACGAGCAGAAAGAGGAGGAAGATGCCGCAGCGGCAAAAGTCGCTCAAGAGCAGGAGCAAGCCGATACGCAGTCGGGCACTGATTGGTGGTATATTGGTGTGGCTGTAGGCTTCGTTTTGGGGCTGATGGCAGTGGCATTCTTTCGTGGTCGTAAAAAATAGTAAAACAGAAGATTAATAATTAATGGCAAAATATTTTATCATAGCAGGTGAGGCAAGTGGCGACATACACGGCGCAAGCCTGATTCGTGCACTCAGGCAGGAAGATGCCGATGCGCAATTTCAGTTTCTCGGCGGCGATATGATGGCTGAGGCCGCTGGCGTGAGGCCGCTTATCCACTACCGCGATATGGCATACATGGGGTTTGTGGAGGTGCTGAAGCATCTGCCCACCATTCTGGGCTTTATGGCCACGGCTAAGAAGGCGATAATGGACAATAGGCCCGATGCCGTGATTCTTATCGACTATCCGTCGTTTAACCTGAAAATTGCGAAATTCGCTCACGATAAGGGTATTCCTTGCTTCTATTTCATTTCGCCCAAGGTGTGGGTGTGGAAGGAGTATCGCGTGAAGCAAATTAAGCGTTACATTGCGCGTCTGTTCTCCATTCTTCCTTTCGAAACGGCATTTTTCCGCAAACACGACTACGAGGTGGAATATGTGGGCAACCCCTCTGTGAAGGAAATCGACGAGGCGGCGCAGCAGTTCACTCATTTTTCCACTTTCGTAGCCGACAATGGACTCGACGACGAGAAACCCATTATTGCCATTGTGCCGGGCTCCCGACGCAAGGAAATTCGCGACAATTTGCCCACCATGGTCGAGGCGGCGCTTCGTCACCCCGACTACCAACTCGTGATAGCAGGTGCACCAAGCATCAGCCAGCATCTTTACGATGAGGTGCTTGAGCCGCTGGGCGTGCAGGTGCCGGTGCTTCACGGCAAATCGTTTGAATTGGTGCATCATGCCCGCGTGGCACTCGTCACCAGTGGCACTGCCACACTCGAAACCGCCATTTTGGGCACTCCGCAAATAGCCTGCTACCGCATGAACGGCAGCAAGTTTATCTATAAGTTCTATCGCCGATTGCTCAAGGGCAAATATGTTACGCTCCCCAATCTCGTGACCGATGAGCCTATCATTCCCGAATTGCTGCTGCATTTCTGTTCGGCAGATGCCGTTGATAGCCACCTCACGGCTCTCTTGGCTGATTCAACCGAGCGCAAACAGATGCTCGATGGCTACAGTCGAATGAGGAAAATTCTCACCAATAAGGATTGCACCACCTGCACGGCAAAAGGCATTGTGGAATATTTGAAAAAGCAGAAATGAAACGACCAAACCACTCCGAAATAGCAGATTTTCTCGAAACTTGCATTGTGCCGCTCTACGACGGCTTCGATGCAGGGCATCAGCGCGACCACGCCCATGCTGTGATGCGCACAAGTCATAAACTGGCGCAGTATTATCCCGAAGTGGATGAAACCATGCTGCTCGTGGCTGCCGCCTACCACGATGTGGGCTTGGCAAAGGGGCGTGAGCACCACCACACCGACAGCGCCATATTTATGCGTGCCGACGTGCGTTTGCGCCAGTGGTTCACCCCCGACGAAATCAATCTCATGGCAGATGCCGCCGAGGACCATCGCGCTTCGAGCAAACATGCGCCACGCACTATCTATGGGCGTATTGTGGCAGAGTCCGACCGCCAAATCATTCCCGAAACGGTGATTCTGCGCTGTATGCAATATACTCGCAGCCACTTCCCCGGCCTCGACGAGGAAGGCGAATGGAATAGGATGGTGGAGCATCTCCAAAATAAATATGCCGAAGGTGGCTATCTCCAACTGTGGATTCCAGAGAGCGACAACGCCCAACGCCTTGCCTACCTCCGCACCATCATCGCCGACAAGCCTCGTCTCCGCCAAATCTTCCTCCGCCTCCTCCCCACCCTCTAATTCCCAACCCCCCATCCCCTTTTCCCCACACAAATCCCACAGATCTCACTGATTTCTTTGTGGGTGGAAAATCTCACGGAGGTGGGTGAAAAAGGTCGTGTGGGTCGTGTCTGATTACTCCGATTACTCCGAGTGCTCCATTTACCAAGGCTCACACAGATTCAACGAGATTCAACAAAAATAATTTGTGGGCTAAATGGCCTGTTTCTCAATAATTTTGCATACCTTTGCCTATATATGTGCCAAAAAACCTTTCGTGTCATGACAACCAGTACTCCACATCGCCACACCAAAAAACGGCTAATTAAAACCGTTGGGGCGCACACGCCGTGCTCCTGTGGCTACATGCAGGATGGGGGGCTGTATTTTTACAACAACTTTAACAATGCTCAACGTTAAGTGACAAGATGAAAAAAATAGTTCAAATTATATTCATACTGATTCTCGCAATTTCCACTTCATGTTGTTTCTCCCCCAAAGAACAGCAGCAGAACATTAAACGAACAAAATCTAATGGCGAAATTGTAACAGATATTACCTGTATAGACAAAAATTTGGTCAACGACAGCATTTTCATAAGTAAAAGAAGCCAACAATGTCCATTAGATACGTTGTTGGAGCGACTTGCTTTCGGAAGTGACCTTTACGTGTCGCAGACGTTGTTTTATAATTGTGACACAGGGGAATATAGTTCTTCAGCGAATGGTCTTCCAAATTGCATAGCTAATGCCATAAAGAAAAGTCGTTATACGGGCTATGTTTTTTATATGAAATTCGCCATTTTATACAATGGTAAATATCAACGTTATTTAAATATTTACGCATATTTGAAAAATAGTGAATACTATGTATTTTTTGCTTATGGAGATGTCGGTAACAAAAATAATGTGTAAGATATTAATATCAACCTTGATTTTTTGCGCTTTTTGTATTTTCCATTCTTGTCGCAAATCGAGTTCAATTCCGGAGCCCACTTCAATTAAAGTTTCGGTTAAAGAATCATCTTTGCGTAGTGGTATTAACTACGATGGCATAATTAATCATAATCGCTACAGGAAATATACTGAGGGCGCAGAATATCCATATATTCCTATCAGCAAACTAAATTTACAGGGAAAAACATTAAAGGATGTTGTCAAAAAATATGGAAATCCAAGCATTTCCTCTGTTGCTTATGATTTTTCGGGCATGCGACAAATAGATGACTATAACTGGAACTTCTGCACGCTGTGGGATGAAGTATTCTGGATAATGGATGAGAATGTTCGTAGTATAGACTCTCCTTTTGCTATATTTGTGGCCATTTGGAATACCCCTAAATTAAAATATAAAAAGCTTGCGATAGCATTTATTGGTATGGGAACGGAGTTTTATGCTTTTTACGGTAGTAATTATAATACAGCAGACTGTTTAGAACACCCAGAAGAATGTAAATTATTCGAATGAAAGATACGCTCTACTTGCTGTAGTCACCTTGCAAGGCATACCAAAGGCAAGGCATACCAAAGGGACGGTTCTTTTGGTTTGTTTTCTATGCGATGATATTGGTGTTTGCATTGAAACATGCCGAAGGCATGTCCCTACGTTAAGGTGTGATTTGCGCCCTCGCTTATTGTGGCAGGCATGAATCATCGCATATCATCAAGGCTCACGCAGATTCAACGAAATTCAACAAGAAGATGGTTTGTGGAAATTTGTGTTAATTTGTGGTTTTAAAGCCAGTCACAAATTTTCACGAATTATTTGTGGGCTAAATGGCCTGTTTCTCAATATTTTTACATACCTTTGCCTATAAGCGTTCCAAAAAACCTTCGTGTCATGACAACCAGTACTCCACATCGCCATACCAAAAAACGGCTAATGGAAGCCGTTGGGGCGCACACGCCGTGCTCCTGTGGCTACATCCTAGGCGGCGAATATTACTTCTACATCAAAGACTACCAAGGCAACATCCGCGTAGTCCTCAACCAGAGTAACCAACCCGTAGAGCTAAACAGCTACTACCCCTACGGCGCCCTAATGGCAGCCACTGCCACCGAAGGCATCCAACCCTACAAATACAGCACCAAGGAACTCGACCGAGAAAACGGCCTCGACCTCTACGACAGCAAAGCTCGAATGTATGATTCCACTATTGGTCGCACCCCCACCCAGGACCCCATGGCCGAGAAATACTACAGCATGAGCCCCTACCTCTGGTGCGCCGCCAATCCCATCACCTTCACCGACCCTACAGGAATGGCTGTTTTTTGGCATAATGGTAAGGTAATTGGTGACGATGGTATAGACGATCAAAAAATATATGTCATAAAGACTACAGAGAAGAAGTTCACAAGCCAGAACGCTGAGGTGGCAGGTGCTGGTCTCTCTAAAAAAAGACAAAAAGCAACTATAGGATTCATTAAAGCAAATTCAGGTAACAGTGATGCGTTTTCCAAAAATAGCATTGCTTATGATAATTCTATAGAGATAGAGGGAAACGTTGCTAACCGACAAAAAATGGTAGATATTGTTTCTTCTGATAATGGCTCTGGTGGAACCAGTGATGCCAACAACAGGGAGTATGGCGGATATATTGAGGATGGAGAGGTTAAAGCAGTCGATTCAGGACCTGTTTGTTATCCTTCGGAATATACTCATGCGACAATCAACTTGCCTTGTGGAAAATCAACATTTCACAGTCACCCAAGCGGGACTTTCAAACGAGTTTTGCTAATTGGAACAATCAGTAGGACTGTTGATGAACCTGCATATACACAACCTACATCAAGTTTGGATATTCAAAACGCAGGGCACCATGTTCACTATGTTTTTGGACGGGGCAACGGTAAGGTTTATATATATAATTCAAGTGCAATTCAAGCAGTAATTCCCTTTAACAGATTTGTTAAACCAAAATTGAAATAATTATGAAACGGCTTTTATTAATCACGCTCCTTGTTTTCTCTTTAAAGTCATTTGCTTTAGAGATTTCATGTAAAGAAAATCAACTAAACAATATGATATACAGAAGTTTATTATCCTATATAGATAGGAATAATGAGTTTATTTCAAAAACTTATGGGGTTCATGGGGGGATAACTTACTATATTTGTGCTAGTGGGTTGCCTTATTGTTATTTTATTGATGATTTCTATGCAAAAATATCGAATGTCAAATATTTCTCATTAGACAATGCTGATAATTCTAAATGGTTAAAAAAGATGATAAAAAAAGGATTTAGGGGTCTCTTTGTCGATGTGAGAATGCACAAACTACGCATAACAATAACTGTATCAGAAAGAGTGGTTAAAAAAGTAAAAGGTGACATCGCAACTATGATTAGTGACTGGGGAATTTATGAATATATTTATTCTCAAGAAAATGATGATTGGATTTTAAGTAACACTCAGTATGGAGGAGTGTAGTAACAATATGGAACGCCTTCTTGCCATATCGCTCTCGCACAATGGCGCTGCGCCAGTGACGCTCGCCTCGAACACCTACGATGCGCTCGGGCGTCTTGCGGCCTGCTCCGTGAACAATGGGGGCAGTAGCACGGCCTACGCCTACAACGTGCGCGGTTGGGTGCAAAGCGTGACGAACGCCCACTTCTACGAGTGGATTCACTATCAGGACGCTCCGTCAGGCGGCATACCGTGCTGGGGTGGTGGCATCAGCGGTATCATCTGGCTCCAGCGTGAGAGTCTGAAGGCGGCAACATCGGTGGAGAACCAATACAAATTCAGCTACGATGGGCTGAACCGCCTCACAAAAGCCGACTTCTCGTCTTCGGGAGAGCAATGGAACGGTGACTTGATTTCTCAGGGCGACCGCGACTTCTCTTGCTCTTACACCTACGACCTTAACGGCAATATGAAGAGCTTGAGACGGTATGGTGTGAACTTGTACAACACCTCGTTGCCTACCCATATTCGCAACCACGGGATGATTGACGACCTTACGATGACCTACGACGGCAACCGGCTGAAAAAGGTGTCGGACCAATGCGAGGAGCTTTCCTATGCCGGGGCGATGGATTTTAAAGACGGTGCCGACAAGGCGGAGGAATACACCTACGATGCCAATGGCAACATGACCTGCGACCGCAACAAAGGCATCCACAGTATCACCTACAATATGCTCAACCTGCCTGAAACGGTGCTGTTGAACGACGGCCACGAAACGCGCTACACCTACGCCGCCGACGGTCGAAAACTCCGCACCGAATACCGCCTCAACAACTTCGCCATCATCGAAGCAGATGAAGCCGCTGAAGAAGCCGATCCGGCAACCTTCTCCCTCCCCTCCGTTGGCGGAGTTATCGATGAGCCGATTGAGCTTGAGCCGACTTACACTACCTTGATGACGCGCGACTACTGTGGCAATTATATTTACAGCAATGGCACCTTAGAGCGCATCCTCACCGACAATGGCTACATCCAAGGCGGCGAATATTACTTTTACATCAAAGACTACCAAGGCAACATCCGAGTGGTCCTCAACCAAAATAACCAACCCGTAGAGCTAAACAGCTACTACCCCTACGGCGCCCTAATGGCAGCCACTGCCACCGAAGGCATCCAACCCTACAAGTACAGCGCCAAAGAGCTCGACCGCGAAAACGGTCTCGACCTCTACGACAGCCAAGCCCGCCACTACGACCCCATCATTCCCCGCACCACCACCATGGACCCGCTGGCAGAAAAATACGACAGCCTCAGCCCCTACACCTGGTGCGCCGGAAACCCTTTGAGGTATATTGATTTTGATGGTAGAGATAATTACCAAGTGGATTCTCTTGGTTACATATCCTTAATTCAAAAAATCAGAAAGTAAGAAAGTAAATATTAAAGATTATGAATGACAGATTACGTTTGAAAGTTGCCATAATGGCAATTTGTTTCGTTTCGCTTATTTCTAAAGGCATAGTCTTGGAACGGTTGACACATAAAAACGATTTGCTGGATGTGTACCCTTCATTCAATATCCAAAATGTGGATATTAAAAAAACTGAATTAGAAGAATCGCTAAAGATGATAATGGACAAGGCTGCCCTTTCAAAATATTTTAAAAATTTTTCAATACAATTCGTTAAAACCAACTATTGTAAAGAGCCCATAATCATTGTTATTGATTTAAGGTCGATTTTTGAAAATAAGGAAAAACCTATAGGGCTGTATTGTTCGGATCATCAACAATACTTTTTTATAAAAGAAGACTCTAATCGGTTATGGGAAAAATATTTTTCATATTCGGGCTCAGAAGAAAGTGTGGAACTACGCCAAATTATAGTACCCGACTCCGTTTATATAATGGAACCGGATGTCTCATTTGTCTGCGTAGCAAAAATAGAGGGAAATCTATGCAAAATACTTTATTGTGAAATTGATGGTAAAATTGATGGTAAAATTGATGAAGCAGATGCATACCAAAGGGACGGTTCTTTTGGTTTGTTTTCTATGCGGTGATATTGGTGCTTGCATTGAAACATGCCGAAGGCATGTCCCTACGTTGTGGTGTGATTTGCGCCCTCGCTTATTGTGGCAGGCATGAATCATCGCATATCATCAAGGCTCACGCAGATTCAACGAGATTCAGCAAGATGATTATTTGTGGGAATTTGTGGTGGTTTGTGGCTGATTTTTTAGAACACAGATTGCACGGATTATACGGATATGTGGGGTTTGTTGAATCTTGTGGGATCTGTGTGAGGGGTTTTGTTTGTTGAGGGGGGCGGTTTTATGAATTTGTGGAATTTGTGGGAGTGGGGGTGTAGTCGTCGTGGATGCTTTCTGCCATGAGGCGGTAGATTTCTCTCATGCGCTCGTTGGTGAGCATGTTCATTTGTTTGTTCATCACATTCACGTCGTAGCGCACCATTGGGCCGGTTTGTGCGTCTTTCGGCTGCATGGTTTGCACTTTGTTTGCAGTTTCGGCAATCAGTGGCAGAAACAGTTTGAAATCAAGGTTTTCCGCTTCCAGAATCTGCTCCGCCAAGCGGTAGCAGTGGTTGGTGAAATTGTTGGCAAATACCGCAGCCAAGTGCAGGCGTTCGCGCTTGTGTGAGTCGGCTTCCTGCACCGTGTCGCACACTTGTTGCGCCATTGCCTTAATTACCGCCATCGCCTCGCCATCTGAAGCCTCGATGAAGCATGGCACACTCCTGAAATCCACTTCGCGCGTTTTTGAGAACGTCTGCATAGGGTAGAACACGCCGTAATGCTTTGCCGCACCGTCGAGCACCGCCATCGGCACACTTCCAGCCGTGTGCAGCACCACGCCATTCTGCGCCGCACTGGCTATCTGCTTAGCCACGGTGGCGATGGCATCGTCTTTCACGGCAATGATATACGCATCGGCATCAACCACCATATCCGAAACCGTACAGATAGCTTCGCAATCCAGCCTGTCGGCAAGCGTCAGCGCATGTGCCAATGTTCTGTCATACACTTGTGCCACTTCCACTCCTGCACCCTTCAATGCGAGTGAAAGGTGTGTTGCCAAGTTTCCTGAACCTATGATAACTATTCTCATAACTCTTTTGTGGCGTGAAATATGCCTTTAAATTGAAGATGTGGCTCAACGGCGATTTCGTGTTTGCAATGGGGCATGATCTGCTTCGACATACCGCCAGTGGCTACAATTTTCACTGGCTGATTGTCGAACGAGGGCAGAATGTCGCTGATAATGCCGTCGATCATTGCCGCTGTGCCGTGAATAATGCCGCTTTGCATACACTCGATGGTGTTGCGGCCGATAATGTGTTTTGGCTTCTCGATATTGATAGTGGGGAGTTGCGAAGCCCTGCTGGTGAGCGCGCTCAGCGAAGTTTTCACGCCAGGGATAATCATGCCGCCAATGAAGCATTTATCCTCGTTCACCACGCCCACGGTGGTGGCTGTGCCCAGGTCGAACACAATCACCGGCGCACCGTAGCAAGCCACAGCGCCGATAGCATCTGCCACTCGGTCGTTGCCCAACTGTGTGGGCGATTCCACATCTATGTCGATTACGCGTTTGGCATCGTGCACGCTGAAGAAGTGTGGTGCCTTGCCGATGACTGAAATCACCGCCTCGCTCAATTCCTCTTTCACCTCTGGCACCACCGAACTCACCACCACTGCCTCAATTTGCGAGGGTGTGATGCTTCGGGGCGTGAGTCCGCCGATGATTTCGTTGCGGAAAAAGTATTCCGTTCCGTTTTTCTGCGTTTTAAATCGCCAAGTGCTTTCAATGCTTCCGTCGGCTTTCGCAATCGCCATCACGGTGGTGGAGTTACCAATATCTACCAATAGACGCATGTGCTGATTATTTTTCTTTCTGAAGTTCTACGATGTGCGACAATATGAGGTCGGCTGTTTCCTCTTTTGTGCAAAGGGGCAGCGTTATTACCTCGGTTTCGGTGATGAGTGTCACTTGATTGGTGTCCACGGCAAACCCTGTGGCACCACCGTCGGCGATGGTGTTGGCGCAAATGATGTCGGCATTTTTCTTGCTCAACTTCTTGCGCGAGTTCTCTATCAGGTTTTCCGTTTCCATTGAAAATCCCACAAGCATCTGACCCTCTTTTTTCTTCATTCCGAGCGTGTGGAGAATGTCGGTGGTGCGTGCCAATGGAATCGACAGTTCACCATCGCTCTTTTTCACCTTTTGCGCGGAATAGTGTGTGGGGGTGTAGTCGGCCACAGCGCTGCACATCACCACTATGTCGCTTGCCTCGCTTCTTGCTGCCACGGCTTCAGCCATGTCGGCGGCGCTTTTCACGTTCACCACGTCGATGCCGATAAATGGCTCAATGTTCACCGGACCCGACACGAGCGTTACGCTCGCGCCACGCATCACCGCCATTTTCGCCAAGGCATATCCCATTTTGCCACTTGAGTGGTTGGTGATATATCGCACTGGGTCGATAGCCTCTTGTGTGGGGCCGGCAGTTACAAGTATGTGCTTGCCCTGCAAGTCTTTTTCCTTGCCCACATGCAGCAGGATATGACTCATCAACACCTCTTCCGATGGCATTTTGCCGCTTCCCACAGCGCCGCAGGCCAGTCGGCCCGAAGCAGGGCTGATGATGTCGTAGCCGTAATGCTTGAGGGTGGCCAGATTGTCTTGGAGAATGGGGTTTTCCCACATGTTGGTGTTCATCGCTGGCGACACCAGTTTGGGTGCTTTAGTGGCAAACACGGTGGTGGTGAGCATATCGTCGCAAATGCCGTGTGCCAGTTTGCCTATCACATTGGCTGTGGCTGGCGCAATCAAAAATAGGTCGGCTTTCTGTGCGAGCGACACGTGCTCCACCTGAAACTCGAAGTTGCGGTCGAATGTGTCGATGAGGCATTTGTTGCCTGTGAGGGTTTCAAACGTGGTGGGGGTGATGAAGTTGCACGCATTGCGTGTCATGATCACGTGCACCGAAGCCCTTTGCTTCACCAGCATCGAAGCCAAGTTGGCAATCTTGTAGGCGGCAATGCTTCCCGTCACACCCAGTACGATGGTTTTACCTTGTAGCATACTTTTGCGAGTGGTGGATTATTGGTCGCACAGCAGTCCGTGCTTCTCGTAGTTGGCTTTTCGTGCAATCTTGTTGTCGTCGTCCACAAACACCACCATTGGCTTGTGCGTTTTGGCTTCCTCTGGGGTGAGGTTGGCGTAAGCCATGATAATTACCTTGTCGCCCACGCTCACGCATTTTGCGGCGGCTCCGTTCAGGCAGATGATGCCCGAACCAGGTTCGCCCGCTATGGTGTAGGTCTCGAATCGGTTGCCGTTTTCGATGTCCACAATCTGCACTTTCTCATATTCTAAAATGCCCGACTCTTGCAGCAAGGTAGAGTCGATGGTCACACTTCCCACATAGTTCAGATCGGCTTGTGTGACCACAGCACGGTGAATTTTTGCTTTTAAAAGAGTAATTTCCATGTGCTTTGCTTTATCCGATAATGAAGTTGTCGATGAGTCGTGTTTTGCCAATATACACGGCTATTGCCACGAGGGTTTCGCCGCTGATGGTGTCCACGCGCTGAATGTTTTCAAAATCCACCACTTCCACATAGTCGATGCGTGCCAGTGGCTCGGTAGCGAGGTTCGCTTTGATGATTTCAATCACCTTTTTTGCGTCTTTTTCGCCATTTTCAATCGCTTCCTTACCCAATTTCAAACTCTTGGAGAGAATGAGCGCGGCTTGGCGCTCGGCTGGGCTGAGGTAGGTGTTGCGGCTCGATTTTGCCAGTCCGTCGGCTTCGCGAACGATAGGGCATGGCACAATCTCGATGCCGAAATTAAGGTCGCGGACAAAGCGGCGAATAGTGGCCAACTGCTGAGCGTCTTTCTGACCGAAGTATGCACGGTCGGGGCGGACGATGTTGAACAGTTTGCCCACCACGGTGCAAACGCCACGGAAGTGGATGGGGCGAACAGCGCCACACAGCAGTTCGGTGGTTTCGGTGGTGTCGATGAATGAGGTGAAATGTGGTGGGTACATTTCGCTTGGCTCTGGGTTGAAGATGAGGTCGCCGCCTGTGGCTTCCACCAGTTGCATATCGCGGTTCAAATCGCGTGGATATGCCTCAAGGTCTTCGTTGGGGCCGAATTGGATTGGGTTTACAAACACCGATACCACGGTGCGGTCGTTTTGGCTAACTGATTTTGCAATCAAACTTTGGTGACCTTCATGAAGATAGCCCATGGTGGGAACCAAACCCACGCTGAGGCCTTCTTTTCTCCATGCGGCAATGATTTCTCTTGCCTCTTGAATTGTTTTTACAACTTTCATGTTGCTTCTGTAAATGTGTAGATATTTATTAAAATATGATTTTCAATATAATTTCTCAAGCACTTCTTCGCTGATTTTGAAGGTGTTGCTTGGGGTGGGGAAGGTGCGGTTTTCGCACTCTGCCTTGTATTGCTTGAAGGCTTCGAGCATCACTTCGTGAAGATTGGCGTATTTTTTCACGAATTTCGGGGTGAAGCCGTCGGTGTAGCCCAGCATGTCTTGATACACGAGCACCTGACCATCGCAGCCATTACCTGCGCCGATGCCGATGGTCAACGCTGGCACGCTTTCCGTCACCTTCTTGGCAAGTGCGGCTGGCACACACTCAAGCGTGATGGCGAAAGCACCTGCCTCTGCCACCGCTTTTGCGTCGTTGATGAGGTGTTGAGCGGCTTCCACCGTCTTGCCCTGCACTTTGTAGCCGCCGAGCATGTTCACCGATTGTGGGGTGAGGCCGATATGCGCCACCACTGGTATTCCAGCCTCCACAATGGCTTTGATGCGGTCGGCATACACCGCGCCGCCTTCCAGTTTCACGGCTTGGCAGTTGGTTTCCTTCATGATGCGTCCGGCGTTGCGCACAGCGTCGCTTACCGAAGTTTGATATGACATAAATGGCATATCCACCACCACGAAGGTGTTTTTTGCGCCACGGCACACGGCTTTACCGTGGTGGATCATATCCTCTACGGTCACTGCCAATGTGTTTTCGTAGCCGAGCATCACGTTACCGAGCGAATCGCCCACGAGTATCATGTCGATACCGGCTTCGTCGATTGTGCATGCTGTGTGATAGTCGTAAGCGGTGAGCATACTCAATGGAGCGCCACCCTTACGGCTCAATAAATCATATATTGATTTCTTCATTTCCTTTTTTTCGTCTTACTATTTACAAATGCCTCTTGTGTAACAAGCCTACAAAGTTAGGTATTTATCGTAAACTATGCAATTCTGTTTATGTTTGTTCACAATTGGTAATAGGACTATTTCACTCAAAAGACATTCTATTTGCCACGCATCAACTCGTCGTAATTCCGCTTCTCGGCACCCACGAGCCGTGGTCGCTTGGCGTTGTACTTGTCGTTGATGAGGCTGCGCGAGGGGTTGAAGTATGTGCACCGTATGCCTGCCAATTCCAGCAGCAGGTGCGGAATATCGTCGGTTTCGAATGGGCGGTTTGCCGCGCGCTTGATTTTCTCCACCATGTCGGGGTGCAGTGCCTTGTATTTGTCGGAATACCATATCCACATCGGCACCTCGTGCTCCGATTCGAGCATGGGGCGTGAGTAGTCGTTGTGGATGCGCCCAAGCGTCTTGCCGTCGTCGTACACGTTTTCGCCGTGGTCGCTCACAAACACCATCACCATATCCTTGTCCCTGAAGCGGTCGATGAGCGCGCCCATTATCGAGTCTTGATAGAGCGTGCTGTTGTCGTAGTCGGCAATCTCCTGCTTTTGCTCTTGGTTCAGTCCCTTGCGGTGGACGTAGTCTTTGATGGCGAAATGGGGGCGGTCTTCGGGATAGCCGTACATAAATTCCACATGCTGGCCGCGCACATGGAAAAGGATGAGGTTGCGCTCGGCTTGTTTTCGCATTTGTGCGTCAAGTTCGGGCAGAAGTCCTTCATCGAAGCGGTAATGTTGGTCGTTGTGGTAGTCCAGTATTATTTTCGTCACTTTCGGATTGGTTAGGAAGAATCCGCCTGTGCTGTTCCAAATTTCGCTGTTGAAGCGTGTGAACTGGTTGGAGAGCAGACTCACACGGTATTTCGCCAGTCGGAACAGTTGTGGCATCATTGGCACCGACGACCACGAGCCCTCTTGATCCACGCTGTGCATCGATAGCATTTCTTTCATCACATTTGATGTGAGGGTGTAGGGTGTAACTGCATTGCTGAATGCCACTAAGTTGCCTTTCTTCATTTCCTCCATCATTCGTGGGGTGGTGGGTTTGTCGTAGCCGTAGATTTGGGCATGGCGCTTGATGTAACTTTCGCCAATCATCAGCACGATGTTGCTCGCCTTGTAGTCGCAGCCCTCAATCCTCGTTCTTGCCGACACCTTTACCAGTTCGTCGCATTGCTTGGAGGTGAGTTCGTAGAGTCTGATGCCGTGCATCACTCGGCTCAATGGCGTGCACGCTCCGCAGCCGCCGGCTTGTTCGCCTTCGGTGAATCGCTTCTCAAATTCGCTTACCGATGTACTCGTCATCGAGTACCAGTAGCGTGGCTGCATCGAGAGCCAACCGGTGCGCACATAGTAGAATGTGCCCACAGCCACTATCAGCACCACTTTCGCCACCATGGTGCAGCGAGGGTATTGCGCCAATTTGCGGAACAGCGGCAGCAATGTGCCTTTCGCCCGAATCAGATACAGCACTGCCGCCACAGCCAATCCGAGAAGGAATGCAATGAGGTATCGGAGGGTGTAGGACTGGAGTACGAAACCGTGGAAAAACTCGCTCGATTCGCGCGGGTTGGTTTCCATCAGCAGTTGTATGGCTTGGTACGACAGCGGCAGGTTGAAGTGGTTCGATAGCCACACCTCCACCGTGCTCAGCAAGCCGAGCAGAATGATGAACACCCATTCCAGAGCCGTGCGCCATTTGTCTTTCTCCACCAGCGACAGGAGCAGCGAGAGGGTGAACAGTTCGGGAATCATGTATTTCATTTGCAGGATTACGCCTCCCAAACCGTATTTCAGAGGAATGTAAACAGCCATTACCGACAAGGTGAACGCCCACATTCGTGTTAGCGGACGTGCTAAAAAGTCGATAATGGCTGTTGCCGTTGTTTTAATTCCAATCATCTTCGTTGATTGAACGTAGTGTGTCTTTATTTGGTGATTTCCACTTCCACAGTAGCAGGTGCAGATTCGTTGTTGCACTTATCCACAGCGGTCACGGCATACACATATTTGCCTTTAAGTGTGCCGTGGGTGTGGTAGCAGGTTTCGCCGGTAATTTCCACAATGGCTTCTGCCTTGTTGGTATCTACTGCCTCGCCCTTTTTGAAGCGATACACCACATAGCGAGCTGCCTTTTGCATTGCGTCGGTGGCTTTTGGGGCGTTCCAGCGCAGCACGGTTTCGCAGCAACTTGCCTGTGCCTTGAGTTTCTTCACTGCCTCTGGAGCCTTGTTGTCGAGCCAAGTATATACGGGTGGAAGCGCTTGTGTGGTCATGTACTTGCGTTTGAGCATGTCGCCCACGCCCTTGAAGTTGTTGGTCAAGGTGTAGCCTGGCCACCAAACCACGCCGTTCACGTTGTCAAGTTTGTGGAGCAGTTCCATCTTTTCGCCGAGTTGGTTGTCGATGGTGCTGTCGCGGGTGTCTTTATGTGTCATTACGTTGGCAACCGAAAAACCGTAGTACATGCCACGGCCGTATGCTTCGCCGTTCCACCAGGGCATCAACTTTTCACCGCTTGCTCTTGGGTGTTCCTGTTCCCAGTAGAGTTGAGGCACCATGTAATCTACCCAACCTTCCTTGGTCCACTTGGGGCAGTCGGCGTAAAGTGCGTCGTAGCATTCCAAACCGTGGGTTTCGCTACCGCGAGCGTCGGTTTTCTTGTTGCGCCAGATGCCGAATGGACTGATACCAAGTTGCACCCAAGGCTTCACCTCTTGCAGGGTGTTGTGAAGTTGTTCGATGAGCAAGTCCACATTGTGGCGGCGCCAGTCGCCTTTGTCGGTCCAACCTTCAGCCTTTCCGTATTTCTCCCACGATGCGCTGTCGGGAAATTCTGCGCCGGCCACTGGGTAGGGGTAGAAGTAGTCGTCCATGTGAATGGCATCCACATCGTAGCGGTTGATGATGTCGCGCACCACCACGTCGATGAAGTTGCGGCTTTCGGGTAAAGCAGGGTCGAAGTAAATCTTGCCGTCGGCATATTTCACAAACCACTCAGGGTGCTGATAGTAAATGTGTCCCTGTGAAGGTTTGTCGTCCTTTCCGCTGGTCACGCGGTATGGGTTAATCCAAGCGTGCAGTTCCATGCCGCGCTTGTGGGTTTCGTCGATCATAAATTGCAATGGATCCCACACTGGGGTTGGTGCTACGCCGGCAGTGCCGCTAATCCATTTGCTCCAAGGTTCAAGTTGGCTGGGATAGGCGGCGTCGGCTTGTGGGCGGATTTGCCAGATAATGGCGTTCACGCCGTTGGCTTTAAGTTCGTTGAGTTGCCAAATGAGGTACTTTCGGGTCTCTTCAGGAGTCATTTTTGCGTATTGGCTCTGACCGATGATGTGGAGCCATGCGCCTCTGAACTCATGTTTCTTTGCATTTTGTGCCATGCTGCCAATTGCCGTCAAGGCAATCAACATAGCTGCTAATAGTTGTTTCATTCTTTTTATTTTATTAATTTTAATGCAAAAATACGACATCGTTAAATTTTCAGCAAATCTTTTTCTGTTATTCGGCTGAAATCTGTATTTTTGTGTATTCATAAACAAACATCATCGAAAATGCTCACACAAAATCAAAAAATAGCTTTTACAAGCATTCTTATCGAAATGGCAAATGCCGACGGACTGATTGATGCACGCGAATGTGTGGCTGTCAAGAAAATTTTAAGCAGCCTTGGCGTTGACAACGAAACTTTCCTGTTGGCGCGCGAAATTCCGTTGCCTTTGGCGATTGATGTGATGGGCAATGCTTCTACCGAAGGAAAAATCTTCCTCGCGAAAAAACTCGTTGAGGTAATTGATGCCGACGAAAAAGTGGCAGATACCGAAATCGCGTTGCTTAACGCCGTGGCGCATCGCCTCAAAATAGATTCCTATTTCAAATAAATTCCCCATACCGTCGTATCCCCTTAAAAAATCGCTCTATTATATAATGTGTAAAGCAAACTAATTTCAAACCACACATTTCCCCAAATTATTGCCATATTACCCTTGCATAAACACTCTTCCTTATCCTATCTTCGCCTCCAGAATGCCCAAAACGCAATATCCACCCTCCAAAATCTAATTTCTAACCTCTAATTTCTAATTTCTGAATTGGTGTTTCAGGTGTTTCAGGTGTTTCAGGTGTTTCAGGTGTTTCAGGTGATTCGCTGAAAAAGCCCGATTTGGCGTATGGCTCGAAAAACTGCGAAAAAAAAGTAAAAATTTTTCTTTCAGATTTTCAGTGAGTTATAAAAAAGTGTGAAATTTTTCTCCCGAAATATTTTGCTGGTATTGAAAAAAGCTATAACTTTGCACTCGCTTTTCAGGGGTAACACTCCGTTACGGAAAGC
>OJAM01000150.1_pt1 | contig 33182 bp, 26 predicted proteins | sample 1589071 | NCBI WGS metagenome assembly OJAM01 (sample SAMN03283243) | human gut metagenome | biome: human-associated habitat; material: feces | host: Homo sapiens | place: Peru | collected 2012
TTGCCATGTGCGGCTTTTTTACTTACAACGGCATGCCCGCCGAGCGATTCCTGCTGGCGGTCATCCGCTCGGAAATCCTCTGCCCGCGAACGCTTGCATATCATCCACAGAATCTGTACGCGGAGCTTTTATTGGACAACAGTACAATGCGGGAGGTGCTGACACTTGATTAAAACCCTTAACAACACCATCAAGCAGCCGACTATGGATTTGTCAAGGGATAAAAATGCAGAAGAAATGAAATGGTCACCGCTGGAAATGGGCGCGGCAATGCAGGCTCACGGGGCGTGAGCAGGCGGATATGGGTGTGAAGCTTCTATGCGGCGGTCGGCAGAACGGGTTCATAGACCTTATGGTCACGCAGAATGGCAAATACCACGGCGGTCATTTTCCTCGTCACATGGCCGATGATCGTCATGTATTTGAGCCCTTCTGCGGCTTTCTTCTCGTAATACGCGCGGAACATGGGATCGCGCTGTACAGCGACCTGAGACGCCATCCAGATGCATCTGCGCAGATACGGAGAGCCCCGTTTGGACATATGCGCGTGCGCAGCCTGGAACTCGCCGGACTGGTTGACAGACGGATCGACGCCAATATAGGCTGCGAGCTTGTCCGCGGAAGAAAAACGGGAGATATCTCCGACTTCGCTGAGAATGACGGCTCCAATGATCGGTCCAACACCGGGAATCGTCGTGACCGTCGTATCAAAGCTCTGAAACAGTCGAGATATTTCTTTTTCCAGAGCGTCTGCCTTCCCAGAGAGCGACTGGATCTGGTCGAGCATCAGGAGAATCAGCGTGGAATACGCGCCGTCGCAGTCTTCAACGCCGAAGCTGTTTCGTGCAAGCTCCTTGAGTTCACGCGCCTTCCACTCGCCGAAGTGACCGTTGCTGCTGTTCCAGAGCAGCTCCGTCAGCTTATCCAGATGTGCGTTGGAAAGCCTCTGCGGCGTCGGATACTTTTTCAGGAGCGCCACGGATGACTTACAAAAAATCGTATCGAACTGCGCCTCATACTCCGGAAAGATACGGTCGATCAGCGCGATCAGCTTTCGCTTGAGGTCACCGGCCATGTCGACCAGATAGAAGCGGTTCCGGCACAGCTCCTTCAGCGCCAGCAAACGATCCTGCGCAACATTGCTTTCGGCATAGCGCCCAAAGCGGATCAGCTCGGCAATGATGAAGGAATCCTTGGCATCGGTTTTGATCTTGCGGATGAACATATCCCGCATGGCGCTGGTTTGGATCGGGTTGAGCAGAATGACGTGGTAGCCGTCCTTGCGCAGCCGCGTAAAGAGTGCCAGCCAGTAATGCGCGGTGGACTCCATCGCAAATACGATCTGGCTTTTGATGTTCGTGTGTTTTCTGATTTTCTCCAGCATGAGATTGTACCCGGTGCAGTTGTTGCGGATGGAGAACGGGCGCTGAACGGTCTGACCGTCCGATGTGATCATGCAGACCTCATGGCTGCGCTTGGCGACATCGATACCGACAATGAACATAACACACACCTCAACATAGATTTACAGACAGTCCTCATGGTCTTATGAGTCATACCCTGCTTCGATATCAGCGGAGGATCCCGCATCCGGCTCATAAATGAAAGCTCATAAGAGAGAGGTCCCACGCTGCTTAGAGCGGACGAGCGCCGCAAGGAGAAAAGAAGAGAACCTCTGTCTGCATGAGGATATTATATCATCGCGCATCCGCGCGTTGATAACGGCGAAAAAAAGAAGAACTGCGGTCTCATACAGCAGCGCCGAATGCTGCTTAGAGCGAACAAATTTCGCAAGGACAAAGAATCGGACTGCCGCCGGAACGAGCTTGGAAGCCGCATTTTCGTGGGAAGGGTTTTCGTCGATTATGCGAAATGTCTGCATTTTTATCCGAGTTTTTCCTATGGACGAATTATAGCAGGAGAAAAGGCTTGGCGCTTTTCTGCGCCAGCTCAGCCACTTCTGCCCGCAGTGCGGGCAGTTTTGGGTGGTAAAAACGGCGCTTTTCTGCGAGGGTGAAAAGTGGATTGGCGCTGATTTTCGGAAAAAGCCAAGATTGTGCCGCAGTTGCAGGCACTATTTTGGCGCTTTTCATTTTTGGAGGGGGTGAACGCCATAAAAACGGAGGAAAAACGCCGTCATTCCGTCTGGCTGGACGATGCAACATGGAGCAAGGTGCAGTACCACTACAAGCTGGACGGCTGCACAACGCAAAATGACTTCATTGACAAAGCAATTCAGTTCTATTGCGGCTATCTGCAAAGCGAGTATGCCGGAGACTTCCTGCCGAAGATCCTTGGTGAAACGCTGGAGGCAATCCTCAGTATGTTCGGGGATCGTATCGGCAAGCTGCTTCTGAAGCAGGCTGTCGAGCAAAACGTCTGCAATCATATTCTCGCGTCAGATACGGATATCGACGCGCAGACGTACCAGCAGATGCGCGGAAAAAGCTATCAGGAGGTGCTGCGGACGAACGGCCAGATCTCGTTTCCGGAGGTGCTTCGGCAGCATAGTCGATGGTAACAGATGGCGCGGCTGATACAAAAAACTGGCTTCATCAGCCGTAAAAGTGCAGGCGGCTACATGAAGTATATCGCCACGCGCGAGGGCGTTGAAGTTTTGACCGGCAAGGGTCCCACGACCGAAAAGCAGAAAGAGTTGGTCGCAAAGCTGCTCAAGGACTTCCCGGATATGCGGGATTCCTTCGAGTATGAGGACTACAAGCAAGCGCCGACGCTGCACACTGCGTCGGCGCTCATTTCTGCGGCATTGGATTCACATATGCAGAATCTTCAATCCGAAAACGGCTATCTCAAGTACATTGCTACGCGCCCCGGCGCGGAAAAGCATGGCGCGCACGGCCTGTTCGGGCGGCAGGAAAATACGAATCTGACTGCGGCTATGCACGACTTGACCGCGCACGACGGCAACGTCTGGACGATCATCTATTCCCTGCATCGTGAGGACGCGGAGCGGCTTGGCTATAACAATGCCGCGGCATGGCGGAAGCTGCTGGTCAGCCAGCAGAACAAATTTGCCGAAGCCTTTCATGTCCCAGTGTCGGCACTGCACTGGTACGCAGCTTACCACGATGCGGATACGCACCCGCATATTCACATGATGATCTGGACAGATCAGGAGACGGTTTTGAAACGGGATGCTGTTGTGAAATTGCGCTCTGCAATGACCAACAGCATCTTTCAAGCGGAGCTGGAAAATCTCTATATTCGAAAAGATGCAGCTTACAAGGACGTGACAGAAGCGGCGCGGGCAGTTATGCACGATCTGGTTGATCGTATGGAAACTGTCTCCGAACTGCCCGTGTCCATCCAACAAAAGCTGTTGGAGCTTGCGACGGAACTGCGCACGGTCAGCGGCAAAAAGCAGTACGCTTATCTTAAAAAGCCGCTTAAGGATATGGTAGATTCCATCGTGGATGAACTGGAAAAGCTGCCGGAGGTGGCAGCATATTATTCCGTCTGGAACGGTCTGCGTGACACGCTGGAGGGCTACTACAAGAACCGGCTCCGTCAGCACAATCCGCTCTCGCAGCAGAAAGAATTCCGCGCGATCAAGAACGCCATCATTCAGGAAGCGGAACGCCTGCGGCAGCAGATGGAGCAAACGCAGGCAGCGACGGAACAGGACTCTTCGCAGGCTGAAGAACCGTCTGTGGAGAAAACTTCATCGGACACTTCTACAAATCCGACGCTTGCAGATGAAAATACTTCATCCGCAGCTTCTCACGATGTACAGCTTCCATCCGAATATCCTCTGAATTCAACCATCCGACTGTTTCACCAGATGGGGCAGATCTTCCGAGACAACGCCGCGCCGCCCAGCAATCCGATGGGTATCCGTATCGATTCCAAGCGCCGCAAAAAGCTCATGCAGAAACGACTGGCGATGGGGCATAAGCAGGATGATCATGAACTAAATTACGACCAGACATTACAGTAACAGGAGGTGCATTTTGGCACAATATATAGAATTTACGCCAGAACAAAAGGAACGCGCCGCAACCGTCGACCTTGAAGATTTTCTTCTCCGGCAAGGTGAAAAGCTCATCAAGTCCGGGCGGGAAAAACGGCTTGCCAGCGATCACAGCGTCACGGTGCGCGGCTGTGAGTGGTTTGATCATGCCTCGAATGAGGGTGGCCGAGCCGTCAGCTTTATACAAAAATATTACGGCAAGAGTTACGTTGAAGCGATGTCCATGCTGCTGGGCGAGAGCACGGAGCCGGTTTATCCGCAGGCAAAGAAGCAGGACAGGCTCGATCAAAAACCCTTCGCACCGCCTGTTCCAAACGCAAATATGCACCGCGTATTTGCGTATCTTCTCAAAACGCGCGGGCTGGACGCGGATGTTGTTTCGTACTTTGCCCGCAGAAAATTACTCTACGAGGACGCAGCGCATCACAACGCCGTGTTCATCGGCACGGATGAAGGCGGCTGTCAGCGTCACGCGCATCTGCGCAGCACGAACAGTTTCGGCAAAGCATTTCGTCTGAACGTCGAGTCAAGCGATCCGCGCTACAGCTTTCATCATACCGGCACGGACGGGAGCCTTTATGTGTTTGAAGCGCCTATTGATATGCTCTCGTACATTTCCATGAACCCGCGCCAGTGGCAGGAGCATAGCTACATCGCCTGCTGCGGCACATCCCCGATCCCAGTCTTGCAAATGCTGAAATCGGAGACGCAGATCGTCTATCTGTGCCTCGACAATGACAAAGCCGGTCACGCCGCGAGTGAACGAATGGCAGAACAATTACGCGAACGCGGCGTCATGACAGAACGGCTCGTGCCGGAGCTGAAGGACTGGAACGAGGATCTTCTCCACGCCCAAAAGGAGGAATTTGCTCCATGCCTGAGTCTATGACCCCGTTGGTTGCCGTTGGTGTGATAGGCGCGTTATTCGTTCTTCTGCTTTCACTTCTAACAAACAACTACTCCCTGAACAACATCAAATCCAAAACCGTTGGAGACGGTCAGTACGGGACTGCGCGCTGGGCAACGGATCAGGAGATCCGAAAAGCCTACGTCACGATTCCCTTTGACGTTGCAGCATGGCGTGCCGGAAAGAAGCGCCCGACCGTGCAGGGGCTGGTTCTTGGAAGTGTGCAGCGCGGCAAACGACTGGAGGCGTTGGTGGATCGCGACGATGTGCATTGCCTCATGATCGGCGCATCCGGTGTCGGCAAGACCGCATTTTTTCTGTATCCCAACATCGAATTCGCCTGCGCTTGCGGCATGAGCTTCCTGATTTTGGATACCAAGGGCGACCTCGCGCGCAACTGCGGAAGAATTGCGCAGAAGTACTACGGCTATCGCGTATCAGTGGTCGACCTGCGCAACCCGATCCGCTCGGATGGAAACAATCTGATGACGTTGGTCAACCGTTACATGGACGTGGCCCGTGAGCATCCGGACAACCTTGCAGCACGGGCGAATGCAGAAAAATATGCGAAGATCCTCGCCAAAACCATCGTCAATCCGGGCGGCGACGAGCAGGATCGTGGACAGAACTCGTACTTCTATGACGCAGCAGAGGGTGTGCTGGCAACCGTGATCATGACGCTGTCGGAGTTTATCCCACCGGACAGCGCGGGACATGACAAGCGGCACATCATGTCCGTGTTCAAACTGATGAAGGAGTTGATGGCTCCCATGGGCAAGAAGAATGGATTTCAGGTTCTGATAGACAGCCTGCCGGATACGCATAAGGCAGGCTGGATGGCGACCGCAGCAACCAGTTCCTCCGAACAGGGCATGGCTTCCGTCATGTCCACGGTGCTGTCCAGATTAAATTCGTTCATTGATTCCGAGCAGGAGCAGGTGCTTTGCTATGACAGCCCAATCGACGCAGAACACTTTGCATCCGAGAAGTGTGCAATTTTTCTAATCATCCCGGAGGAAGACCCGACGAAACACTTCATGGCGGGGCTCATGATCCAGAACCTGTCGCGAGAGCTGTTTTCCATTGCGGACGCTAACGAAGGAAAGCTAAAAAAGCGCGTGGTATTTTACTGCGACGAATTTGGGACGATGCCGCCCTTTGACGTTCTGCCGCTGTTCTCCGCTGGGCGAAGCCGCAAGCTGACGCTTGTACCGATCATCCAGAGTCTTGCGCAGCTCGAAAAAAATTACGGCAAGGAGGGCGCGGAGATCATAGCCGATAACTGTCAGGACACGATCTTCGGCGGCTTTGCACCGAACAGCCAGACGGCAGAGACGCTCTCCAAAGCTCTCGGCAGCCGGACCGTTTTGACCGGCTCCATCAGTAAGGGAAAGGACAGCAACAGCCAGAGCTTGCAGATGGCAGAGCGCGCTTTGCTCTCGCCGGATGAACTGAAAAGTCTCCCGAAGGGTGAGTTTGTTGTCATGAAAACCGGCACGCACCCGATGCGCACGAAGCTGCAATTATATTTCAAATGGGGAATCACGTTTGAAGAAGCATATCAAACGCCGGAACGCGCCCAGCGCGAGGTCTATTATGCAGGAAAGGAGGAACTGCTGATGAATATTAAAAAGAGCTTATATGCTCAACGCCGACCGCCCACAACGCCGAAAGCAGATGACTATATGAGCAGCTATGGCGATAAATGAGCTTCTTCGGTGAAATTTACGCCGATCCCGACCTGCCGCACCGGGCGCGAACCGTCTATATGTACCTGCGTGACCGTGCAGGCGGAGGAAGCTGCTGGCCGGGCATCAAAACAATAGCCCGCGACCTGCACCTCTCGCCGCGCACGGTGCAAAGGGCGCTGAACGATTTAGAATGCGCCGGATATGTCCAGCGACAACGCCGCCACCGTGAGAATGGAAGCTGCACATCAAACTTATACATTATAAATGAGGTCAAATAGCAACGCGGACGCTCCCCGCCAAGGGGAACGTCCGCGCTTTTGCTGTCACCAGCGCCATGACACCACGGCACGGCTTGAAGGGCCAACTCTAGCTGAGATCCAATACAGAAAGAAAAATGATTTAAGATTATACAGGAAGCACTCCGTTCTGAAGGAGAAGTTTCTGAAGCTCAGGAACCTTTACATCTCGCGGTTGAATGTCTTCTTTGCAGCACAGCGCAGCGGCGATACCAGCGGCCTGCCCCATATTGGCGCAGATCGGCATGACGCGATAGTTGGCGTGCGCCATATGTGTGCCGGAGATATTGCGGCCCGCGAGCAGCAGCCCATCGATTTTTTCCGGAACCAGGCAGCCATACGGAATGGTGTAGCTGGTGGCGGTGAAAGCGTCCTGCGCACCGGTCGCATCCAGACCATTGCCGGTCATATTGTGCACGTCAAAATTGAAGCTCGCGTGCGTGACCGCCCAGTCCGGGAAGACGCGCGAGGAACGAATATCCTCTTCCGTGATCGTTTCAAGCCCTTTGAAATGTCGGGTCTCACGGACACCGATCAAAGAAGCGGTTTCCAGCAGATAGCAGTTCTCGTATCCGGGTACAAATTCGTGCAGGAAATCGAGGATCGGCTGAAGCTGATTGCGGCAGACAAGCACCGCACGGGACAGATCTGCGGCGTTTGTGCCGTCAATGCCCGTGCAGTTCGTCATATTGCAAGTGACAACGCCGGGAAGCGTCGACCGGTAGAGCAAAACGTGCCCAGCCGGGAACGGCAGGTGTGACTTGCCGAGCGCCTGAATTTCGCCCTTGGGGATCTGGATATAGTCCTCAAATTTGCCGGGGAAAACAGCGCGGCTGTAATCTACACCGCCGATTTTGAACATGAGGCTGGCGGGCTGCATCGCGCCGTCTGTCTCACGACCTTTGACATAAGCGGCGCCTGCCTTGGCAGCAATATCGCCGTCGCCGGTGGAATCGATGATGATTTTTGCAAAGATCGCCTGCCGCCCGGATTTGTTTTCGATGATGACGCCGGACAGCCGGCCTGAGTCCATGATCGGCTCACAGACAAAAGTATAGAGTAGAACTTCACAGTGTGCCTCATGCAGCATTTGCAGGAAGACCGTTTTCAGCCGTTCCGGGTTGATGAGCTGCCGCGGAGAACCGTTGAAGCCGTAATCTGCGCTGTCGGGCAGATCGGCGGAACGATCCAGAAATTCCTCGTAAATACCGCCTCTGGTATTGCCGGTCCAATGGCTCATCAGGCCGGAGGTGGCAATGCCTCCGACGTCGCCGAGCTGCTCAATGAGCATGGTTTTTGCGCCCTGCCGCCCAGCGCTGATGGCGGCGGCGACACCGGCAGGGCCTGCGCCGAGAACGAGTACATCTACGCTGGCGGATACAGGAAGTTTTTTTGCGGGTTCTTCATAAAACATGAGAAAAACTCCTTTGCATAAAAATATAGATATGAAAAAGCAGAATATGAAAGATGTATCCAAGAATCGTGAGATTTACATGGATTTAATTCAATGTTAGAATAAAAAGCGAAAAGAGTCCATGCGTTACAATGCAGAGAATCTACGGATTCGTGCAGGAGGAGGATGGCGTGGTTTCGAGACTTTTGACCGAAATATCGGCGTATTTTGAATATCTGGCACGTCAGCATGGCGATTATGTGGCGTTCCATAATGTAAAGATCCCAATGGAGGGTTATATGGCGCAGCTTGCACCATATAACATCAATCGAAATCCCTATTGTCTGTATGTGAAGTCTAAACCGGAGGTCTGGAACACGTGCATTGCCCGTCAGGGGAAGGTTGTGAATTGCTGCGCAAGCGGTCCTTTTTGTGGGACTTGCTATGCGGGGATGGGAGAATTTGTGTTTCCGGTTCTGAGTGCAGATGGTGCGGTGTTGTGCTTTCTCAGTGTCAGCGGCTATTGCATGGACGAGCAAATGTCAATGCAGAAGATGCGGCATTTCGCCAGAAAATATGACTTGCAGTTAGAAAAACTAAAAGAAGTGTATCAGGAATCTGTTCGGACGGATGCGCCGCAGATAGAAGAACTTAGGGTGCGGATTGCGCCGCTTTGCAATATGTTTGCGCTGCTGCACCGGGAGCTGTCGCAGCTGCCGCCAAAGGCGCTCGAATCGCAGCGGCAAAGCAGTCTGCTGAGCCACGCAATTGTCTATCTTCAAAAAAACTATGCGCAGCCGCTGCGAGCGGAGGATGTTGCTGCGTATTGCCATTGCAGTGTGTCGACCCTCAGTCATCTTTTTAAGAAAGAGACGGAAAAGAGTATTCCAGAGTATTTACGAAATCTCAGAGTCCAAAATGCAAAGCAGCTGCTGCGCGGTACGGGGCTGTCTATCAGTCAGATCGCAGACGCGTTGGGCATCTGCAACGCCAATTATTTTTGTCAGATATTCAAAGAGGACACAGGGCTTACGCCGTCGGATTACAGGAGAAACTGCTATGAAAAAGAGAATACGAAACCTTCCGTTCTTTGACCCGGATTCCAAACCGATGCAGGTACTGGGGGCATTCGCAGATATGATCGTACTGAATGTGTGCTTTCTGATCGGCTGCCTTCCGGTCGTAACGGTTGGTGCGTCGATGAGCGCACTGTATGCGGCAATGCTGCGGCGGCAGCGCGGAGAAGGCGGCGGTGTGTTTGCGGCGTTCTGGAAGGATTGGAAACAGAATCTTCGCCATGGAATTGCGTGCTGGTTGATGCAGCTGGCGGTTACGGCATTTTTTGCGTTTGATTTCTGGTTTTCCATTCGATACAGCAAGAGTGCGCCGGGACTGCTCGGCGCAGTAGAATGGGTAAGCGTTTTGGGACTGTTAGCAGTAACGCTGCTCGGGAGCATGGTCTATCCGCAGATCGCGCGCTTTGAAAACCGCGTAAGACAGTATTGGAAAAATGCGGCGCTGCTGCTGGCGGCCTATCCGCTGCGTGCGATCTTGAATCTGCTGATATTTTTGCCGTCGGTCATTCTGTTTATCTTCTGGCGGGGACTGTTTTTGCGGATAGGGTTTGTGTTCCCGCTGTTTGCGTTTTCGCTCATGACGTATCTTTCCGCAAAAGTGCTGCGCAGACCGCTCCGGGAAATGGAGCAGGGGGAACCGGTATGAAACAGGAAAAGGCAACGCCGTTCTGGCAAAGGATCGCAACAAAGACGTGTATCATTATTCTGCTTGGTCTGATGCTGCCGCTAAGTTTGCTTCTGGCATATTCCAGTTCACGCTATGCAAATTATATCCGCGACGAACTTGGCAAGCGGACGATCAGCCAGCTGCAAAAGAGCGAGGACGAGATCTACCTGATCTTCCAGCGCATGGTGAACATTGCGGGTGTTATCTGTAATGATGCGGAGTTTCAGCGTGCACTGGAAAATGAGCAGATGTCCCGCTATGAAAAAACGCTGCTGTTCGATGAAGTCGTCAATGGCATCGAGATCAACAATCTTTATGACATGGGCGGCATCAAGATCACCTGCTTTGACGCGGACAACAACGTCTATGCCAACTGGGGCACGAATTACAACAACTATCAGTTTCTCTTTGAACAGCCGTGGGTGCAGAGCAGCATTGGGGAGAATGGCTATGTGCAGTGGAATATGTTCGCGCCGTCCTATGTGCTGGAGGAAAACGGAAATACCAATTATGTTTCGCTTGCCAAATCTCTGATGTCTCCGTCCGGCGGGAGACGGCTTGCTACGGTGATCGTGAGTCTGGAGCAGGACTATCTGAGTCGGGCGCTGAAGCCGTTTTTCTGTGAACCAGACGATGCTGTTTATATCTGTACCGAGGATGGGCAGATCGTGCTGGGACTTGACGGGAGCGGGACTTTTACGCATGACGATATCACAGAAATTCTTCGCGAGGAATGTGCAGCTGGCGCAGGAAGTTCAATCGTTACGCTGTCCGACAGAAAGGAACTGCTGTCCTATTACACGCTTTCACGGCAGTTTACGTTTAATGGAGAAGTATTGAAGGTTCTGCATCTGACGAGCTATGCCATGCTGACGAGCGATGTGACACGGCTGCAAACACAGATCAATACGCTGCTGATCGTCTGCGTGTTGGTGCTGGCAGGCGTGCTGATTTGGGTCACGAACGTACTGACGCGCCCAATTGTAGCGCTTTCGGAGAAAATGCTCTCCTATCAGATGGAAGAAGGCGTCACAGGGCTGGACTTTACGCGCAAAGATGAGGTTGGACGGCTGAACCGCGCGTTCCGACAAATGTCGGACACCATTCGTTCGCTTTTTGAAAAGCAGAAGACGGAGAGTGAGGCACGGGAAAAATACCAATATGAGGCGCTGCGCGCACAGGTCAATCCGCATTTCCTGTTCAATACGCTCAATGCGATCCGCTGGATGGCGATCATCCGAAAGGCAGACAACATTGTCGAGTGTATTGACGCGCTGGCGACGATGCTCAAATACAGCATGAGCCGCGGTGGAGAGTTGGTTACACTGAAGGACGAGCTGGACAATATCAACAGCTATATTTACATTTATAACTGCCGATATGGGAATCAGTTTGCGCTGGAGACAGACCTGGACCGGGAGCTGCTGGAACTTCAGGTCGTAAAGTTTATCTTGCAGCCGATCGTAGAGAATGCAGTCATCCATGGTTTCAAGGGCAGCGAGAAACAAGGGACGATCATGATCTATGGAGATGTGGAGAACGGGACTCTGAAACTTTATGTAGAAGACAACGGCTGCGGATTGCAGAATGGCGAGGCAGAAGCGCAGAGCGGGCGAAAGGTGACGGGTATCGGAATCGCAAACGTAGACGCCAGAATCAAAAGCGCCTATGGTGCGCAGTACGGTCTTCTGGTATACAACGGTGCGGTCTGCGGAACGGTTGCGGAATTTACGCTGCCCGTTCTGCGGCAGAAGGAGGAAATAGATGCGGAAAGTACTGGTCGTGGATGATGAATTTCTGGTTCGCGTGGGCATCAAATCATTTCTGAACTGGGAAGAAAACGGCTATACCATAATCGGAGAGGCTGCGGATGGCAAGCAGGCGCTGGAGATCATGGAGCGGGAACTGCCGGATGTGGTGCTGACAGACCTGAAAATGGACGGCATGGACGGATTTGAACTGATCCAAGTGAGCCGGAAACGGTTTCCCACTGTTCAATTCGTAGTACTCAGCAGCTTTGAGGACGGCGAGAATGTGAAGCGGGCGATGAAGCTCGGAGCCGCCGACTATATTTTCAAGCTGACGAGCAAGCCAGAGGAGCTGCTGCGGATCTTGAATGAACTCCCGTATGAGCAGCCGGAGAACGAGGCGGAAAAGCTGCTGCGGAAAAACCGCTCCGCCATCAAGCAGCGCCTGATCCGGATGGCTGCACAGCGATCGTATCCGTACCGGGCGGAATTGCAGGAAGAATTCCGGCAGATGGAGCTGAAAACAGAATTTCAAAAGCCGTATTGTGTCCTGCTCAGTCGGTTTTCACGCGAGATCCATGAAAAGGACAGCGCAGTGCTGCGATATGCGATGGAAAATATGACGCAGGAGGTCTTTGAAGGCGGGCTTTGCACGGAGACGTATCCCTATACCGCAAATTCTATCCTCGTGATTGTGCAGCAGACCGGAACCATGCAGCCAATTGAGCAAATCCGGCGAACCTTTTCGCGGCTTTATGAATATGCCGCGCGGTATTTGGGGCTGCATCTGGAGGGGTGCCTTTCGACTGTGCATACAGGCATGGAGCAATTTTCCGATGCGCTGACGGAGTGTGAACGGACCCTAGACCGGCACTTGCCCCACGCCGAAGGAGAATTGCAGCAGTACAGCGGCGAAACACGCGCCGAGATCGTGGCGGTGAAGCTCTATGTGCAGAACAACCTGACGGCAGAGCTGACCGTCAAGGACGCGGCAGAGCTATGCAGCATGAGCGAAAGCTATTTCTCCCACCTGTTCAAAAAGGAGACAGGAATCAGCTTTGTGGACTACGTGAACACGCAGCGCGTGTGCCGTGCGGAGGAGCTGCTGCGCACGAGCGACAAACGCATCAGCGAGATCGCACAGGCTGTCGGTGTGGAGAATTCCAACTACTTCAGTGTGATGTTCCGCAAAATGCGCGGTATTTCTCCGCAGGAGTATCGTAATCAGAAAAAGAGCAGAATTTGAAAGACAAAACGTAAAATCATGATAACGCCGTGATGCAGACGCAAAAAGAGCATTGTATTTTAAAGTAAAAAAGCAGACCTGTTCATTGCGGTTTTCAGGTGTTTTTGGGAAAATAGGTACAGTTCAGAGAGAAAATTTCTGAAAGCATTTGAAAGGAGAACAAAACATGAAAAAGAGCAGAATTCTTGCGCTGCTGCTTTGCCTGTGCATGCTTGTAGGCGTGCTCGCGGCGTGCAGCAAGACCGATACGACGACTCCGGACGCAAGCGGCGAGACCGCGCAGTCCGGCGATACCGCCAAGACAGGCGATACCGCCAAGGCCGGCGATGTCGTTACTATCCGTATGTGGGGCGGCGTCCCCGCAGAGAGCGGCCCGCAGGCAGCCTGTGACGCGTTCAACGAAGCGTACAAGGACAAGGGCATTCAGGTTGAGTACGAGCGTTTCGTCAACGACGACACCGGCAACGTCAAGCTGGAGACCAACCTTCTCGGCGGCAACGAGATCGACGTCTACATGTCCTACACGATGGCGCAGCTGTCCAAGCGTGCCGAGGGCAACATGGCGCTCGACCTGACGGAGCTTTGCGAGCGCGATGGATTTGACCTGACGCAGTACCTCGGTGATCTGGCCAAAAACTATTATGTCGACGGCAAGCCCTTCTGCATCCCCTGCAAGCTCGACCAGTATGGCATGGTGGTCAACAAGACCATGTTTGACGAGGCCGGCATCGAAGTCCCGACCGAGTGGACGTATGACGAGTTCCTGGATGTCTGCGCGAAGCTGACACACGGCGAAGGCACGGACAAGGTCTACGGCGTGTTCTGGAACAGCCAGCAGGATATGGCGCAGTACGCACAGTTCATGATCCAGCAGACGCTCGGCGGTGACAATATGTATAACGCCGACGGCACGGCCACCAACTTCACCGACGATGTCTGGCAGAAGACCATCTCCCTGATCTCCACCACCATGAACGAGGGCTACGCCCCCACGCATGCCGACTCTGTGACCGAAAAGCTCTCGCAGGAGAGCATGTTCCTCGGCGGCAAGGCTGCCATGACGATTGGTCCGTGGATGGTCCGCAACATCAAGGATACTGAGACCTATCCGCACGACTTTGTTACTGCGTTTGCGCCGTACCCCGTTGTTTCTGAGGGTCAGCGCAACTACACGCAGGGCGGCTATGGCGACCTGCTCTGCATCAACCCGCGTTCTGAGCATCTGGACGAGGCTTGGGAATTTGCCAAGTGGTATCTGACCGAAGGCGGCCTGTATCTGGCTTCCGGCGGCCGTGTCCCGGCAGCGAACACCTACAACGCAGACGACGTTGTCAACGCCTTCCTTTCCGGCGCGGAGAACCTGTTTGATGCCGACAGCACCAAGGCTGTTCTCATCACCCCGCACGATAACTACGCAGCTCCCAGCATCACTACGAAGAATGCGGAGCTGACCGATATCATCAACGAGGAACTTGAAGCTATCTACACCGGTCAGAAGACCGTGGAAGAAGGATTGGAGAGCGCCAAGACGCGCGGCGACGCAGCGCTGGCTGGCTAAGACCACACAATAAGTTCGCATTCGCAATAAGACCCTGTGGGCAGGACGAGGTTCGCTTGTCCTGCCCATTTTGCAAGGAGATACCAATATGGAAGCTACCATGAAACAACCCAAGCAGCGCAAAAAGCGGCAGATACTCAGTCCGCAGGCGCGCACGGATCTAACAGGCTATTCTTTTTTGCTGCCAAACCTCATCGGCTGTGCGCTGTTTACCTTTATCCCGGTTTTGTTTTCCCTGTTCATCAGCTTTACGGATTGGGATTACACCAAAGGCTTCGGAAGCTGGAATTTTGTCGGTTTTCAGAATTTTATCGATATGTGGAGCGACGAATGGTTTGTCGACGCTCTGACGAACACGCTGGTCTACACGATTGCAGTCGTCCCGATCACGATCTTTCTGGCGCTGATCCTCAGTGTGCTCATTGATAAATACTGCTTTGCGAAGCTGCCGATCCGGCTGGCGATGCTGATGCCATACATTTCGAATGTTGTTGCAGTTGCGATCGTGTGGGTCATGATGTACTCCTCCTTCGGACCTGTGACGCAGCTGGTTAAAGCACTCGGCGTGGAGAACCCGCCGCAGTGGCTGGCAGACTATAAATGGGCGATGCCTGCCATTATCCTGATGACGATCTGGTCGAATGTCGGCTATTCAGCGCTCATCTACACCTCGTCCATTCAGGGGTTGCCGCAGGATGTCTATGAAGCGGCGGATATGGACGGAGCAAACGAAATCGTGAAGTTTTTCAAGCTGACCATCCCGTTCCTCTCTCCGACGACCTTCTTCCTGGTCATCACCAATATCATTACATCCTTCCAGGTTTTTGCGCCGATTCAGATCATGACGCGCGGCGGCCCCGGCACATCGACGTATGTTCTGGTCTATTACATTTACCGTTCGGCATTTGGCTATTACAAAATGGGTTATGCGTCGGCGATGGCGTGGATTTTGTTCATTTTGATTTTCATTGTTACCATGATCCAGTGGCGCGGTCAGAAGCGCTGGGTCAGCTATTAAGGAGGCGGGAATTATGGCAAATACGCTGACAGCCCGCTCCAAGCAGGCAAAAGCCCGTGCAATGGCGCTGCGCATTATCTTTACGGTTTTACTCGGCGGTCTGGCTTTTACAATGATCATTCCGTTTTTGTGGATGATCTCCGCGTCCATGAAGCACGCGCTGGACGTTACGGCGATCCCGATCAAATGGATCCCGGATTATTTCTATCCAAACAACTATAAAGAAGTCTGGAACATCGGTGGCAATGCCAAGGTAGACTATCACTTCGCGCTGGCTTATTTCAATTCGCTGAAGATCGCGGTCATCAACGTGACCGGCGCAGTCCTCACCAGCTGTCTCGCGGGCTATGCCTTTGCGAAGATCAAGTTCCGCGGGCGCGACGTGGTGTTCCTGCTGTATCTGTCGACGATGATGATCCCGTCGCAGATCACGATCATCCCGAAATTTGTTATCTTCGACCGCCTCGGCATGATCGGCACGCACTGGACGCTGATCCTGCCCGGTATCTTTACAATCACCGGCACCTTCCTCATGCGGCAGTATTTCACGCAGATTCCGGACGAAGTGCGTGAGTCTGCAAAGATCGACGGCGCGAGCGAGTTTACCATCTGGCGCAAGATCATGCTGCCGATGGCAAAATCCAGCATGGCGGCGCTGGCAATGATGGTCTTCCTCTGGACGTGGAACAACTATCTTGACGCGCTGGTTTTCCTGCCCAACTGGAGACTTTATACGATTCCCCTTGCGCTGACGAGTTTCATTGAAGAGAGTACGACGCAGTACCACCTGATGATGGCAGCGGCCTCGTCGGCAATCATCCCGGTCGTGATCGTGTTCATCATCGGCAACAAGCAGTTCGTGAAGGGCATCACCGCAGGCGCGGTGAAAGGATAAGAAGGAAAGGAGAATGAGATGAAAAGACGAGTACTGGCGATGCTTCTACTGCTGGCAATGGTGCTTTCGCTGATCCCTGCAGTTGGGGCAGAAAACGCGGCAGAAAGCACAGCCGAGCATCATCTGCTTCTGACGGATGATTTTAAAACACTCGGTTCGTGGACAGTGGAAAATCAGCAGACAGCCTACAATCAGAAGAATCTGAAAGGCCGAACAACTTACGCCCCGACAGTTCCCGGAACAGATGCAGTAGCAAAGTTTACCGTGGAAAAGGCTGGAACATATCAGATCTGGGTTCATGCGAAGCATGGCAATACATCACCGTATGGAGAGAATCCTTGGGAATTCAAAGTTGGTGTGGATAGCGACAACTTGAACACTGTATTCGGCGGCGCAGCAAACCATGCGAATTTTGCATGGACAAAGGGCAACAGCATGAAACTGACGGCCGGGGAACATTCGCTCCGCCTGATCGACTTTTCTGCAAACTTCGCTCGCTGTGATGCGGTTCTTGTTACCAGCGACGCGAACCTGACTCCGGAAGAGAATTATACGAAACTGCAAAAACAGCTTACGGCACAGACTGTTACCGAGCCAAAGGTGGATCATATCCTGATACAACCGGATAATTTTGCGGATAGTAACCTCGGCTCCTGGACAAGAGATGCTGCAAATATGGCATTTGAACAAGCATGTCTGAAAGGCCGTATAAGTACAACAGCTGAAGATAAGGGAGCCGCACATCTTTCGTTCCAAGCCCAGAAAACCGCGACATATCAAGTCTGGGTTTATGCAAAGCACGGAAATACACCACCGAGCGGCTCAAATGCATGGGAATTCAAAGCAGGTATAGATGATGCGGACTTGACCACAGTATTCGGCGGAAAGGCCGACCATGCGAACTTTGCATGGACAAAAGGTGACAGTGTTGCATTGACTGCTGGAGAACATACGATGAAACTCATCGACTTTTCCGCAAACTATGCTCGCTGCGGGGCAATCCTGATCACGAGCGACGAAAATCTGACACCGTCAGATGACTTGGTCACGCTGCTGGAGCAGGTTGCGCAGACAGAGCCGGTCACTCCGGTGACACCGCCGCAGCCTGTGGACGATGAGATCATCGTTGATAACACTGATTCCGGTTTTTCGATGACCGGAAATTGGGGTACAAGTACCTATCGCAAAGGCTGTTACGGAAATAATTATTACTCTTTCTCAAATCAAAATGGTGATAGTGCCACTGCAACGTGGCAGACGCCGATCGCCCGTGCTGGCTGGTGGGACATTTATGTCTGGACGCCAACAGTTGGCGACGACAACACCATCGCTGACAACGCCATATACGCTATGACGTCAGCACTTGGCACAACAACGGTAAGACACTCGCAGCGAAACTCTGGTGGAGCATGGGCTTATCTGTGCTCTGTGCCCTATCAGCATGGAGACACAGCATCGGTAACATTGGAGTTTGAGGAGAATAAAGGCGCAGTAATGGCAGATGCCATGCGCTTTGTCTATGGTGCGCCGTATGAAACCGGCGTGATCATTGACAATACGGATTCAGGCTTTACGACAACGGGAACATGGAATGAAAGCACAGGTCGTGCAGATTACTATGGCTCGAACTATCTCTCCAAAGCGAACGGAAACGGAGTCGAACAGGCTACCGCAACTTGGACTGCGAACGACCTTGCTGCGGGTAGTTATGAAATTTCGGTTTGGCACGCACAAGGGAAAAATGATTCGTCTATCAGCAAAGCAGCCCCATACACCATTACAGCTGGTGGCGTGGCGCAAAAGGTGACGCTGGATCAGAGCGCAGAGGGAATGGGCGGTCAGTGGCGCACGATTGGAACTTGCTCGCTTTTCGCACGCGGAGCGATTTCTGTAACGCTCGGGTTTGAAGGCGTAAACAAAAATACGGCGGTCATGGCTGATGCGATCCGTATCATGCCGATTGGCACGACGGTAACGGCAGAACGCTTTACTACGAGTGGTTACGAGGCATGGACAAAAGAAACCTGCACAGACGCAGCAGGCGGAAGCATTTGGGCTTGCGAGACCGGCGATGTCGGTGCGATGCTGAACGCTGCGGCTTATCCGGAAACAACTGGCGGCTACCGTATTTTGCTGCGCAAGCCTGCCAGCACGGATGTGTCGCAAATGAGCCATGATTTCACAATGAAAATCAATGGCGCAAGTTATAGTATCGATCTTACGAAACTGAAGGATGGCTGGAATACGGTCGGTTTCTGCAAGCTGAATGGGCGCAGCCGCTGTGACATCCAGTTCCTGCGCAGTCCGAATGGGCCGGTTTTCGTGGACGCTGTTCAGTTGGACTATGTAGGCTATGATCTGCATTACACGGAGTTTTCCGATGAGATGGTAAAGCTCTGGACGTTGAACAGCATGATTGCTGGAGATACTGGGCTGTCCGGAACAAACGGGTCGGCGTATCTCACCGGCACGGGTTGGAATAACGTTCTTATGGACGTAACTTTCACAGCTTCCGGCTCTGGAAAATTCGGGCTGATCGTCGGTGGAACAGCAGAGGCATGGGAAACACTAACTTATGAGGACAGCGTTTTCGTACTGAAGGATGCAACTGGAAAAGAAGTTGCGAAAAGCACGGCGTGCAAAGTGTTGGACGGTGAAGAGCATCAGCTTCGTCTGAACACAGATGCGCCGTATCTGCAGCTGATACTCGACGGTGAAGAACTTCTAAAAATTGACCGGCCGTTACGTTCTGGCAATGTCGGCGTGTTTACAGATGGCGTTGCGCTGAACGTTTTGAAGGTTGGTATCAGCAAAGCCAAAGAAGCAAATGCCGGTAGTTACGATGTGAAGCTGGATGATCCGCAGCAAACCATCTGGGGCCTTGGTATTGAGGTACAGAGCGACTCTATCGGCTCGTTCAACCAAGGTCTGCCAGAGGAAACGTGGTCTGTTCCGCATGATCTAACGGAGTTGGAGCGCCAGAGATTGTACAAAGATATGCTTTTCGGGTTCCGATTCCTGCGGCTGGCAACCGGTCTATATTACCGCGGCACCGACGCGGAGGGCAAGCATCTGCAGGAGCGATGGGACACGCAGAATGAAGAACTGGCCGAGATGATCCGAGTTTCGGGCATTGAGGGCGCGGACTGGGAATACTGGTCCCCAACGCCATATTTCAAGGGAAACAACTCGTATCTCGGCGGCAAATTGAAATGTTGGTCGAAAAACTGGGAATATTATGGGAATGAAGAAAAGACCCATGAGTTCCTTGTTGAGTTTGCCAACACCATCAAGGAAGACATGGCCTATCTGACGGAAAACGGAATCCCTATTACGCAGTTCGGACTGAACAACGAACCGCATGTAGGCAATTATACAGAGATTCCGAACACAGGTGGCTATTCGACCTGTCTCTACTCGAATGAAGAATACTACGAAACGGCAAAGGTCGTTCTGCCAATTCTGCGCGAGGCGTATCCTGATCTGCATATCCACGCTTCCAGTCATGCCGGCCAGTACGGGATCGGCTGCGAGTTGATCCGACAGGATCAAAAACTGCTCAATTGTATTGATGCGTGGACGTATCACTGGATTGGAAATGATTCCAATACGCAAATCGATGGTCGCTGGCATCTGAATGGAAACAAAGGAACACGCACAGACGGTAAAGAAATCGACGTTTACAACAACGAATTTGAGTATCTGGATAACGGTACCAGCGACTGGAAATGTATCAATACCGCGCAGTCCATCATGAACTGGATGACGTTTGAAAACTCGCCCACATGGCACTGGCTGCATATGCTCAAGCCTATCGGCAACGGAGAGGGTTATGGCTACGGTCTCGGCTTCTGGCGCAAACAGGGCGATACGACGGTGTACGACGACAAATACAATAGTCTCGAGGAAGGCACTTGGGACTACAACTGGCAGAACTGGAATGCCATCCGTGGTTTCCTGAAGTATATGCCGTGGGATTCTGTCCGCTACACTGTCGATGAAGACGTTACGCGCTACGACCAGCGCATCATGGCGTGGAAAACACCGGAAGGGCAGCTCGTAATTGCACTAACGAATCGTGATGAGAGCAATGCGTTCCAGTTTAACCTTAACACTGGGCTTGATGGGAAAACGTTCCACGGTTATCGCTATACGCCCTGGGATCACGACGAAATTGACCTTGGAACAAAAACTGGCGCGCAGATCGACCCGACGCTCTCTGCGCTTTCCATTGAATTCTGGGTGCAGGATGCGGATGAGAGCATGAAAAAAGCCGAGTCTGTGACGCTGAACAGATCCACGCTGACGCTTGCGGTGAACGGCACGAAACGGCTGACCGCTACGGTTGCGCCGAATGACGCGGCGAACAAGTCTGTCCGCTGGACGTCCAGTGATTCCACCGTCGTCAAGGTTGATGAAAACGGTAATCTGACAGCGTTGAAGGAAGGCACTGCGATCATCACGGCGACAGCCATCTCCGGCAGCGGCCGCATCAAGGCAAGCTGCGAGGTGACGGTAACATCCGAGACTTCGGAGGTTAACAAGACTGCGCTGAAAAATGTAATCGATGAGGCAGAGACGAAGAAGCAGGTCGATTATACCGAAGACAGCTGGGACGCTTTTGAGAAAGCTCTGGAAGCTGCAAAGACCGTTTATAACGACAGCACTGCAACGCAAGATGCCGTTAACGCTGCGACTGATGCACTTAACGCAGCGATCGCAAAGCTTGAGAAGAAACCGACCATCGATTCCGACGACGCGATCGGCGCGCTGCTGCCGCTGCTTCCGGCGCTCGACTCGGACACGCAGGTAACCTTCCCGTTCAACGACTTTTCCAAGGCGGACTGGTATTACAACAGCGTCCGTTCGGCGTGGTACAACGGTCTGATCGACGGCGTAACAGCAAACGAATTTAGACCGGATTCCACTTTGACAGTTGCACAGGCAATCAAGCTGGCTGCGGCGCTCTGTCAGATGGAGCATGAAGGCAAGGTTCACCTGACGAACGGCGAGACAAAGTGGTACGACACCTACGTTTCCTACGCCATCGCAAACGGCATCATCGAGCAGAGTTACGCGAGCTATACTGATGCGCAGATGAATGCGCCGGTCACGCGCGACGAATTCGTCCATATCTTCCACGGCGCGAAGAACGGCTACACAGCCATCAGCACCGTGGCGGACGGCGCGATTCCCGATGTGAAGACAACCGACAAGTATGCGGCTGAAATTTACGAGCTCTACCGCGCGGGTATCCTGACGGGTTCCGACGCGAAGGGCACGTTCCACGCCGAAAGCACCATCAAGCGCAGCGAGGCTGCAACGATCCTGCTCAGAATGTATGACAGTTCTGTACGGATTCCGATCACCTTGGGCTAACTTATGGGGGACGCCGGCTGGCGTCCCCTTTCTTATGAGGAAAAGCAAATGAAAAAAGAATCAATTTCAAAAACCATCCGCGCCGAACTGGCAGTGATCGGTGGAGGTCCGGCCGGTGTAACAGCCGCTATTAGCGCGGCAAGGCTTGGCGTGGATACCATGCTGGTCACAAATCGACCGGTGCTTGGCGGCAATTCCAGCAGTGAAATTCGCGTCTGGACGCGCGGCGCGGCCGGAGCGGGAAATCTGTATGCAGAGGAAATGGGCGCATGGGGTGCGCTGAAGCTGGAGAATCTCTATAAAAACCCGGATGCAAACGTTGTTTTCTGGGATGAGATCCTGTTGGATGCCGTTTTGCGTCAAGCGCATCTGCGCCTTTACTTGAACACGGATATTTCTGCGCTGGAGATGGACGGTGAAAAAATCGAAGCGGTTTTGGGCGCGCAGCAAGGTGCGCAGGAACTGCTGAAAATCAAAGCGCAGTATTTTTTGGACGCGACCGGAGACGGCGTTCTGGGTGCGCTGGCTGGCGTCCCTTACGAGCAGGGACCGAGTATGGGAAGTTCCCTGCTCTATCAGACACGCAGAGAAGATCATAATGTGCCGTTTGTGCCCCCTTCGTTTGCGGCGCCGATGGAGGAGATCGAGCAAATCCTCGGCAATGGCGGACGAATTCTGAATGAGAACATGAGCGGCAGCGACTGCTGGTGGTTTGAGCTGGGCGGAAATATGGATACCATTCGGGACGCAGCGCAAATTGATTTCAAACTGCGCAGGCTCGTGATGGGCGTCTGGAACTATGTGAAAAACAGCAGAAAATTTGATGCGGACAACTGCACGCTCGAATGGGTGGGAAACCTTCCGGGAAAGCGTGAGAGCCGCCGCATGGTTACGGAATATATGCTGACGGAGCAGGATGTGCGTGCGCAGCGTGTATTTCCGGATACGGCATTTTACGGCGGCTGGTATCTGGACTCTCATCCAGCAGAGGGCGCGTTTTCGCAGGAAGCGAACTGTGTGCAGCCGCCGGTTCCAGTGTACGGAGTCCCTTTCCGATGCCTGTATAACAGCAATTTTCCGAATCTTTTGTTTGCGGGACGCAATATTGGTACTGAGCGCGGCGCCTATGTTTCGACGCGCGTCATGAATACCTGTGCGCTGTCTGGGCAGGCGGCGGCAACACTGATTTGGGAATGCTTGAAGACAGAGAAAGCCCCTGCTGCACTTTCAAGTGGGGAGACTCGAGATGCACAGGCGGTACTCTGGCGGGAAGATATGCTTTTGCCCGGGATTACGCCGCCTGACAACGACCTGACCGCATTCTGCCGCGTGACAGCGAGCAGTGCAGCGGACGGGAAAGCCGGGAAGCAGAGCGGGACGATGTCCTTGCGTGAAGGAGGCTTTGTTTGCTATCCGGGACTGGATGCTCCCTGCTATCTGGAAATGCAGGCACATCAGGAGACAGAATTGTCGGCTACTTTATACACATCGACGCTTCCGCATCGCGCGTATGATGGCACAGTTCTTTCGGAGCATCGATGGATCATTCCGGAGGGGCGCTCGGTCATCCGCCTACCAGTGATAGACGGCTGCTTCTGTACGCTGAAATTCGCTGAAAATACAGACGCAGAGATCTGCACGACGGAAAAACAACGCGCGGGCTTCCTGTGCGGAAAGAAAGACAGCGCGGTTTATCAGGAACCGCAGCTCTGGTATAATGCAGCGGAAAGCCAGACGCTCTATGCCGCACAGAACGTATGCAGCGGCGAGCACCGGATCTGGAATGCGCCGAATCTCTGGCAGAGTGCGCCGGATGATCTTTGCCCAGTGCTGACGCTTAGATGGGAAAAGTCGGTCGGCATCCGGGAAATCCGGTTGTATCTGGACCCGGATCTACTAATGGAGCTGCCGAGCAGTCGAACAGCACACATTGAGGCAAGTCATGTTTATGCGCCGCGCACCGGGATGCCCGCACATCTGATCCGCAGCATGATAGTCACAGCCATTGATGAGCAAGAGGCACTGCTTGCTGTGTGGAATATCGAAGAGAATATTCAGAGGCTCCTTGTGCTGCAATTGGACGAACCGCAGAAAATTTCCAAGCTGACAATGTCGATCCGGAGCACTTGGGGAGCGGCTGCGGCGCGGATTTTCCGTATCGCGGCATATGAGCAATGCTTAACAGAGGGGCTGAAAGCTGAAATGCTGAACAGAGAAAGGGGCATATAGGATGAAAACAATTCTGGTATTAGGCGGCGCAGGTTACATCGGCAGCCACACCGTGTATGAACTCATTGACAACGGTTATGATGTGGTCGTGGCGGACAATCTGGAGACCGGTTTCCGCAAAGCCGTCCATCCGAAGGCGCGATTCTATCAGGGCGACATCCGCAATAAAGAATTTTGCGATCATGTCTTTTCCAGCGAAAAGATCGACGCGGTCATCCACTTCGCGGCCAACTCGCAGGTCGGCGAGAGCATGGTGAACCCTCTCAAGTACTATGACAACAACCTCGGCGGCACGCGCACGATGCTGCAAAGCATGATCGAGCACGGTGTCAAGTACATCGTCTTTTCCTCGACTGCCGCGACCTATGGTGAGCCGGAGCGTGTGCCGATTCTCGAAACCGATCCAACGCACCCGACCAACTGCTATGGCGACACGAAGCTGGCGATGGAGCGGATGTTCTACTGGGCGTCCGTCGCACACGGGATTCATTTTGTCGCGCTGCGCTACTTCAACGCCTGCGGCGCGCATATGTCCGGTAAGATCGGTGAGGCGCATAACCCCGAGACGCACCTCATCCCCATCGTGCTGCAAGTCCCGAACGGCCAGCGCGACCATGTGTCCATCTTTGGCGACGATTATCCCACGCGCGACGGCACGTGCGTCCGCGACTACATCCATGTGACAGACCTCGCTTCTGCGCACATCCTCGCTGCCGAATACCTGATGAACGGTGGCGAAAATAACGTGTTCAACCTCGGCAACGGCGTCGGCTTCACGGTCAAGGAGATCATCGACACCGCGGAGAAGGTCGTCGGCAAGCCGATTAAGTGCGAAATGGCGGCACGGCGTGCTGGCGACCCGGCGCAGCTCGTCGCGTCGTCTGAAAAAGCAAAGACCGTCCTCGGCTGGAAGCCGAAGTATGACGATATTGAGACGATCATCGGTTCGGCCTGGAACTGGCGCAAGGAGCATCCGCATGGCTATGAAGATTGAAACAGTCTGGGCGGCGCTCGATTCGCTGCTCGATTACGCGAAAAACTGTGAACTCCTGCACCCGCTGGACGAGACATTCGCGCGGAGCAGTCTGCTTGCGGAGCTGAAGCTCGAGAGCTACGGAAAGCAGAAAGAGCATTACGGTTTTCCGGAATGTCTGAACATCCTCTGTGACTATGCGGCGGAAGAGGGACAGATCCACGACACCATTGCAGAGCGCGACCTGTTTGACACGCGGCTCATGGGCTGCGTCACGCCGCGTCCGTCCGAAGTCGTGCGGAAATTCTGGTCGCTCTACGCAGAAGCGCCGAAAGCGGCGACCGACTACTTCTATAAGCTGAGTCAGGACTGCAACTATATTCGCCGCGACCGCATTGCGAAGGATGAGCACTGGGTTTCCGACACGAAGTACGGCGAGCTTGAGATCTCGATCAACCTCTCCAAGCCCGAAAAAGACCCGCGCGATATTGCGGCGGCGAAGCTGAAAAAGGCGTCCGGGTATCCGAAATGCCTGCTGTGCGTCGAAAACGTCGGCTACGCGGGCACGATCTCGCATCCGGCCAGACAGAATCTGCGCGTCATGCCCGTGACTGTCAATGGTCAGCCGTGGGGCTTCCAGTATTCGCCGTATGTGTACTACAATGAACATGCCATCGTGATGAACACGGAGCATACGCCGATGGTCATCGACCGCTCGGCGTTTGATAAGCTGTTTTCGTTTGTGGAGCAGTTCCCGCATTATTTCCTCGGCTCAAACGCAGATCTTCCCATCGTCGGCGGCAGCATTCTGGCACATGAGCACTTTCAGGGCGGCCATCATACCTTCCCGATGGAGAAGGCGGAAAAAGAGTTCGGCTTTGAAGTGCCGGGATTTGAGGATGTGGACTGCTGCGTCGTGAAGTACCCGATGACGGTGCTGCGCCTGAACTCTTCGGACAAGCAGCAGCTCTGCGACCTCGCTGGCAAGATTCTGGCGAAGTGGCGCAAGTACAGCGACCCGGACGCGATGATCTTTGCGGAAACCGACGGTGAGCCGCACAACACGATCACGCCGATCGCAAGAATGCGGAACGGCAAGTATGAACTTGACCTCGTGCTCCGCAACAACCTGACCACGCCGGAACATCCGATGGGCCTCTACCATCCGCACGAGGAGCTGCACCACATCAAGAAGGAAAATATCGGCCTGATCGAAGTTATGGGTCTGGCGATCCTGCCGGGACGGCTGAAAAAAGAGATGGCCGACCTCAAAGAGGCACTCCTGAACGGTGAAGACCTCAGAGCGTCCGAAACGCTTGCCAAGCATGCGGATTGGGCAGAGGAATTCATGGGCCGGCATCCAGAGTTCAATGCGGACAATGCCGAGGAAATCATCAAGGATGAGATCGGACAGGTGTTTGCCAAGGTGCTCGAATGCGCGGGCGTCTACAAATGCACGGCAGAGGGCCGTGAACACCTCAAAAAGTTCCTGACGGAGGTTCAGAATGGATAAGGTTTATCATTTTTCGGCTCCCGGCCGCACGGAGATCGGCGGCAACCACACCGACCATCAGCACGGGTGCGTGATCGCGGCGGCGGTCGATATGGAGACGACGGCGGAAGTACGGCTCAACGGCACGAACGTTATCCGCGTCGATTCTGAGGGCTACAAGCCCGTTGAGATCGATCTTGGTGACCTGAACGCAAAGGAATCTGAAAAGAACACCACGGCGGCACTGATCCGCGGCGTGGCGGCGGCGTTTGCCCAGCGCGGCTACAAGCTGGCGGGCTTTGATGCGAAGGTCAAGTCTACGGTGCTGCCGGGTTCCGGCCTCTCCAGCTCGGCGGCGTTCGAAGTCCTGATCGGCCGCATCCTGAACGGCCTGTTCGCCGACAATGCGGTTTCCGCCATTGAAATCGCGCAGATCGGACAGTATGCGGAGAACGTCTACTACGGAAAGCCGTCCGGTCTGATGGATCAGATGGCGTCGAGCGTCGGCGGTCTGGTGTTCATCGACTTCAACGACCCGAAGACGCCGATTGTCGAGAAGGTCGACTACGACTTCGCACACTCTGGCTATACGCTTTGCACCATCGACGCCGGTGCGGATCATGCCGACCTGACGGACGAATACGCGGCGATTCCAGCAGAAATGAAACAGGTCGCGAGGTTCTTTGGCAAGGAAGTTTTGCGCGAAGTGGATGAAAAGGAATTCTACAAAGAAATCGCCGAACTCCGCAAGGAAACCGGCGACCGCGCGGTGCTGCGCGCCATCCATTTCTTCAACGAAAACCGCCGTGTGCAGATGCAGGTACGAGCACTGAAGAACGACAATTTTGACGCGTTTTTACACTATGTCAATGAGTCCGGCATGGCGTCGTGGACGCTGCTTCAAAACGTGACCCCGGCGGGGTACATCGAGAAGCAGGATATGGCGTTCACCATCGCGCTCTGCCAGCAGCTTCTCGGCGGCGAAGGTGCTGTCCGCGTCCACGGCGGCGGCTTCGCCGGAACGGCGCTCGCCTTCGTGCCGAATGAGAAGTTTGAGCAGTTCAACACTGCCATTGAAGCAGCGCTCGGTAGCGGTTGCTGTCACAAACTTGCGATTACAGAATAATACCTCTGAATTAACCTGAAAATTCTCCAAATTACCTTAATATGCGCGTTTACAAGTGAGTAAAAATATGACAAACTAGTGATAACAGATGACAAAATATAAAGAAGAATACATACACTCCGATCATTTGTTATACGTTCAACTTGGAGAAAATGTGCGAAAACTGCGAAAGCAGCGGAAGCTTTCACAACACGAACTCGCGGAACAAATCGACAGTGACCAAAAGCAAGTCTCCAGAATTGAACGCGGTGAGGCTCGTCCAAACTTGATTTTATGCCTGAGATTAGCAAATGCGTTTTATGTATCTGTGGATACATTGCTTGATGGCGTTGTAGAATACGAAATGGTGCAGACCTTACTGAGCGAAACTTCTGAACAGCTTCTTGCGCAGGAACTGTTACAAGTTGTAAAACGATATATCAGATAGGTAGAGAAATAGCGGTGTTCCGGCGAACACCGCTATTTTTAATCCCCGTAGTTTTCGTCCTGAAGCATACGGATGAATCTAACGACCATCCTCTTTTGCTGCTCCGTGCAGGTTGCAGCCAAATGCGTAATTTGCGTCATCATCGGATCAGCTTCGGTCAGTTCTGGATAAAATATCTGATCGGCAGAAAGACCGAGACTGCGCAGAAGCAGTTCTAACGAGTTCATGCTCGGTCCCTTTTCGCCCAGCTCGATCGCGGAGATCTGTCGGTCACTGACTGTACTTTTTTCAGAAAGCTGCTGCCGGGTCAGTCCCTGCGCCTCGCGGTTTTCCCGCAGGATCTTGCCGATCCGCTCGGAAACCGGCTCATGTAATTCTACCACCGATAGATCACCTCCGTCGACGATATTTTACATGAAATAGCCCAACCAGAAAATGCTCTATAGGTGGCGAAATAAAAACACCAATAGAGCGTATAAAGGATACTCCCCCTTCCGCCATATAAAAAAACGGCGGGATTGGGAGTCTACCTGTATGACCCTAGACACTCCATTTCCGCTGGGAATGGAGTGTTTTATGCGTTCTGTGGGGATATGGAAGTGGCAACGCCGCTTCTTGCGGTGACCAGCTAACCAGCATACTGTAGCATGGCATTTGACCCCCAAAACTGCTGCAGGATGCAACAAGAACCCCGCATACGCACGACATACACTATCGGATGCAAAAACTAACAGCTATCAGTGCATATCTGCCAAAAATGGAAGATGTACGCCGATAGCTGCTTTTTGTTTCCAACCCCGCGCTCCTCCGCTTTTGAAATTTTGGTTTTCTCAAAATTTCAAAAGATTGGAGGAATCCGTAATGGGATTCAATTATGCAATCGAAAAGGCAAAGTTTGAAAGAGAATGGACGCAGCTGCGTGTCGAATATGAAAAGGCTGGCATGTCAACTGAAAAGATCAACATCTTGCACGACTACGATTGGGAAAATTTCAAAAAAGAACGGATTTACGCTATTCACACGCAGGAATTCAGAGAAGCCCAATATGACAACGGCAACAACAGCCAAGGCGATAAATCACCGCTTTTCAAAAAATTCCTGACAGCAATCAGTCGGTGGGATAATTATGCGGCAAGCACAAGTACAGGCTGGATTGAAGATATTACGGATGAACGATTGGCAGCACGTCTAAAGGAATTGTCACAAGAAGATCTTGAGCTGTTGACACAATTTATCATTCAGGGCTTCACACAGTCTGATTTAGAACAGATGGGATATGGAAAACAGTACAAAATTTCTCGGAGAATTTCACGCTTAAAAAAATTTTTTGAAAAAATGAAGGGGAGTTGCACACAAATGGGCAACTCCCGGACGGGGAGAGGGTAGGGTCAGAACACAGGAAAGGGAGGTGCTGGCATGGAGCGTGAGACGGCTCGGACAGCAGAGAAGGAGACGGGCGCACCGGGGAAGATCGGCGCGGCGGAGGTGAGGGCGGCGGCAGAGGTGCTGCGGCGCTATCGGCTGGGAAAGCAGAATCTGGACCGGCGCATCATCGACAATGAGCAGTTCTGGAAGCTGCGGCACTGGGAGCAGATGGACAAGGCCGGCGAGGGCGGCCGGAGGGAGGATATCAGGCCGGCCAGCGGGTGGCTGGTGAACTGCATCCTCAGCAAGCACGCGGACGCCATGGACTGCTATCCGGAGCCGACGGTGCTGCCCAGAGAGCCTAACGACCGCCGGGAGGCGGAGGAGCTGAGCCGGATACTGCCGGTGATCCTGAAGAACAACCGGTTCAAGAAGGCGTATTCCCAGGCGTGGTGGAACAAGCTGAAGTCCGGATGCGCCGTGTACGGCGTGTTCTGGGACGGGGATAAGCTGCACGGGCTGGGAGACGTGAGCATCCGCAGCATGGACGTGCTGAATCTGTTCTGGGAGCCGGGGGTGCAGGATATACAGGAGTCGGAGAGCTTCTTCTGTACGGAGCTGGTGCCCAACCGGCGGCTGGAGCGGGAATATCCGCAGCTGGAGGGGAAGCTGGGGCGCAGCGGCGTACAGGTGAGCCGGTATCTGTATGACGACAAGGTGGACACGTCGGAGCAGTCGCTGGTGGTGGACTGGTACTATCACACGGAGCAGGAGGGGCGGCAGGTGCTGCAATACTGCAAATTCGTGGGCGAGGAGGTGCTGTACGCCACGGAGAACGACCCGGAGATGGCGGAACGTGGCTGGTACGACCACGGGAAGTACCCGTTCGTGTTCGACGTGCTGTTCCCGGAGGAGGGGACGCCCTGCGGCTACGGGTATGTGGATCTGTGCAAGTCGGCGCAGAAGCAGATCGATCTGATGAACCAGGCCATCCTGAAGAACACGCTGGCGGCGGCCACGCCGCGGTTCTTCATCCGCTCCGACGGGGCGGTGAACGAGGCGGAGTACGCCGACTGGACGCGGCCCTTCGTCCACACCAACGGCAATCTGGGGGCGGACTCCATCGCGCCCATCCGTGTGCCCACGCTGGACAGCGTGTATGTGGCCATCCTGCAGAACAAGGTGGCGGAGATGAAGGAGACGGCGGGCAACCGGGACGTGATGGGCGGCGGCACCGCCGGCGGCGTCACGGCGGCCACGGCCATCGCGGCGCTGCAGGAGGCCGGCGGCAAGCTGTCGCGCAATATGATCGACGACGGGTACGAGGCGTTCTCGCAGGTGCTGACGCTGTGCATCGAGCTGGTGCGGCAGTTTTACAGCATGCCCCGGCAGTTCCGGCTGCTGGGCAGGGGCGCGGAGCGGGAGTTCCGGATGTTCGACAACGGCGGTATGCAGCCCCGGCCGCTGGAGATGGGCGGCTACCGGGTGCCGGAGTTCGATCTGGAGATCGCGGCGCAGGACGAGACGCCCTATAAGACCATGGAGTACAACCAGCTGGCTTTGCAGCTGTTCCAGATGGGCTTCTTCCGGGCGGACATGGCCGAGCAGGCCCTGCGGTGTCTGGATCTGATGGAGTTCAAGAACAAGGACCAGCTGGCGGCGGTGATCCGGCAGGGGCAGCAGCGGACGCGGCAGGTGACGTGGCTGCAGGAACAGCTGCTGACGGCGCTGCGGCTGCTGGATGCCCGGCAGGGCACGCAGCTGGCGGAGGCGCTGGCGCAGGAGATGGAGGCCGACGTCGGGGAGACGCTGGATGTCAGCGGCCTGCGGACGCCGGACGCGGGCAGCGGTGTGCTGGACGCCGTGCAGAGGCAGCGCAAAAGATCGCAGGAGGCGGTGAGACCCCGATGATCCGGGTGCAGTTCGACGGGGCGCAGGTGACGGTCAGCGGCCACGCGGGGTACGCACCGGCGGGCCGGGACATCGTGTGCGCCGCCGTGTCGGCGCTGGTGTACGCGCTGGCGGGGTATCTGGAGGAGACGGGACAGGCAGAACGGGTGGACATCCGGAAGGGCTTCGCGGTCATCCGGGGCGCGGGGCAATGCGGCGAGGCACTGGCCCTGGTGCGGTGCGGCGCGGCGCAGTTGGCACAGGCGTATCCCGGGTGCGTGGAGATAGCAGGGTCGTGACCTACCACGGGAAGGAGAGGCTATGAGGCAGCTTTGGATGGACTGGCAGACGTTTGCGGAGGAGGCAGACGGTCAGGAGACGGGCGCAGCGGAAGGCGGGCAGGCGGCTCCCGACGCCGGGGAGCAGGACGATTTCGCGGAGCTGATCCGGGGAAGGTACAAGGCGCAGTTTGACGCCCGCGTACAGAAGATCCTGGACGGGCGGCTGCGGGGCCTGCGGCAGGAAAACGCCCGGCTGCGGCAGGAGACGCAGGCGCAGCGGCAGGCACAGGCCGGGGCGCTGCTGCGCCTGCAGGCGGAGGAGGGACGCATCCGGCAGGTGTATCCGGACTTCGACTGGAAGCGGGAGCTGGCCTCGCCCCGGTTCGGACGGCTGGTGACGGCGGGAGTGGACGGGCAGACCGCCTATGAGCTTGTACACCGGCAGGAGCTCCTGAAGGCGGCCATGCACTACGCGGCGGCCCAGACCCGCAGCGAGATGGCGCGGGCCATCGCCTCCGGCGGCAGCCGGGCGGCGGAGAACCGGGGCGGCAGCCGCACCGTGACCCGCAGCGATCCCAGAAGCCTGACCAGCCGGGAGCTGGCGGCGATCCGCAGGCGGGTACAGGACGGGGAGAAGATCCGATTCTGAAAAAACAGGGAGGAGAAATATGGAAAACATGAATTTGCAGATGTTCGCAGGGGAGATGAACACCCAGACCACCGGCGGTCTCAGCGCCGAGATGAAGACCTACTACGGCATGGAGCTGCTGGAGAACGCCAAGCCCCAGCTGGTACACAACCAGTTCGCGGCCACCAAGGGCCTGCCCGTGGGCGGCGGCAAGACCGTGGAGTGGCGTAAGTTCGGCGCCTTTGACAAGGCGCTGAAGCCCCTGACCGAGGGCGTGACGCCCGACGGCAGCGGTATCTCCGTCAGCTACATCACCAAGGAGCTGGCGCAGTACGGCGACTACACCACCGTGTCCGATATGCTGGATCTGACGGCTATCGACGACGTGGTGCTGGAGATCACTGACCGTCACGGCGCCAATATGGGCCTGACGCTGGACACCGTGACCCGCAACGAGATCCAGCAGGGCAACCAGGTCATCTATGCGCCCAAGCTGGGCGCAAACGGCGCAAAGACCGAGGTGACAAGCCGCGCCGAGCTGGACAGCAGCTGCAAGATGACCAGCGAGCTGGTGGCCAAGGCCGCCACCCAGCTGAAGAAGATGAACGCGCCGACCTTCGACGGCAAGTATGTGTGCATCATCCACCCCAGCGTGGCCTTCGACCTGCGCCAGGACGAGGCATGGATCGCCGCGCACCAGTACGCCGCCGCCACGGAGCTGTTCTCCGGCGAGATCGGCGAGCTGCACGGCGTGCGCTTCGTGGAGACCACGGAGGCCAAGATCTACCGCGGTACGGATCTGGCGCAGAACAGCCGCACGCTGCTGGTGAACGGCGCGGTGGTGGACGACACGGAGGTGGCCTTTGACGGCGGCACGGTGGCCGCCGGTGCGCTGGCGGGCCGCTA
>OJAM01000152.1_pt1 | contig 33089 bp, 28 predicted proteins | sample 1589071 | NCBI WGS metagenome assembly OJAM01 (sample SAMN03283243) | human gut metagenome | biome: human-associated habitat; material: feces | host: Homo sapiens | place: Peru | collected 2012
GGGCAGTGCGCCCGCCTGCTCAGGCAGTACATCCCGGCAGTCTGAACCAATACCCGGAGGAAGAAGCCTTGACGCCAATTTTAGAGATACAGAATCTTTCCCATATCTACAGCCCGGACACGCCGTTCGAGCATCCCGCGCTCACAAACGTCAATCTGACGATCGGCCGCGGGGAATTTGTCGGCCTGATCGGCCATACCGGCTCCGGCAAATCCACGCTCGTGCAGCATATGAACGGGCTTCTGAAGCCGACGTCCGGCCGTGTGCTCTTTGACGGCCGCGATATCTGGGAGGATGCGAAATTCACCCGCCAGATCCGCTTCCACGTGGGCCTTGTGATGCAGTACCCGGAATATCAGCTCTTTGAAGAGACCGTCTATACCGACATCGCCTTCGGCCCGAAGAACATGGGCCTGTCCAAGGACGAGATCGACGCGCGCGTGCATCGCGCGGCCGGGTTTGTCGGGATCTCCGAGGCGGAGCTGCAGAAATCTCCGTTCGATCTTTCCGGCGGGCAGAAGCGCCGCGCAGCCATCGCGGGCGTCATCGCCATGGAGCCGGACGTGCTCATCCTCGACGAGCCGACCGCCGGGCTTGACCCCGCCGGCCGCGAGAGCATTCTGGAGAATATCCGCGCCTATCAGGCCGCGCAGCACGCGGCCGTCGTCATGGTCAGCCACTCGATGGAGGAGATCGCCTCCAACGTCGACCGCCTCATCGTCATGGAAAAGGGGACGGCCGTGATGAACGGCGCACCCGGCGAGGTCTTCTCGCACGCGGCGGAGCTCGTCGCCATGGGCCTGAACGTGCCCTGCATGACGCAGGTGCTGCTGCAGCTGCAGCAGCTCGGCGTAGACGTCCCGGCCTCCGCCTATACGGTGGAGCAGGCGGCGGACCTGCTCGCGCCGCTTCTGAAAGGGGGCCGTCCGACATGCTGAAAGATGTGACCCTCGGTCAGTTTTTCCCCGGCAGCACCCCCATCCATAAGCTCGACCCGCGCACGAAGCTCGTGCTCGTGATCGTCTATATCGTCGCGCTGTTCCTCGCGAAATGGTTCGTTTCCTATGTGGTCATTGCCGCGTTCCTCGCCATCGTCATTGCCATGAGCAAGATCCGCTTGAAGGTCGTACTCAAAAACCTCAAGCCGCTTCTGTTCATCATCATCCTGACCGCGCTTTTGAACCTGTTTTACGGACAGGGGGAACCAATTGCGCAGTTCTGGATCTTCAAAATCACAAAATCCGGCATTCAGAACGCCGTTTTCATGGTGCTTCGCATTTCCCTGCTCGTGGCCGGAACATTTATGTTAACCTATACAACCTCGCCGATCGCGCTGACGGACGGGCTGGAAAGCCTGCTGTCGCCGCTTAAAAGGCTGCACGCGCCGGTGCATGAGCTTTCCATGATGATGTCCATCGCTCTGCGCTTTATCCCCACGCTTATTGAGGAAACGGACAAGATCATGTCGGCGCAGAAGGCCAGAGGTGCGGATTTTGAATCCGGCAACCTCCTCAGCCGCGCCAAGGCGCTCGTGCCCATTCTTGTGCCACTGTTCATCAGCGCGTTCCGCCGGGCCGACGAGCTTGCGACCGCCATGGAGTGCCGCTGCTACCACGGCGGCGAGGGCCGCACAAAGCTCTCCGAGCTGCACTATCAGAAGCGCGATTACCTCGCCTACCTCTCCGGCGCAGCCCTCCTCGCCGTCATGATCGTCCTGCGGCAGCTTGGCCTGTAACAAAAGGCTCCCCTGAAAGGTTGCAGCAGGCAGACACAAAAAGCAAAGGCCCGATGCGAATCCGTACTGTATCTACCCAATGAGTTGTAGGGGCCGATGCCCACATCGGCCCGATGAGAAGTTACGAATTCGCCGAAGATTACCGTAAAAACGATGCAATCCGCCGGGCCGATGTGGGCATCGGCCCCTACAAGCGCCCTCCTATTTCCACCGCTCACACTCAGATGATAAGGAAGTATCCTATGCGCAACATCGCCCTGACGCTCAAATATCTCGGCACAGCCTATCACGGCTGGCAGGTGCAGAAGACGGTCACGACCGTCGGCCAGACGCTGGAAGAGGCGGCGGCGGCCGTCGTCGGCCATCCGGTGCATATGACCGGCTGCGGCCGCACGGACGCAGGCGTTCACGCACGCGTCTATGTCGCCAATTTCCGCACTTCCGCCCGCATTCCGTGTGACCGCGTCCCGTACGCGCTCAACACGCACCTGCCGGAGGATATCGTCGTGACAAACGCGATGGAGGTGCACGAGGACTTCAACGCCATCGGCTCCTGCGTCAAAAAGGAATATACGTATCTGATCTATAATTCCGGCATCCGCGATCCGTTTTATGTCAACCGTGCATGGTTCTACCCCAAGCATCTGGACGAGACGGTCATGCAGCGCGCGGCGGACTGCTTCATCGGCACGCACGACTTCGCCGCCGTCCGCTCGGTCGGCACGGATGTCAAATCCACCGTGCGCACGGTTTATGATTACAAGGTCGAGCGCGACGGCGATCTCATTTCGCTGCGCGTCAGCGCCAACGGCTTTCTTTATAATATGGCCCGCGCCATGGCGGGCACCTGCGTCTATGCCGCCGAAGGAAAGTTCCCGCCGGAGGCCGTCGCGCAGATCCTCCTGAACGGCGACCGCATGGCGGCGGGGCCGACCGTCCCGCCCGGCGGGCTTTACATGACGCAGCTCTGGTATGATGACGGAAAGGCGGTTTTCCATGTCGGATAATATCTCGCAGCTGCATCCGCAGAAGCATCCGGGCCTAGGAAAGCGGATCGCCGTGTTTGCGGTCCTGCTCGTGTTTGTCACGGGCGGCGTGGCGGCCTATGTGTTCCGCGACCGGCTGAATCTGGACGCGCTGCAGCGCTACGTGCGCTATCTGAACGTCTCCGAGGACAGCAAAACGGGCCGATTCGTCTACGATGAAAGCAACTCCAACCGCTATGCCGGGCTGTCCGGCGGGCTGTCCGTCGCCTCCGCGACGGGCCTGAGTCTTTACGATAAGGACGGCGTGGAGACAGCCTCCATTCAGGCGTCCATGTCCGCGCCAGTTTTAAAGACCGGCGGTGACCTCGCGCTGGCCTACGACACCGGCGGCAATACGCTGGAGGCCGCCAGCCAGAAACGCGGCTCCGTCCTGCACGTTTCATCCCAGAAGCCGATTCTGGACGCGGATATTGCGTCTGACGGCAGCATCTGCTATTTATCCAGTGAGTCAGGCTATCGCGCCGTGCTCTATGTCTACAACAGCCAGCAGGCGCTGATCTACCGCTGGCTCTCGTCGAGCCAGTATTTCATGCGCTGCACCGTCTCCTCCGGCGCAAAATACGCTGCCGCTGCCGCCCTCGGGCAGGAGGACGGGATGTTCCAGTCCTCTGTCGTCCTCTTCCGGACGGATTCGGAGGAAATTCTCCGCACCATCCCCATCGGAAATGCCCTGATCTACGATCTGCATTTCCTGCCCGGAAACACGCTCTGCGTCCTGTGTGAAGACGCGCTGTATTTCTATGAGCTGGACGGCCAGTGCCTCGGCAGCTACGCCTTTGAGGACGCCTATCTCAAGGACTACACGCTGGACGGAAACGGCTTCGTCACACTCGTCATGAATCTCTATAAGGCCGGAAACGGCTATACCGCCCTGACCGTCGGGTATGACGGGACAGTGCTCGGCACGCTTCCAATCAGCGAGCAGATTCTGGACATTTCCGCTTCGGGCAAGTATCTCGCCCTCCTGACGAGCGGCGCGCTTTCCATTTACGATCAGAATCTCACGGAATACGACGTTTCCGACAACACGACCGGCGCGTCCAGCGCCGTCATGCGCGAGGACGGCTCTGCCATTCTCCTGGCCAACGGCCATGGGACGCTGTATGTCCCGTAAATAATTTTCCAAAAAACGTTTACAATTCTGCAAAGATACGACGGCCTGCCTGTGATATACTTTGCAGAAGGAAACACGATAAGGAGAAGCCTTTTATGAAACCGACCCTGTGCTCAAGATGCAAAAAGAATCTTGCAGTCGTTTTTATAACGAAAATCGACGGCGGAAAGACCGTCAACGAGGGCCTCTGCCTCAAATGCGCAAAGGAGATGGGCATCAAGCCCGTCGACGATATGATCGAACGCATGGGGCTTTCAGAGGACGACCTCGAAAATCTCAACGGCGAAATGACCGAGGCCATGAACGGCCTTGAGAGCCTGCTCAGTCAGGGCCATGACGCGGAGGACGGCAGCGAGGACGACGAGGCTGACAGCCAGACCGCCACATTCCCCTTCCTCAACAAGCTCTTCGGCGCCGCCGGTCAGGGGCAGGACAACACGCCTGCCGTCCCGGAGCCGGAAAAAACCGAGAACCGCCAGCGCTCCGGTGACAAGCCGAACAGCAAGAACAAGAAGCATAAATTCCTTGACACCTACTGCCAGAATCTGACGCAGAAAGCGCGTGACGGCAAGCTTGACCGCATCATCGGCCGCGAGGAGGAGACGGAGCGCGTCATTCAGATCCTCAACCGCCGCCAGAAGAATAACCCCTGCCTCATCGGCGAGCCGGGCGTCGGCAAGACTGCCATCGCCGAGGGCCTTGCGCAGAAGATCGCCGACAAGGACGTTCCGTATAAGCTCCAGAACAAGGAGGTCTATCTCATGGACCTCACGGCCCTCGTCGCGGGCACGCAGTTCCGGGGGCAGTTTGAAAGCCGCATGAAGGGCCTCATTGAGGAGGTCAAGAAGCTCGGCAACATCATTCTGGTCATTGACGAGGTGCATAATCTCGTCGGCGCGGGCGATGCGGAGGGTTCCATGAACGCCGCCAATATCCTCAAGCCCGCGCTTTCGCGCGGCGAGATCCAGGTCATCGGCGCGACGACCTTCAACGAGTACCGCAAACACATCGAAAAGGACGCCGCGCTTGAGCGCCGCTTCCAGCCCGTCACCGTTGCCGAGCCAACCATTGAACAATCCATTGCCATCATCCGCGGCATCAGCCACTATTATGAGACATTCCACGGCGTTGTGATCTCCCCGGAGATCGCGCGGCAGGCCGTCCTGCTCTCCGAGCGCTATATCACTGACCGTTTCCTGCCGGATAAGGCCATCGACCTCATCGACGAGGCGTGCTCGGACGTGAACCTCAAGAATAAGAACATCGGCCGGCTCGAAGCGCTCAAAAAAGAGCACGCCGATTATGATCTGGAGCTTTCCATGCTCACGGAGAACGCCGAAAAGACGCAGGACGATTACGCCCGCATGGCGGATCTGCGCAGCCGCAACCTGCAGCTCGATTCCGAGATCACGGAGCTGGAAAAGCTGCCGAAGCCCACGCTGACCATCGACAATCTGGCCCGCATCATCGAGCTCTGGACGAAGATCCCCGCCAGCAAGATCCGCGCGCAGGAATACGAGCAGCTTCTGAACCTCGACGCGGAGCTCAAAAAGCACATCGTCGGGCAGGACGAGGCCATTGCCTCCGTCGTGTCCGCCATCCGCCGCTCCCGCGTCGGCATTCAGGTCAAAAAGCACCCGGTTTCGTTTATCTTCGTCGGCTCGACCGGTGTCGGCAAGACGGAGCTGGTCAAGCGCCTTGCCAGCGAGATGTTTGAATCGGTCGAATCGCTCATCCGGCTCGATATGTCCGAATACATGGAAAAGCACAGCGTTTCGAAGATCATCGGCTCGCCCCCCGGCTATGTCGGCTATGACGAGGCCGGTCAGCTGACCGAAAAGATCCGCCGCCGCCCGTATTCCGTCATCCTGTTTGACGAGCTGGAAAAGGCCCATCCGGACGTGCTGAATATCCTGCTGCAAATTCTCGATGATGGCCGCATCACCGACGCGCAGGGCCGGGTCGTCAACTTTGAGAACACGATCATCATCATGACCTCCAACGCAGGCTCCAACCAGAAGGGCGGCAGCGTCGGCTTTGGCCGCAGTCTGACCGAGCAGTCGAAGGAGAAGGCCATGAAGGCGCTGGGCGAGTTCCTGCGCCCTGAATTCATCAACCGTGTCGACGAGATCGTCTGCTTCAACCAGCTGAGCGAGGACAATTTCCGCGGCATCGCGGACATCATGCTCGCGGAGCTGCAGCAGTCGCTGGAGGGCCGCGGCATTGCATTCACGTGGGACGAGAGCGTCAAGGATTATCTCGTCAAAAAGTCCTACTCTGTGGCCTACGGCGCGCGCAACCTCCGCCGCGCCATCCAGACCGACCTCGAAGACCCCATCGCCGAGCGTATCATCAAAAGCTATGTCGACCCCTTCCGCTCTATCAAAGCGACCTGCGAGGACGGAACGATCAAGCTGGAAACCATATAATCAAAAATGCGCCTGACGGAGCCGCCGGGCGCATTTTTTCGGCTGGCCAGGCAGTACGGATTTGCCCAGAGGCGCCTGTACAGACCGACGAAAAGCCGCCGGCATGGCTGCCGGCGGCTTTCCTTGAGAGAAAAAGAGAAAAGAGAGGAGAAATGGATGAATGTCTATTTAAAAGGCTGCTGTTGGCTCTCCACGAAGATTTCCGTGAAGCAGCTTCCTTATGCTCCAAGGATACCGGATTTTGGCCGGTTTGTGGTGAACAGTTTGTAAACGAAGTATAAAGAAATCCTGAAATTCCGCAGCTGCAACCGGCAGTTGACAGATTTTCCGGCAAACTTGCTGGCGTGCAACCGCATGATCTCGTAGAATAGCGGCATCGATCCCAAATCACAGGAGGAAGAAACCCATGATCTTTGCAGACAAATTGATCGCCCTGCGGAAAAAGGAGGGCTGGTCGCAGGAGGAGCTTGCGCAGCAGCTGAATGTTTCGCGGCAGTCCGTATCCAAATGGGAGGGCACGCAGTCCGTCCCCGACCTTGATAAGATCGTCCAGCTGAGCCGCATCTTCGGCGTCAGCACAGATTACTTATTAAAGGATGAACTGGAGGAGCAGGAGCCTGCGCCCAGCCTTCCCGAGCAGCCGCAGCGCCGCCGCGTGAGCATGGAGGAGGCCTCGCGTTATCTGGAACTGCGCCGCGCTGCCGCGCCGAGGCTGGCGCTGGCCACGTTTTTGTGCGTGATCTCACCCATTGCGCTGATCCTGCTCGGCGGACTAAGCGAATATACCGCCCACATCACGGAAAATGCAGCGGCTGGTATTGGCCTCAGCGTACTGATCGTTCTGGTCGCCGCCGCGGTCGGAATTTTCCTGACGTGCGGCGCAAAGGCAAAGGCATTCTCGTTTCTGGAAACCGAGCCGTTTGAAACGGAATACGGCGTGAGCGGCATGGTCAGGCAGCGGCAGCAGGACTTCCAGCCCACGGCGAACCGTCTGAACATGATCGGCACGATCCTGTGCATCATGTCCGTCCTGCCGCTGTTTCTGGCGATGTGCCTTTCCGGCTCGGATCTCATGTACATCGGCGCGGTGTGCCTGCTGCTGGGCTTTGTCGCGCTGGTCTGCCTCGCGTTCGTCTATGCCGGGACGCAGACTGCCGCGATGGAAAAGCTGCTGGAAGAGGGCGACTACACCCGCCAGAGAAAGTCCAAAAGCCGCCTGATCGGCACGGTCAGTGTCTGCTATTGGCTGGTCGTGACGGCCATTTTCATGTTTTACACCTTCGGGCCGTATGGCAACGCGCAGGCAAAATACAGCTGGTTCATCTGGGCGATCGCGGGTATCCTGTACGGCGCCGTGATGGCTGTGCTGCGGTTGGTCGGACAGGGCGAAAAAAAGAAATAAAAAGCACTTGACTCTGACACTGTGTCAGGCTGTATGCTGTCATTGAGCTCAAAAAAATCAGCATGGAGGTACCGTAATGCTGAAAATCGGATTATTTTCAAAACTGTCCAGAGTCAGTATCCGTATGCTGCGCTACTACGACGAGATCGGCCTGCTGCACCCGGCGTATATCGATCCGGAGTCGGATTACCGCTATTACCGCGAGGATCAGCTGCCGCAGATCGGCTGGATCACGGCCCTGCGGGACATGGGCTTTTCCCTCGCCGACGTGTGCCGCATGACCGAGATCGGCCATGACGCGGAAAAGCTCGCACCGTACTTTGAAGCAAGACGGCGCGAGCTGGAAGCCGACGCGGCAAAAACAGCGCGGCAGCTGCTGCTTCTGGAATCAGCCCGAAACCGGCTGGGAAAGGAAGACATCATGCAGTACAATGTGACCATCAAGACCATCCCCGAACGCTATGCGGCCTGTGTCCATACGATCATCCCGCGCTATTCGGAGGAAGGAAGCGTCTGGAAGACGCTCTGCGAGGAGACGGACGGGATGCGCCTCGTCCCGGACGAGCCGTGCTATTGCGCCGTGACGTTCCTCGACGGGGAATACAAGGAGCACGACGTAGAGATCGAAGCGTGGAAGACCGTCAAGGGCAGCTATCCCGATACAGCGCACGTGAAATTCAGAACGCTTCCCGCTGTTACCGTCGCAAGCTGCACGTTCCGCGGCCCGTATGAAAGAATCGGCGAGGTCTACGCGGCCATCGCCGCGTGGATCGCGGATAACGGCTATGAATGCGACGGCCCGATGTTCAACATCTACCACGTCAGCCCGCACGAAACACAGAACCCTGAAGAATTCGTCACCGAAGCCTGCTACCCGGTGCGCAAACAATAAGGCGTTCGCGCGCAGCGCGGAAAAAGCTCCTCGTATCATGGCCTGCATGATACGGGGAGCTGCCTTTCAGCGGATGCGCACGCGTCCGTTACCGGCTGTGCTCCTCGTCGCAGCAGTCGATGGCAAGGACGGTGCACAGGGCGATCAGCGCGTCCTGCGGGTCGAATACCTCTAACGCGTAACGGTCGCCGAGGGTCAGGAAGGCGCGGGAAATGGCCGCGACGCGGCGGCCGTTTTGCGTGATCTCGTAGTCCAGACTCATAAAGTCGCCCTCAATCTCCCAGCCCAGCTCGTCCAGAGAATAGCTGCGGGAAAAGAACGCAAAATTCCGCGTCAGGTCGTATTCCCGCCCGCCGATGGTCAGCGCATAGGTACACGGCAGCGAAAACGGCACGTGCTGCACGGCGGCGGCCTGCCGCCCGGAGGCGTCCTGCACGATCAGCTTTTTGCCGAAATTGAAAAACTCGCGGTCCGCGCTGTAGACAAGGTTCTCGTTTTCGTCCCAGATATCAAAGTGGTCAAACGACAGAAATTCCTCTTTTAAATAAAAAATCATGGTAGTCTCTCCCTTCTGATGGGTTGGACGAATTCTGTGCAAAAGAGTTCCGGCTGGAAATCAGCTTTCATCTATGATATAATAAATAGACTTTCAGCACAAGGAGTTTTTCCCATGACAAACAAAGAGATCGGCGAGCTGCGGCGCCGCATGAAGCCTGACCGCACCAATCTGACCGCTGTTTACGGCTGCTATGTCGCGTCCAGCGGCGAGGTTCTGTCCACGTTCCGGGAGCCGTTCGGCCTGATGACGGAGGAGGACAGGGAAAAATATCTGGCGATCTTCCGCCGCGCGCTGTCCGGCACGCCGGATAAGAACCTGCTCGACCTCTCGTTTACCACAAAGCAGGTCGCCGATTCCGACGAGCACCGGCTGCTCATGCGCCTGCGCGAGACGGCGCTGGACGACGAGGAGGCGCGGCAGAAGCTGTTCCAGACCATCATCGGCGCGGTCAGCTTTGAAGAAAACTTCCTGATCCTGCTGGCGCATGAGCGCTACGACGTGCCGTTCAAGGCGAAAGACGGCGCGAAGCTCGACGACGGCAGCGAGGTCTTCTCCTATTTTGTCTGCGCCGTTTGCCCCGTCAAGCCGGGCAGGGAGCTTCTGAGCTACATTGCCGAGGAAAAGACCTTCCACAACCGCTCGGCAGGCTGGGCCGCCGGTATGCCGGAGGCCGGCTTCCTCTTCCCCGCCTTTGACGGACGGCGGACAAATCTGTATAACTGCCTGTTCTACACGCATTCCTCCGGCGCGGACAATCAGCCGCTCATCGACGCGCTGTTCCATGTCCAGCCGCCGATGCCCGCAGACGAGCAGCGCGACACCTTCAGCGGCGTGCTGCGCAATGCGCTGGACGACGAATGCTCGCTTGCCGTCGTCCAGCAGGTGCGGCAGGAGATCAAGGACCGCATCGACGCGTGGCAGGAGGCAAAAAGCGACGATCCGCTGGTCGTCAGCGGCGACGAGCTGAAGGACGTGCTGGAGAGCTGCGGCGTGTCGGAGGACAAGCGGATGCAGTTCGGCGCGCAGTTCGACGAATCCTTCGGCGGCGGCGCGGTGCTCAACCCCCGGAACCTGATCGACGTGAAAAAGTGCGTTGTCAAGACGCCGGATGTGTCCATCACCGTCAACCCCGAGCGGCCCGATCTCATCGAGACGCGCACGCTCGGCGGCGTCCGGTACATCCTCATCAAGGCCGACGAGGGCGTCGAGCTCAACGGCATCGATCTGGCGGAAGAGGCTTAGTAGGCCCCCGCACGGTTTGGCCTCCCCTTTCAGCAGAGCCTTTGAAAACAGACGAAACCCTCTGCGCAGCATTTAAGCGGCAGAGGGTTTTGCGATATGATATGTACTTATTCCTTGACTGTGCCGTCGGCGTTGAAGACGGGGAGCTTGTTGAGGTAGACGATGTCCTTGCGCGCCTGCGCGTCGCCCTCGGCGAGGACGGCCATGCGGCCCGCGACCGTGCCGCCTGCCTTTTCGACCAGCTCCTCCATCGCACGAAGCGATTCGCCGGTAGAGATCACGTCGTCGACGATCAGCACGCGCTTGCCGCGGATCTTATCGGCCTCTTCGCCGGACAGGTACAGGTCCTGATCGTGCTGGGTCGTGATGGAGCGGACCGTCACGTGCAGCGGGCGGGGCATATAGACCTTTAGACCCTTGCGGGCGACGAAATATTCCTTCGCGCCGGACTGGCGGGCCATCTCGTGGATGAGGGGGATGCTCTTGGCCTCAGCCGTGAGCAGATAATCATAGTCCTTCGGCGCTCTGGCCAGCAGCTCGCGCGCGCAGGCGACGGTGATCTCCGCGTCGCCGAACATGACGAACGCGCCGATATACAGATCGTCGGATACCTTGCACAGCGGCAGATCCCGGTCAAGACCGGCAATGTTCATTCTATATTTCATGCAGAATCTTCTCCTTCATATCCTTCATGCGTCGGGTCGTTCCCAAAAAAGTATTATACCGGCCAAACGCCAGCTTGTCAATTCCTTCTTCCGTCCTGTTTTTTTCGCCATTGGCGAAAACGACACATTTTTTGTGCAGTAGTGTGAATTTTCCGTGAACTTTTTTGTCGGTGTCGACTCTTGTATTTATAGGCGCTTTCCTCTATAATCAATCTGTCAGAAAGTCAGGCGGGCTAAAAAACTTTTGCCCGCCCGCGAGAAAAAGAAAGGATGGTTTCCCTACATGAACAATTTCTTTAAAGTGAAGGAACACGGCTCGACCGTGCGCACCGAGATCATGGCCGGTGTGACGACCTTCATGGCAATGGCCTACATTCTGATGGTCAACGCCGGTATGTTCTCCAGCCTCGGCACTGTCAGCTACGGCGCGATCTACATCGCGACCGCCATCTCCGCCGTCATCGGCACCGTTCTCATCGGTCTGCTGTCCAACCTGCCGCTGGCGCAGGCGTCCGGCATGGGCCTGAACGCATTCTTCGTCTACACCGTCTGCTTCACCTTCGGCCTGAGCTACGCAAACGCGCTGGTTCTCGTTCTGGTTGACGGCATCGTCTTCGTCCTGCTGACCGTCACCGGCCTGCGCAAGATGATCTTTGACGCCATCCCGGCCGCTGTCAAGACCGCGATCTCCGCCGGTATCGGCCTGTTCATCGCGTTCATCGGCCTGCAGAACGCCGGTATCGTCGTGGACGACGGCGCAACGCTCGTCAATCTCTCTTCCTTCAACGTCTTCTCCGGCTCCGCGACATGGGCCAACATCTTCCCGATGATCCTGACCATCATCGCGGTCTTCGCCATCGGCGCAATGTCCAAGAAGAAGGTCAAGGGCGCTGTTCTGTGGGGTATGCTCGGCGGCGCAGTTCTCTACTACGTCATCGGCCTCATCACGATTCCTGATTTCTATGCTACCGCTGTCGCTCCCAACCTGACCTCCGATTTCTTCAGTGCATTCAAGGAGTTCGGCGCACAGGCGTTCGGCAAGGTCTTCACCGAAGGCTTCAACTTCAGCCCGTACATTGCCGAGCACGGCATGAGCAACTTCATCGTTATGTTCCTCACCACCATGCTTGCATTCTGCATGGTCGATATGTTCGATACCCTTGGCACGCTGTACGGCGCCTGCGCTGCCGGTAATATGCTGACCAAGGACGGCAACGTCCCCAACATGGACAAGGCCATGCTGGCTGACGCCATCGCCACCTGCTGCGGCGCTGTCTGCGGCACCTCCACCGTCACCACGTTCGTCGAGTCCTCTGCCGGCGTTGCCGAGGGCGGCCGCACCGGTCTTGCCTCCATGGCGACTGCTGCTCTGTTCTTCATCGCGATGTTCCTTGCGCCTGTCGCACAGCTCATCCCGACCTACGCCTGCGCTGCGGCTCTGATCTATGTCGGCGTTCTCATGATGGCGAATGTCCGCTCCATCGACTGGGACGATCCCGCCGCTGCGGTTCCCGGCTTCATGACCGTCGCGTTCATGCCGCTGACCTACAACATCTCCTACGGCATCGCATTCGGCCTCATTTCCTATGTCTTCATCAAGATCTTCACCGGCAAGATCAAGGAGATCAATGCTGGCACCTGGGTCATCACGATCCTCTTCGCCCTCATGTTCTTCCTCACCCGCTGAGATCACGTTTCCGGGCGCGCCATTCCGGCGCGCCCGGTTTTTCTATGCTCGAAAGGGTTTACAAAACGTACATATTTTTTCTCTTGACTTTTTCGGGTCGATTCGCTATGATACAGTTTCACCAGAAAAGAGGAGGCGTTTTTCATGGACAAACAGCCGTATATTGTCGGCGTCGGCGCTGCGAATGCAGACCTCAACGGCGCGTCCCTTGCGCCCATCCATCTGCGTGATTCCAATCCCGGCCACATCAGCCTGTCCGCCGGAGGCGTGACGCGCAACGTGTGTGAAAACCTCGCCCGGCTGGGCGCGGATGTCAAGCTTTTGAGCTGCGTGGGTGATGATACCTTCGGTGCGTTCATCCGCCGCTCCTGTGAAGACGCCGGGGTCGACGCGTCCCATCTGTATGCGGCAAGGGGCGCAAGCTCCTCCATGTATTTGTCCATTCTGGACGCGGATGGCGATATGCTGGTCGGTATGTCCGATATGCGCATTGTCCAGCAGGATATGCCGGAGGATTACCTGCCGTCGAAAAAAGCGCTGATCCAGGGCGCGGATGTTGTCACCTGCGACCCCTGCATGGGTGAAAAAACGCTGCTGCAGCTGCTGGACCTGTGCACGCCGGGGCAGATCATCTGCGTTGACCCTGTTTCGTGCGCGTATGCGCGTGTCGTTGCGCCGTTCATCGGCCGATTCCACACCGCCAAGCCCAACCGCATGGAGCTTGGAATTCTGGCCGGAATGGAAATTCAGTCCGACAGCGATCTGGAACGCGCGGGCGAGGCCGTTCTGAACAAGGGCCTCCGGCGGCTGTTCGTCAGCCTCGGCGCGGAGGGCTGTTTGTACATGGACGACACCGGCACGGTCCTGCGCCGCAAATTAAGACCGGCAAAAATGGTCAATGCCTCCGGCGCGGGTGATTCCTTTGCTGCCGCCATGCTGTACGCCACGCTCCATGGCTTCGACGTTAAAAAGACGCTGGATTACGCTATGGCCGCGGGCATCGCCGCCGTCTCGCACGAGCGGACGATCAACCCGAACATGAGCATTCCCCTGCTCGAAGAAATTCTGCTGGCGCACCGCATCTGATCTTGTACACCCATCTGAAAGGAGTTATTCATATGAATCTGAAGGATTATCTGTCTGTTACCCCTGAAATTCAGGAGGCCATCGACGCGGGCAAGCCCGTCGTCGCACTGGAATCCACCATTCTGAGCCACGGTATGCCCTATCCGCAGAACGTGGAGTTCGCGCACAAGGTTGAAGAGATCGTCCGCGCAGAGGGCGCTGTCCCCGCGACGACCGCGATCATGGGCGGCAAGCTGAAGGTCGGTCTGAACGCTGAAGAGCTGCTCGTTATGTGCAAGGCTGAGGGCGTCGGCAAGGTCAGCCGCCGCGATGTGGCTGTGTATCTGGCAACCGGCATGACCGGCGCGACCACTGTTGCGACCACCATGATCATCGCCTCCATGGCAGGCATCCGTTTCTTCGCCACCGGCGGTATTGGCGGTGTGCATCGCGGCGCGGAAAAGACCATGGACATCTCCGCCGACCTGCAGGAACTGGCCAACACCCCCGTCTGCGTCGTCTGCGCGGGTGCAAAGAGCATTCTCGACCTCGGCCTGACGCTGGAATATCTCGAGACGCAGGGCGTTCCCGTTCTGGGTCTGCGCACGGACGAGCTGCCCGCGTTCTATTGCCGCACCTCCGGCTTCAAGCTCGACTACAACTGCAAGGATGAGGAAACGGTCGCAAAGATCATGAAGGCCAAGTGGGACATCGGCCTCAAGGGCGGCGCAGTCGTCGGCAACCCGATCCCGGAGCAGTACGCGATGGATCCGAACTACATGAACGGCATCATCGACAAGGCTGTTGCACAGGCAAACGCCGAGCACATCCACGGCAAGGCCATCACGCCGTACCTGCTGGCGCACATCAAGGACATGACCGAGGGCAAGTCCTTCGCCGCCAATCTGGAGCTGGCCTACAACAATGCGCACGCAGCAAGCAAGATCGCTGTCGCCTATTCCAAGCTGTAATTCCCCAATACCACTACGGGCGCGCCAACTGGCGCGCCCGTTTTTTTTATGAAGCTCCGCGCGGCAACGGAAGATGTTTCAGCCCGCAGAAAACAGGAAGCCGCTGCGCAGCGACTGCGCCAGATGGAAGCGGCGCGCTGCTGTTTCGCCTTCGAAGCGGATATCGGCGAACGGGCCGTCTATGGATACGATGCGGCCCATGCCGTATTTTTTATGCCGGATGACGCTTCCCGGTATGAATGTCTGCGCGTCCGGCAGCTGCGCTGCTGCAGGTGCGTCCGGCAGCTGGAAGACCTCCGCGCGGCTCCGTTCGAGCAGCATCCGGCCCGCCTGCATAAGGCTGTCGCCGTCCGGAAAGGCAACAAGCAGCTCGTCCTCGCACTGCGCCAGAATGCTCCCCTCGCCGCGCGTTTCGTGGCGGTAGCGCAGGCCGCAGGCGTTTTCCGGCACGATGGCGGCAAAATCGTCCTTCGCGCACACCGGAACGGGCAGATATCCCCGTGCCTCGCAGATGAATGCGGACGGCACATCCGGGTACTCGAACAGCGCCAGCTCGTCCTTTGCACGCGTCATTGCCACGTAAAAGAGTCTGCGGTCCTCCTCATATACCCGGCGCTCATCCTCCGTTCCGTCCGCCGTGTCCGGCCGGGACGGAAGCACGCCGTCGTGGACGTCCAGCAGATACACCCGCTCGTATTCCAGCCCCTTGCTCGAATGGATCGTCGAAAGCGTCAGCAGCGCGTCCGGCGCGTCCTCATGCGTGCGGATGGTCTGCCGCAGTGTGTCCAGACGGGCAAGAAACGCCTCCGCCGACGGCTCGCGCGCGGCAAGCATCTGCAGGATGAAATATTTCCCGGGATCGAGCCGCCGTTCGGTCACAAAGCCGCCGTAGCCCAGCGTGCCCCAGATCGTGCGCATCAGCACTTCTCCGGGCAGCGTTTGCAGCTGCTCAAGGCCCGCCTTTACGCGCCGGACGCGTTCGCGGCCCTCGTCCGAAAGCCCGGCCTGCGCAAGCAGGCAGTCCAGAATGGGCGCGTGCGTGCGCGCGCTCTGCACGCAGGCGGCCTGCGCCGCCTCCTTGGAGATCAGCGCGCCGAATTTATAATAGATGCGCAGAAAGCGCTCCGCGTCGTCCGGTGCCGCGGCAAAGCAGAGGATATCCTGCACATCGCAGACAATGCGGTGGGTAAAGAATGTATCGTCAAAGCTGCGGCAGCGGTACGGAAGCCCGGTGCGCTCCAGCGCGTCGATGAGCGGAAGGGCGCTGTCGTTGTTTCGGTACAGGACGGCAAACGGCGCGCGCCGCTCCCCTGCCAGCGCCAGCAGATAGCGGTACTGCGCCTGCCGGGAGGCTGCGTGCGCAAGGCGCACCCGGCAGCCCTTCGCCCTTGCCGCGCGGATGGTTTTGGGGTAACGATCCCGGTTCCCCTCGATGAATGCGCCCGCCAGCCGCAGAATTTCCGGCGTGGAGCGGTAATTGTCCTCCAGCAGCAGCGTCTTTGCGCCCGGCCAGACCGAAGAAAAGCGCAGCAGCGCCTCCGGATAGGCCGCGCGGAAGCCGTAGATGCTCTGATCCTCGTCGCCGACCATGAAGAGGTTCCCGGTTTTCTTTGCCAGCAGCTCAATGATCGCGTGCTGCACGCGGGACGTGTCCTGCGATTCGTCGACGCAGAGATAGGGGTAGCGCGCCTGAAACTCCGCCAGAATTTCAGGCTGCTTTCTGAGGATCGCCAGCGCGTAGGCCATCTGGTCGTCGTAATCCATCTGCCGCGCCTCGCGCAGCGAAGCGCAGTAGTGCGTGTAAAGCTCAGAAAAGCGCGGCAGGCCGAAGTCCTGCGCAGCGATCTCGTCCGCCGACAGCATCATATTTTTACAATAGGTGATCGCCGTGCGCACCTCGCGGACGGTGCTGTCGGTTGGATAGTCCCCGTTCAGCGCCTGATAGATGCGCCCGACCAGCGCGGCAAGCTTGCCGGCGTTTTCCTGCAGCGCAAACGCCGGGCCGCGCTGCCGTCCGCAGGCCTCGATGATCTTGGAAGACAGGCCGTTGATCGTGCGGAACTCCGGCGTCTGCCCGGCAAGCTCCGGGAAGCGCGCGGTAAAGCGCGCGCGAAGCTCCCGCGTGGCGGCGACGGTGTAGGTCACGGCCAGAATATGCGCCGGGTCGATGCCGCGGCACAGCGCCATATACCCCAGCCGCGTCACCAGCACTGTCGTTTTCCCGCTTCCGGGCACGGCCAGCAGCAGGACCGGCCCCTCCGTCTCGCGGACGGCAGCCTTCTGCTGTTCGCTGAACTGCGGCATATAGCGGGCGGTAAATTCCTCCGGCGTCATACGGTAAGCTCCAGCACGACCGGGCAGTGGTCGCTGCCGAACACGTCCGTGCGGATCTCCGATGACAAAACACGCGGCAGCAGGCGCTCGGAGACGATAAAATAGTCGATGCGCCAGCCTGCGTTGTTTTCCCTCGCGTGGAAGCGGTAGCTCCACCACGAGTATACGCCCGCCAGGTTCGGGTGCAGGCGGCGGAACGTATCGGCAAAGCCGGAGGAGAGAAGCTCGGTCATTTTCGCGCGCTCCTCATCAGAAAAGCCCGCGTTCTGCCGGTTCGCCCTTGGGTTTTTGATGTCGATCTCCTCATGCGCGACGTTCAGATCGCCGCAGTAAACGACCGGCTTTTCCGCGTCCAGCCGCAGCAGATACGCGCGCAGCGCGTCTTCCCACTCCATGCGGTATGGAAGGCGCTTGAGGCCGTCCTGCGAATTGGGCGTATAGCAGCAGACGAGATAGAATTCCGGGTACTCCGCCGTGATGAGCCGACCTTCGTGGTCGTGCGCGTCAAGGCCCAGCCCATATTGGACGGAAAGCGGGGCCTGTTTCGTCAGAATCGCCGTGCCGGAATAGCCCTTTTTCTCGGCAGAATAAAAATAGCGGTGATAGCCGTCCAGCTCGAAGACGGCCTGCTCCGGCTGGAGCTTCGTCTCCTGCAGGCAGATCACATCGGCATTTTCCTGCGCACAGTAGTCAAGAAAGCCCTTGCCGAGACACGCCCGCAGGCCGTTGACATTCCAGGATACCAGTTTCATAGATACCTCCAGGTGAAAAAAATCTTCCCGTGGGCGGGAAGAGACAGGGTGCATAAAGACTTTGCGGATTTATAGGGCAGTACGGATTTGCGGCAGTCCTGTAGGGGCCGATGCCCACATCGGCCCGCTGGGAAGTTGCGAATTTGCCGCAGATTTCCGTAAAACCGGTACATTCTGCGGGCGGACAGAATCGTCCGCCCCTACAGGAGAGAGCGGGGGACGTTGTAGGGGCCGACGACTCTGTCGGCCCAAAAAATATAACGAATTCGCCGAGAATTCCCGTAAAACCGGTGCAATCTGCGCGGGCCGATGTAGGCATCGGCCCCTACAATGAAATTTGGTGGTGCACACGGGGGTGCATCGGTCTATGCTTCTCGCCCCCGCCTGCTGCAACCCCTCAGTCAGGGGAGCCGTTATTCTGCTGTTTCCTCCGCGGCCGTTTCCGGCAGCTGCATATCGTCGAAGGCGTTCTGGGCGTCGTCGAAGATCACCTGTACCTCGGCGAACGCGTCCTGCAGGCGGGAAAGGCCGGTAGACAGGTCGGCGGCCAGCGCGGCGATCTCCTCGCCGGAATCCATGTAGCGGGTGCGCGCATCCTCGCAGAGGTTGGACAGCTGCGCGTAGATGCGCCGGGCGCGCACGGCGGCATTGCGCTCGGTCTGCTCGGCGCGGCGGTAAGCGGTCAACTCTTTTTCGGTAAGCGACGGTTCCTGCACCGGTTCATCCGGCTCATTTTCTGTTTCCGGCTCTTCCGGCTGCGGCACCGGCTCCGACGGCTGCGGGTCGGGGCGCGTCAGCAGTTCCTGTTGCGCCTCTTCGGCCTTTTTCAACTGCTCCGCCAGATCAGAGCCTTCCTGCGCGAGCGCGTTCACCTGCCCAGAAAGCGCATCATTGTCCGCCTGCGCCTGCTCCAGACGCTTCTGCAGTCCGGCCAGCTCGACCTGAAGGCGGGCGTTTTCTGCGGCGAGCTTATCGCGCTCGTCGGTCAGCTTGCGCAGGGCCTTCTGGTGCTCAATGGATGTCGATTCGATATAATTGACAACGTCGGTGCGGTTAAAGCCGCTGACCGCCGTGCGGAACTTTGAAAAATCAGACACCTGTTGTTCCTCCTGATTTCCGATTTTGCCTCAGTATATCACAAAAAACGGCAAAAAACAACCTGCCCGCCGCCGCCTTTGCGGATTTCACGAATTGTTCACAGACAGTGGTTTTTCATTTGTATGATTGCAGATACGGGAAAAGACTGATATAATAGATTTCATCTGAAAGACAGTGAGGAAACGAAGCATGGAATACAACAAGCTGATCGCCGAGCTGCATACCGGCGACGATGTAGAGGGCTTTTATGTTCTGAAGGACGCGTTTTTGAAGACGACGGCGGCGGGAAAGCCGTTTTTGTCCGGCGTTCTGGCCGACCGCTCCGGCGTGATCGATCTGAAGGTCTGGGACTATTCCGGCCCCATCGGCGCGCGGCCGGACGATATCGGCCGCGTCGTCAAGATCCGTGGGCAGGTGTCGGAGTTCAAGGGTGCGCCGCAGCTGACGGCGGGCCGCATCCGCATGGCGGATGGGAACGACCAGTATGATCTTTCCGCCCTTGTGCCGACCGCGCCCATCGACGCGGACGCGCGTGTCGCGGAAATTGAGCGCATGATCGACTCCATGGAGGACAGGGAGTATCAGTCCGTCGCCCGCACGATGCTTGCGCGGCATCTGGACGCGTTCCGTTCCATCCCGGCGGCCAAGAGCGTCCACCACAGCTTTCTGTCCGGGCTTCTCATGCACACGTCCAATATGCTGCGGCTGGCGGATTTTCTGGCCGGGCTTTACGGGGAGATCATCGACCGGAACCTGCTGCTGACGGGGACGCTGCTGCATGATTTCGCGAAGGAAAAGGAATTTACGTTCTCCGGCCTTGGGCTGGTCACGGATTACTCGCTGCCCGGCCAGCTGATCGGCCATCTGGTGATGGGCGCGCAGGAGGTGCAGCAGTGCGCGCAGGAGCTTGGCATTTCCGAGGAAAAGAGCCTGCTTTTGCAGCACATGATCCTCTCGCACCATGGCGAACCGGAGTTCGGCGCGGCTGTGCGCCCGATGTGCGCCGAGGCAGAGCTGCTCTCCGAGATCGACCTCATCGACAGCCGCATGGAGATCTACGCCGAGGCGCTGCAGGATCTGCCCGTCGGAAGCTTCTCCAACCGCATTTTCGCGCTGGACAAGAAAATCTACCGTCACGGGTGATGCGGTAAGAATGCCCGGCGGCAGGAGGCGATTGACAAATCGGCGATTTACTGGTATAACCTGAAATACATATTTAAAATTGATATGCCAGACGCAAAGACGCAGAGCGAAGCCCGATGAAACGCGGGTTCGCTCTGCGTTTTTGTTATGGCGCAAAAGGAGTCGAGAAGCATGGAGAAAACAGTCAGATTATTGGCGGCGGCAGGCGTTCTGATGCTGCTGGCGGGCGCGATTTTCGGGTTTATGCGGCAATGGATCTGCGCGCGCACGGCATTCCCGCCTGCGTGTTTCTGAAAAACAGCGCGGGCCGGTACCTTATCAGATCGCCGTCTGCGACTATTACGGGCAGTATTTCGCCTCGCCCGCGGCCAACCGGCACATTTATCTCCGGCAGGCGCAGCACGCGACCCGTCTGCTGCGGTCAGCATTCTGACGGCCAGAAAAACGGGGCTGCAGCGAAATGAAACACGCTGCAGCCCCGTTGACTATTCGATCAGACAGACGGCATGGGCGGCGATCCCCTCGCCGGAGCCGGTGAAGCCGAGGCGCTCCTCCGTCGTTGCCTTGACGCTGATGTTCCCAAGACCGGTATGCAGTGCGCCCGCGATATTCCGGCGCATCTGCTCGATATGCGGCGCGAGCTTTGGCCGCTGGGCGATGATGGTCGCATCGAGGTTGCCGAGGCGGTATCCGGCCCCTTCAAGCCTGCGGCTGACCTCGCGCAGCAGCTCCATGCTGTCTGCGCCGAGATAGCGGTCGTCGTTGTCCGGGAAGAGCTTGCCGATGTCCCCCATCGCTGCCGCGCCGAGCAGCGCGTCCATGACGGCATGGACGAGCACATCCGCGTCGGAATGGCCGTCCAGCCCCTTTTCATACGGGATCGTCACCCCGCCCAAAATCAGCGCCCGGCCGGAAACCAGCCGGTGAACGTCGTAGCCGTGGCCGATCCTCATGCGTTTGCCCTCCGGCGCAGGATCAGCGCGGCCAGCTCCAGATCGAGCGGCGTCGTGATCTTCAGGTTCTCTTCATCGCCGTCGGTCAGCTGCACGGGCATACCGAGCGCCTCGACGGCGCTGCAGTCGTCCGTGAGTGCGATGCCCTGCTCTTTCGCGTTCTGCAGGGCTGCGGCAAGCAGATCGCGGTCGAAGACCTGCGGGGTCTGGACGGCGTAGAGCGTACTGCGGTCTGGCGTTTCATCGACCGCACCGCCGGTCGAGACTTTGATGGTGTCCTTGACGCGCACGGCGGGCGCCGCGGCGGCGAACTTCTTTGCCTTGGAAACAGCGCGGCAAATCACTTCGTCGGTCACAAGCGGGCGTGCGCCGTCGTGGACGGCGACGAGCTGCGCCCGGTCGGACACGGCGGCAAGGCCCGCCATGACGGAGTCCGTCCGCGTTTCGCCGCCCGCGACGACCATGCGCATTTTGTCATACGCCTTAAGATAACGGCTGACCTTTTCCAGCAGCTCCTGCTGCGTGACGACGATGATCTCGTCGATCATGGCGCATTTGTCAAACACGTCGACCGTCCGGCAGATGACCGGCAGGTTTTCCAGTACCGTCAGGATTTTATTCGTGCCGCCCATGCGCGAGGATGTGCCTGCGGCGACGATCACGGCGGCGCAGTAGGGCCGCCCGATTTTTTCCTTGATCGCAAGCCCCTTACGGAGGCCTTCACTCAGCTTCATATCGTTTCTCCTGTTCACAGCGCCCGCACGAGCGTTTTATAGGTCTCGCCGCGCACCATAAAGTTTTTGAACTGGTCGAACGCGGCACAGGCCGGGGACAGCGTCACGATATCACCGGGGACAGTGTGCCGCTTTGCCAGCCGCACCGCTTCTTCGAGCGTCTGCGCGTGCAGAATTTCGGGCTGGCCGTTCAAATAGTCCGGCGCAGACTTGACCGCCGCTTCGATCTTCTCCGCCGTTGCGCCGCAGAGGATCAGCAGGCGCACGTGCGCGCAGATCTCCGGCCCCAGCGCGTCGAACGGGATCTTCTTGTCATAGCCGCCCGCGATGAGAACCAGCTTCTGGCGGAACGAATGCAGGCCCGCGATCGTGCGCGACGGGCTGGACGCGATGGAGTCATTATAATATTTCACGCCGTCCAGCTCGCGAACGAACTCAATGCGGTGCTCCACACCCGCGAATGTGCGCGCGATCTCGTCAATATCCCCGTCCTCCGCAAGTCCTTCGACGGCACAGGCGGCGGCCATATAGTTTTCGATGTTGTGGACGCCCGGAATGCGGATGTCGGCGGCGGCCATGATCTTTTTTCCGTTCCGGCAGATCACGCCGTCTTCCAGATACACGCCGTTTTCCGGCCTTGCCAGCCGGGAGAAGAACTCCACGGTTCCCTTCGCGTCGGCGGCGAAGCCGCGCGTGATATCGTTATCGTAGTTCAGGACGACCTTGCCGGTTTCGTTCTGATACTCGAAGACGTTTTTCTTGGCCTGCACATACTCGGCCATGTCCTTATGCACGTCCAGATGGTTCGGGGCCACGTTCGTCACGACGGCAATGTCGGCAGAGCGCTCCATCGTCATGAGCTGGAAGGAGCTGAGCTCGACCACGGCAATGTCCGCCGGCGTCATGTCCGCCGCCTGCGGCAGAAGGGGCGCGCCGATGTTGCCGCCGACCCAGACGCGGTGGCCCGCGTGCTCCAGAATTTTTGCGATCAGGGTCGTGGTGGTCGTTTTGCCGTCGGAGCCGGTCACGGCGATGATGCGGCAGGGGCAGACCTCGAAGAACGCTTCCATTTCACTGGTAAGCTCCGCGCCCTTTTCGCGCAGCCGGCGCAGCGCCGGGATATCCGGGTGCATACCGGGCGTGCGGAAGACGATATCAGCCTGCACATCGTCAAGATAATGCTCTCCGACATGGAGCACGGCGCCCGCCCGCTCCAGCTCCAGAACCTCCGCGTCGAGCTTTTCCCGCGGCGTTTTGTCGCAGGCCAGCACGTGCAGTCCGTGCGCAAGGAGCATCCGGATGAGCGGCCGGTTGCTCACGCCGATGCCGAGCACGGCGATTTTTTTATCAATCAGGGAATCAAAATACTGGTCGACAAGATGATTCATATCCAAAAGCCTCTTTTAAAATTTCCTGCCTGTATTATATCCGCGCGGGAAAGAAATTGCAATCCATTTGACTTTTTCCTGCAAATAAAGTACAATACTTCCGCGACCGGGTCGGACAGTCGCGGGCGCAGCGCCGAAAGGCCGCGCATGAGGAAAGTCCGGGCTCCGCAGGGCAAGGATAACGGGTAACGCCCGCCCAGAGCGATCTGAGGAAAAGTGCAACAGAAATAAACCGCCGGAGGCGGCTCGCGCCGCCTCCGGCAAGGGTGGAAAGGTGCGGTAAGAGCGCACCCAATGGCGTGTGAAAGCGTCCATTGCTGTAAACTCTATCCGGAGCAACACCGCAGAGGGAGCAAGGCCTGCCCGGCTGCTTCCGAGAAGGTGGCTGGAGCGCACCGGCAACGGTGCGCCTAGATAGATGACTGTCGATTACAGAACCCGGCTTACAGACCCGATCGTAAAAAACGCCTCCGCTGAAAAGCGGAGGCGTTTTTTCGGGCTGCCGGCAGGCAGGCGCTTATTTGCCGCTTGCGCCGTAGTTGGACAGGACACGGGCGGAGGGGTCTTTTACATCGCAGCCCTTCCACGCTTTGTTCGGCATCCAGAAGTCCTTGACCATGTCCGCCTGACCGGGATAGTATTTCTCAAAAATATCGCGGTACAGAAGGCTTTCCTTTGTAAACGGCTTTGCAAACGTGTATTTTTCGCAGCCTCTTCCAAACGCTTCATCGGAATAGAGGCTTTCGGCATACGCCTTCAGATCGTCGACCATGGAGTGGCCCACGGCGTCGGAGAAGGCCGCCTTCTGCCGCCAGAGGATATCGTCCGGCAGGATATGATCGTCCGCGAACGCCTTACGCAGGAGGTATTTGCCCATGTCATACGTGTTCAGCTTCAGCTCCGGACGGATGGACATGACGTATTTTACAAAATCCAGATCGCCGAACGGGACTCTGGCTTCGAGCGAGTTGACGGAAATGCAGCGGTCGGCGCGCAGGACATCGTACATATAAAGCTCGTCCACGCGCTTTTTTGCCTCCTGCTGGAAGGCCTCGGCGCTGGGGGCAAAATCGGTGTATTTATAGCCGAACAGCTCGTCGGAAATTTCGCCGGTCATGAGGACGCGCACGTCCGTCTGCTCATGGATAGCCTTGCAGCACAGGTACATCCCCATGCTGGCGCGTATGGTCGTGATGTCATAGGTTCCGAGCAGAGCGATGACCGTTTCGAGGGAGTCCAGCACCTGCTGCCGCGTCATGGTGACCTCGGTGTGCTCCGCGCCGATGAAATCAGCGGTTTCCTTCGCATATTTGAGGTCGATGGGATCCAGGTCCATGCCGATGGCGAACGTGCGGATCTTCTTGCCGAGGAGCTTGGCCGAGATCGCGCAGACAAGGCTGGAATCGAGGCCGCCGGAGAGCAGGAAGCCGAGCGGCGCGTCCGCGTCGAGCCGCTTTTCCACGGCGGAGATCAGCTTTTCACGGATCTTCTTCGTGACGGTGTCCAGATCGTCGCTTGAATACCTCGTGACAGTGGTCAGATCGGTATAGCGGACAAATTTGCCGTCCTTATAATAATGTCCCGGCGGGAACGGGAAGACGTGCGTACAGAGGCCGGCGAGATTTTTCGCTTCGCTGGCGAAGATGATCGAGCCGTCGGCAAGATAGCCGTAGAACAGCGGACGGATGCCGATGGGGTCGCGCGCGGCGACAAGGGAATCGGACGCGGAATCATAGATAATCATGGCAAATTCCGCATCAAGCCCGGCAAACATGTCGGTGCCGTATTCCTGCCACAAGGGGAGAATGATCTCGCAGTCGGAATCGGATGCAAACACATAGCCCTTGGCCTCGAGTGCCTTTTTGACCGGGCGGAAGCCGTACAGCTCGCCGTTGCACACGGCCATATCGCCGCCGCGATGGAACGGCTGCATTCCCTCCGGGTGCAGGCCCATGATGGCCAGCCTGTGGAAGCCCAGCATACCGCTGCCTGCGGGCTCAAGCCGGGTGTCGTCCGGGCCGCGGGATTTCGTTTTTTCAAAATACGGGAGAACCTGTTCCTTTTTGAGACTGGGGGACGTAAAACCAAAAATTGCGCACATAAAAAGCACCTCCGAATCATTTGCGCAGCATTGCCTAAAATAAATTTTAGGACGAATTGCTGCCGATCCGCGGTGCCACCTAACTTACTGGAATACCCAGTCTCTTTTCCGGGACTCTGACAAGCCCCTGCGCTTTAACGCCGCGCTGCGCGTCTTCCCTACTGCGGAGTTCCGGTTCAGGTCGCTGCTAAGAAGTGTTCGTTCACGAAGGCGTTGGCGCCGGGATCCCAGCATCCCCGGCTCTCTGCGGCCATGTCCCGCGTTACTTTTCTTCCTCATTGCATTTGGCGATATTCTTTTATTGAGTGAAGCTTTAAATGATGGAACAATTCTACACCCGGCATCCCGATTCGTCAAGCGTGCAGGTTTGACAAACTATATGCCCGCCGGATTTTCATTTTTGTACAGTTTGAATTTTCGCAATACGTGCGGCAAATTCCGTGATCCGTGCGTCGATCCCGTCCGCAGTCCGGACGGAGCCAGGGTCGTGCGCCGTCTGCATGAGGCAGAAGTCCGGCGGCAGGATGGCCGTCTTGTTCAGGCACATTGCGCCCAGCAGCTGCCGCGCAACGATATCGCTGCCGGAATAGCCGGAAACGACAATGCCGTACAGATATTTCTGATACAGATCCTGCTTGACGAGCAGATTGGTCAGGCGGTTGAACAGCGCCATGATATTGGCGCTGACCGCGTCGTTATAATTCGGGCACAGGAAGAGCATCGCGTCGCAGGCGCTGATGGCGGGCAGAACCTCGTCGGAGATGCTTCCGCCGTAGAAACAGCGGCTCTGCGCGGCAAAGTGCAGGCAGGCTTCATACGAGCAGCCCCGGCAGTCGTGGATGGAGCCGTTCTGCAGGGAAATGGTCTTTGTTTCAAATGCATCCGGCAGACGCGCAAGCACCTGTTCGCCGAGCCAGACCGTATTGGAGCGCTTGTTATCCGACGCGTGGAGCATGAGAAGCTTTGGCCGGGCAAAGCACGGCGGCTCAAACTCCAGAAGCCGCTGTGCCAGCTGGCGCAGCTGGTGCGCATAGGTCTGCTCCCAGCTCAGATGCAGGAGCCCAGCCTGAATATGCTGGTTGTAAAGAGAACCCGTCCCCTCGACGAGCGGCTTGCCGGGAAACGCGCAGCCTGCCTGATTTGCCGCAAGAACCAGCTCCCGCGCGGTCTGCTTCGTATAAAGCTCCCCTGCCCCGTCGACGATCACGCCGCCATAGCTGCCGGACAGACAGTCCGGATGCTTCCGAAGCGTCCGCAGCAGGCGGCAAACCGTCTCATCCGGGCCGTATTCATCCAGCGCGGCGGCAAAAAGCAGGCGGCAGCCCGCCGCCTGTTCGATTCTCTCCGGCGGAAGCTCCTTCACGCGGAGCCCGGCCAGCGCCTGCGGCAGCAGGCGCTCCAGCCGCGCACTATGGCCGATGCGCACCAACGTCAGTTCCTGTTCCATGTCAGTATTCGAACGCCTCCAATGCGGTATGCGTCGTTTGTAATTCTTCCAGAAGCGCGGGGGCGATCTTCTCCCGGATGAGGCTGACGCCGAACGGCGTCATGCGGCTGCGGCAGCCAAAATACGCGCCGCCGAGCGGCACCGCACCGAAGTGCTCCTGCCCGCGCACGAGCCGCAGAATACTCACTGCGGCTGAGGACAGTGCGGGGGCCAGATACGGCTTGAAGCCAAGCTCCCGCACGCGCAGATTCGCCGTGCGGGTCTGTTCGGTCAGCCTTGCGGAGAGGGCCGCGTCATAGTCCGGGCCGCAGCTGTTCGCGCAGACGAGTCCCCGCCCGTGCGGGCCGTAGACACGCAGCTTCTCTTCATTTAATCCCAGCTGCCGCGCGTAATACGCGCAGCGCGCAGCCATCACGCCGAGGCCGAAGCCCTGAATCTGCTCGGGGAGCAGGCCGGAAAAATCATACTCCCCTGCCCCGTTCTGATTGCTTTGCAGAAAAACAGAGCGCGACAGGTGGTCGACCGGGTCGGAGATCTGGCAGAACAGGCCGGTGAAGCCGGTGCTGCGCGCCATGCGGGCATACGCGCCCACCATGGCGCGGTTGGCCTCGTACTGCGCCATACGCACGTCCTTCACCGCCGTATCCAGTCCCGGCACGCCGCGCGAAGCCGTAAACGCAAACAGGTCGCAGGCAAACAGGTCCTTTTCCTCACAGATCACGATCTCCGGCAGCGGCTGGCCGTCCGGCGAAAGCACTTGGTTCAGCTCCAGCTCGTACCGGGCGCATTGGGCCTTGTTGGGGTCAAAGATCTGGATCCTGGAAAACTCATGTCCCAGCAGCTTCAGCGCCAGCAGCGCCGTGCCGCCCACGTCGCCAAGGCCGACGAGCGTGAGGACAAGACCGGTTCGCTTCGGCCGCTGCCACGCCTCCAGAACGGCAAATGCGTTTTGGAAGCAGACGTTCAGAACGCCCGCCCCATGTGCGCGTACAAAACCGGCCAGCTCACCGGAGGCCGGACTGCACGGCGTCAGGCAGCGGACAGTCTCAGGCTCGGAAAGCTCGGCCAGATCATGGATATAAAATAATCCGCGCGAGCACAGCGGAACGCGCCGCACGAGAAACACCAGCGGCGCAAACGCAGCGCCGCACGGCCGCGCGTCCTGCGGAAAAAGCGTGTTGTCCTCCGCGCAGAGACAGAAGGAATGCCATTGCTTCAGGATCATAAACTCAACTCCTGCTTTGGTGTCGGATAAAAAGCTTGGATGATGCGCGGACGGACTGCGGCGTCCCAAAGCCTTCCCCGCCGGGGAAGGTGGCCCGAAGGGCCGGATGAGGGTCGGGGAGCAGTGCCGAATTGCTGAAACTGCCAGACAAATCGGAAAATCAGACTTGTGGTTTACGGTTCACCGTCCGCCGCAGCCGTTTATTCTTGTCCCGTCCAATACTGCGCACCCCAGTGCTCGAAGTCCCATTTGGGGCTGTAGTCGTTGCATTCGTAATCGACGTAATAAAGCCGGTCGACGGACAGGACGAAATTGGTCGGATAATAATCGATATTCAGATGAACGGGATACAGGCGGGCGCACATGGCCTTCAGCTGCCGGAGGCAGAAGCCTGGGAGCCGGTTTTCCGCGATCAGCTCCGCTGCCGTGGGGCCGGGGATGTATTCCTTGAGAATGCGCTCATTTTCCGTGTCGACGTCCAGCAGGCGCGGCATGGGGATCCCGGCGGACAGGAGCCGCTCATAATCACGCTGCTCGGCGGCAAGCTTGTCCCCGAACTGATAATACTCGCATGGCTCGTGGTGGATCTGCTTGACGACGTATTCACCGCGCTCGTCCGCGGCCAGATAGGAATAGCCGCCCTTTCCCTTGCCGAGCAGCCGCCGGATGGAAAGCACCCTGCCGTTTACTGTGATCTGATCTTCCATGTTTCTCGCCTCCATACGCCTCAGCATAGCAGACGCGCGGGGCGTTTGTCCAGCAAAAATCCGCTTCGCCGGAAATACTGGCAGATTGAATAAAATACCGTTTGAATTTCATTCATTTTTCACAAGTTCTTCTTGCATTTTGCTTGGAAGCGTGTATAATGATATGTGCAAAAAAGTAGAAATGAAGGAATTTGAAATGCGCACGCTGTTATCATTATCTGTTGCGGTTCTTGCGGGTCTGCTGATGACCCGCGTTGCAAAGCCGCTGAAGCTGCCGTCTGTGACGGCGTATCTGGTTGCGGGTGTTCTGATCGGGCCGTACTGCCTGGGTCTGCTCGGCATTGAGGGCCTTGGCTTCCCGACGCAGGAATCCGTAGACAGTCTGTCGCTGATCTCCGAGGTCGCGCTGGGCTTCATCGCATTCTCCATCGGCAGCGAGTTCCGCGTGTCCGAACTGAAGCACACAGGCAAGCAGGCGTTCGTCATCGGCGTTTTACAGGCGCTGGCCGCAACGTTCCTGGTCGATATCGCGCTGATCGTGATCGCACTGCTTACAAACGGCAAGCTGTCCATCGCGCAGGCCATCACGCTCGGCGCCATCGCCACGGCAACGGCCCCTGCCGCAACGCTCATGGTCGTGCGGCAGTACAAAGCAAAAGGCCCGCTGGTCGATCTGCTGCTGCCCATCGTCGCGCTGGACGATGCGGTCGGCCTGATCGTGTTTGCGGTGTCGTTCGGCATCGCAAAGGCGCTCAACACCGGCTCGTTCGATGTGATCTCCATCGTCGTCGATCCGCTGATCGAGATCGTGTGCTCGCTGGCGCTCGGCGCACTTGGCGGCTGGGTGCTCACGCAGCTGGAAAAGCTGTTCAACTCCAACACCAACCGTCTGAACATGACCATCGCTTTTGTTTTCCTGACCTCGGCGCTGGCCATGGCGGAATTCAAGATCGGCCCTGTGACCATCGGTTTCTCGTCGCTGCTGACGTGCATGATGCTGGGCACGCTGTTCTGTAACCTCTGCCCGCTGTCGGGTGAGATCATGGAAAAATCCGACCGGTGGACAAGCCCGCTGTTTGCGGCGTTCTTCGTCATCTCCGGCGCGGGGCTGGATCTGGGCGTGTTCAAGGACGGTATGATCGTTCTCATCGGCGTTGTGTATATTCTGACGCGCTCGCTTGGCAAGTATCTCGGCGCGCATTACTCCGCAAAGCTCATGAAATGTGAGCCGCAGATCTGCAAGTATCTCGGCATCACGCTGCTGCCGCAGGCTGGCGTCGCGCTCGGCATGTGCGTGACGGCGCGCCAGCTCGGCGCAGAGGGTGATCTGATCCGCAACATTACGCTGTTTGCCATTCTGATCTACGAGCTGGTCGGCCCGCTGCTGACCAAAATGGCCCTGCAGGCCGCAGGCGAGATCCATCCGATGGACGAAGCCGTCCGCAACCGCCGCCAGCACAAGCTGGAACAGGCCAACGCGGGAAAGAAATAATACGCAGGCACAAAAGCAGCCCCGGCCGCATGGCCGAGGCTGCTTTGCGCAGGTTGCTTATTTAATAACGCCCTTCTGCAAAATCACGTTGGCGTAGATGGCAGTTTCGCCGGACTGGAGGATGCAGTAGGTCTTGCGGGCCTCGTCGTAGAATTCGAAGCGCTCGTAGCTGCCGAAGGCGGCTTCGCCGCGCGCGTCGTATTTGGCGACGATCTTTTTATATTCGTCCCAGATGGGGATCTCCATACCCTTGTCCTTCTCGGCGACCTGCATGATCATGACAGGGTGCTCGACATACTCGTCAAGCGGGATGACCTGCAAGATCGCGTCGAGCAGCTCGGGCACGCCATGGCCGTCGGCACGGAGGAAGACGCAATTGTTGGGCTTGGCCATGGATGCGCCGGGGAAATTGCCGTCGCCGATGCAGATGCGGTCGCCGTGGCCCATTTCGGCCAATACCTTCAGAAGCTCCGGGGAAAGGATGGGCGGGATGTTTTTCAGCATGGTTCAAATACCTCCTGTTTGATCGGGCCGCCCGTTGACTTCGGGCAGCAAAGACAATAAAATATGCATATGCATTTTTTGATTTTAGGAGACACTGCAATGGATTACGCACAGCAGCTTGCATTTTTCGCAAACATTCTGGAGCAGAAGCGCCTCGTGACCGCGCTGGAGGGCAACGCCTCCATCATAGACCGGGAAACCGGATTGACATATATCACACCGTCCGGCCGGATGAAGCTGCTGCTTCAGAGGGAGGATATCAGCGTCATGGACGAAAGCGGCGCGCAGATCGGCGGGCGCGGGAAGCGGTCGAGCGAGTATCTGCTGCACGAGGCCGTCTACCGGGCGAGGCCGGATGTGAACGCCGTCGTGCACTGCCACTGCCCGTATCTGACGGCGTATGCGCTGCGCTACCGGGACTTTATCGTCCCGGAGGACTGCTCGCTGCACGTTGTATTTCAGCGGTTCGTGTGCCTGCCCTACGGCAAAAACGGGACGCACGAGATCCACAAGGGCATCGAGGCCGCGCTGGCGCACAGCCCGCTCTGCCTGCTCGGCGGACACGGCGTTGTATGTGTGAGCGCTTCCATGGAAAGCTGCATTGGTCTGCTGGAAGCGGCGGAAGGGCTGGCGAAGACGCTGTGGGTGGCGAAGCAGATTTAAAATTCTCCGCTTAGAAAAACGCTGTCCTGTAGGGGCCGACGACTCTGTCGGCCCCAAAATGTTGCGAATTCGCCGTGGATTACAGAAAAAGCACTGTGTTCTGCGGGCGGACAGAGTCGTCCGCCCCTACAACGAAGTGGTGTCACGCTCTGGTGTGGAACGCCTCCTTGAGGCTGGGGTAGAGCATGGCGTAGCGTTTTTTGGTGAGGGCGTAGGCTTCCTGAACCGCCAGGTCGGGTTCAATGTCGCCGCTCATGCGGATGTGGCTGCACGCTTCCGGCAGGTTCTTGAACAGGCCGATGGCAACGCCTGCTGCGGCTGCCGCACCGAGGCTCGTGGCGCTGTCGGAGAACGTCGATACATCGTGGAGCGTCACATTGCACACATCGGCAAGGATCTGCTTCCAGAGCTTCGACTTGGCCCCGCCGCCGATGATGCGCAGCTCCTCGATCTGCTGCTTTTCGCGCATGACGTCCAGGATCTGGCTCAGGCCGCAGGCCGTGCCCTCCAGAACGGCGCGGAGGAAATGCTCCCGCTTGTGCGTGGTGTTCATACCGAAGAAAACGCCCTGCGCCTGCGCGTCGAAGACGGGAGAGCGCTCGCCCTCCAGATACGGCAGGTAGATCAGCCCACCCGCGCCGGGGGCGACGGTCTCTGCCGCCGCGTCCATCGCGCGCGGAGAGTTATAGCCCAAAAGCTCCTGCGCCCACGAGATGGAGCGCCCCGCGCACTGCATCGTGCCGAACACGTTGCAGCCGTGTCCGTCGAGCGTATAAATATGAAATACGCGGGTCTGCGGATCGATGAACGGCTTTTCCATCGGCCCGGCGATCCACGCCGTCGTCCCGAGGCTCAGATAGAAGGTTCCCGGCTCCGCCGCGCCCGCGCCGATGTTCGCGCAGGCTCCGTCGCCGCCGCCGACCGACACGGGAATGCCCGCGCGCAGTCCGAGGTGGTACGCCGCCTCCTCCGTCAGCCTGCCCGCGATCTCGCAGCCGGCGTGGATGGCGGGGAATTTTTCGAGGTCCATGCCGACGTTCTCGAACATTTCACGGTCATACTGCCGCGTGTGCAGGTTCATGAGCATCGCGTGCGACGCATCGGAGAGGTCGGTGGAGTCCATGTTGCCGGTCAAGCGGTAGACCAGATAATCCTTCACCTGCAAAAAGCGCTCCGTTTTGGCGTACAGCTCCGGCTCATGCTCCTTGACCCAGAGCACCTTGCACAGCGTGGACGACGGGCTGAGGACGTTGCCGGTGATGTTGTAAAAGTACTCGCGGCCAAACTCCGCACGCAGCCGGTTCGACTGCTTCAGCGCGCGCGTGTCCGCATGGATCATTGCCGGGCGCAGCGCCTGCCCGTCGCGGTCCATCGGCAGACAGCCGAGCATGTGGCCGCTGACGCCGACGGCCTGCACCTGCTTGACGTACTCCGGCACCAGCTCCCGCAGCATCATCATTGCGCGTACCGCGCTCATCCACCAGTCCGCCGCGTCCTGCTCACAGCCGCCGCCGGGCAGATGGTGGGTCGGATAGGTCGTCGTCACGTTGCGCAGAATGTTCAGGTTTTCGTCCACGAGCGAGGCCTTCAGTCCGCTCGTTCCAATATCAAAAGCCAGAAGTATGGTGTGCAATTCAATCACCTCGCTTCCAGTATACCAAAAACGCGGCGAGATTTCCATAGAAATTCGTGAAAGCGACGAAAAAAGGAGCTATGTCTTTGCCTCCGGCGGTGCATTTCG